>ENA-UPTA01006093-UPTA01006093.1-activated-sludge-metagenome-genome-assembly--contig:-NODE-6093-length-10767-cov-6.991318_pt1 | contig 10767 bp, 10 predicted proteins | sample MGYA00238184_ERZ773361 | MGnify/ENA primary metagenome ERZ773361 (study PRJEB29100, sample SAMN05720205) | activated sludge metagenome | isolation source: anaerobic digester from wastewater...
GAGCGCCACGCTTACACCGTGGATGTCACAGGTTCAAGTCCTGTTCCGCCTACCATAGCGGTCACAATGCGGGGTCGTAGTTAAGCTTGGTTATAACGCCGGCCTGTCACGTCGGAGGGCGTGGGTTCAAATCCCATCGGCCCCGCCAGTAAACGAAGGGGCTAACCGAAACGGTTAGCCCCTTTTTTCACCCGCCGCGACGCTCCGCAGCGGCGGCCATTCGTGTTCCTGCCATGGAACCGCGCAGCCGCGCCCTCCGGACGTTTCGCAATCGGGGCGCTCATGGAGGAAGGGATGACGATGATGAAGGAATGGCGGCGTCTGCCGGCCCTCGCGGCCCTCGGGATTTTCGTCACCCTCCTGGTTTTCTGGGGATGTGCGCAAACAAGGCAGGTGCTCACACGCGACCCGGCCCCGGAGCCCCCGGCCCTGGAAGGGCGATGGGATCTGGCTGAATACGGACCGGTGGGTACCCCTGTCCCCGTCCTGCCCGACACCCGCGTCTACGTGGAGTTCATGCCGGAGGGCAAGGTCAGCGGCTCCGGCGGGTGCAACCGGTATTCAGGCGGCTGGGGCTTCGTGGAAGGGGAGCCGGGTGTCCTGCGCATCTGGCGCACGGGATCCACGAAGATGGCTTGCCCAGTCCCGGTGATGATCCAGGAGCACCGCTTCCTGGAAGAACTCAGCCGTGTCTCGCGCCATGAAGCGGACGGCAGAGAGCTCCGGCTGTTCTACGACGGGGGAAGGGGTGTACTGAGGTTTACCCGGGGAGCCAACCCTCAATAAGAGGTTGAGAGCACAGGCAGGGAAGAGGCCTGGAGAGTCTTCACGCCGCCCTTTGCCCTGTGTTTCTCCCACCTTCTTACCTTCTTTCCTTCTCCCCTTCTGCATCAATTTTTCCGAGGGCCTTTACGTAGATCACCTTGTGATCCCCCGGGGAGTAGAACTCCCGGAGGGTGGCCTCCGCCCGGTACCCGCGGCGTTCGTAGAAACGGCGGGTATCCCGGTAGCTTGCCTTCGACGAGGTTTCAATGTAGACACGCAGGCCGCCGAGCCCGGAGATGGCCGCCTCGGACCGTTCCAGAAGCATCCTGCCGATCCCCGCCCCGTGGCGCTCTTTACGGACGGCGATCCAGTACAGATCGTAGCTCTGAAGGGTGAGGGGAATGGGCCCGTAGCAGCTGTAACCAAGAACGCGGCCGTCCTGCTCGGCGAAGATGAAATGATACCCGCTTGCCGGCCCGACCCGGAGCCGCTCCTCGACGAGTTCCACGGCGATCCCGATCTCCTCGGGCCTGAAAAGCCCCGTCGAGGCCACGATGTCCCGGACGGCGATTCGGTCCCCCTGCACGACGTCCGTCCGGAGAGTCAGGGACGGCGGCTCTCCCCGATCGACGGTCCGTGTTTTCCCCGCTGTCCCCTTCATTCATCCCTCTCCCGGCGCGTCGCCGATGATCCGGCCGATCACGTCCCCGTAGCGGAGACCGGCCCGTTCGGCGGCAGCCGTGAAGCCACTGTCGGGGGACAGGCACGGATTCGAATTGATCTCCAGGATCCACGGGGTCCCGTCGCGCCCCACCCGGTAATCGACACGCGCGTAACCGCGCAGGCCGAAGAGATCCCAGCACCGCAGGGCCGTTCTCTCCAGGGACCGCAGCAGTTCGCGGTCGCCCGGTCCGAAATCGAAGCGGCGGGGGGTGTGATGGTACTCGTAGGCCTTTTCGTCCCACTTGGCCCGATACCCGACGATGCGCAAGCGGCCGTCCCCGTAGCCCACGAACTCGATCTCCGCGGGCGGAAGGACCTCGGGCCCGCGGCGGCCGGCCAGGACGGACAGGTTGAACTCGCGTCCGTCGACATAGCGCTCTGCATAGGCCGAGCCGCCGAGCGCGTCGAGGCGTCCCCGGATTTCTCCTCGAAGCTCCTCCCGATTGCGGGGCGAGACCACGGAACCTTCTTCGAGCCCGACCGAGGCGTGCTCCCAGACGGATTTGACGATGAACCGGGAACCGGCAGGGAAGGGGCCTTTCACGCTTCCCCCCGCCAGGTCGACCCAGTCCGGCGTACGGAGCCGGTTCGCGCGCAGGATCCTCTTTGCGACCAGCTTGTTGGAGCTCAGGAACGTCGCCTCCGTTCCGGCCCCCGTGTACGGAATCCCCAGGAAATCGAGCAGCGCCGGGGCCATGTGGATCAGGCGGCCCTGCCCGCCGCAGGTCTCGACGAGGTTGAAGACGACATCGCAGGACGCCCGCCTCAGCCGGCTGGCCATGGAGACGAGATCGAGGCAGAAGGGAAGTGCCTGCACTTCGTGGCCCAGGGCGAGCAGGGCTCCCTTCACGGCATCGACCTGCACGAGCACGTCCTGCTCGTCCACCGAGGCGCAGTCTCCGATTTCGCTGTGGAGAATGACCACCTTCATGACTCGCTCACCGCCCGCGAACGAGCCGCTCCTCCGCGGATGTCATGATCATGCGGAGAAGGTCGCGGTAGGAGATCCCTGCAAGGGTCGACAGGATCGGAAGATCCGAGTGCGTGGGATGCAGCCCCGCCAGGGGGTTGACCTCGAGGAAGTGGGGCCTTCCCGCGGCATCGGCCCGGATGTCGAGACGGCCCCCGTCCCGGCATTCCAGGCCTCTCCAGGCCGCCAGGGCGACCGCCGAGACCTGTTCGGCTTCCGCTCCCTTGACGAGCGTGTAGCGCACGTGCTCCTCGCAGTATTCCTTGTTGAACAGGGAGTAGACGCCCTTCTCCGCCGATTCCCGCAGCAGAACCTCCATGACGGCGATGACGCGAGCCCTGCGTCCTGTCCCGACAACCCCCACGGTGAATTCCCGTCCGGAAAGATAGGTCTCCACGAGAACGGGCTGCGCAAAGGACGCGAGCAGCGACCGGCACTGCCGATCGAGTTCGGCCCTGTCGCGGACGATCGACCTTCCGTCGATGCCCTTGCCCGTTCCCTCCGAGACGGGCTTGACAAAGAGGGGAAAGGGGAGAACGACCGCGGCGATGTCGTCGGCATCCTCCACCACGGCAAAGTCGGGCGTGAGGATCCCCAGGTCGCGGACGACGCGCTTGGCCATCGCCTTGTGGAGCGTCAGCGAGAGCGACAGAGGGTCCGAAAAAACGTAGGGGACCCCGTAGGCGTCGAGCAGGCAGGGAACCTGGGCTTCGCGCCCGAAGCCCTTCAACCCTTCGGCGATGTTGAAGACGAGATCCCAGCGCTCGCCCGCCACGAGGCGCCTGGCCAGGGCCCGCACGTGACCGATGCGGTCCGTCCGGTACCCGAGGGACTGCAGGGTCTCCTCGATGGCGTCGATGGTCGCGGGCTGGTCGAACTCGGCGGTTTCCTCCTCCGAGTACCCTTCCCGGATGTAATCGGTGCGCAGGTCATAGGTCATCCCGACGAGCGTCATGGGCGTCACCTTCTTTGTCTTCATTCAAAGAACCCCGCCGATTGGGCGGCGGGGTTTCTCTTCGGTTCTTCCGTCGGCTTGACGACAGGGTCAGACCCGTGCCTCGCTGTCGGTGACGGCAGCCAGGTCCGGGTACCGGAACGTCCGGCCCTGGTAGTTGCGGAGCCTGATGTACTGGTCGTCGTGGCCGAGGACATACCCGGGCAGCAGGGGAATCTTCCCGCCGCCTCCGGGGGCGTCGATCACGTAGGTGGGTACGGCGTATCCTGTCGTGTGCCCCCGGAGACCTTCAATGATCTCGATTCCCTTCGCGACGGGGGTGCGGAAATGCGCCGAGCCGGTGATGGGGTCGCACTGGTAGAGATAGTAGGGTCGCACGCGGTTCATCACGAGGGCATGGACCAGGCGTTTCATCGTCTCGACGCTGTCGTTGACGCCGGCAAGGAGCACCGTCTGGCTGCCCAGCGGGATTCCCGCGTCCGCAAGCCGGTTGCAGGCCTGGCTCACCTCGAAGGTCAACTCGTCCGGATGGGCGAAATGGATACTCATCCAGAGGGGGTGATGACGCTTCAGGGTGTGGCACAGGCCCGATGTGATCCGCTGGGGAAGCACGACGGGGACCTTCGTCCCGATCCGGATCAGCTCGACATGAGGGATGGCCCGAAGTCTCGAGAGCAGCCAGTCGAGGGCTTCGTCGGGCAGGGTCAGCGGGTCACCCCCGGAAAGCAGAACGTCTCGGACGGCCGGCGTGTTTTCGATGTAGGCGATCGCACGCTCCCAGCGATCGCGGTCGGCAAGGGTTTCCTCATGTTTTCCGACCATCCGGGAACGGGTGCAGTAGCGGCAGTGGGTGGAACAGAACCCGGTGACCAGGAAGAGCGCGCGGTCCGGATACCGATGGACCAGGCCCGGTACGGGACTGTCGTGGTCCTCGCCGAGAGGATCATCCGATTCATCGCGGGAGCGTTCGAATTCGGCGCTCACCGGGACGACCATCCTGCGCAGGGACTGATCGGGGTCCATCGGGTCGAGCAGACTGGTGTAATACGGCGTGATGTTGAGCGGAATGGCGCCTCCCCGGGCCTGGATAGCCGTCTCCTCCCCGGCCGACAGCCAGAGCATGCGCGAGAGCATCCCGGCGCCCGTGATCCGATTGCGGATCTGCCAGCGCCAGTCGTTCCAGTCGGCTGCGGAGGCGTCGGGGAAGTACTGTTTCCGGAAGGATTGGGACCGGGGGCTCGGCTTGCAGGCGGCAGCCCCCCGCGAGGGCATGATGAACACGCGACTCGCGATCGCTTTCGTGACGGGTGTCACGGCGGGTACGGCAAGGGAGTTTTGAAATAGCTCATCCAGAGCTAAACCGGTCAGACCGGCATGCTGACCCGGAGGCTCCGCCTCCTGGCTCAGACAGACGTTTTCTTCCATCCGCTGCCCTCCTGCTGTCTGTTCCTGACGATGTGCCGTCCGCTGTCGCGCTTTCAAGTGTCGTTCCTGTCGCGATCGTCTCTTCCGCCGGCCGCGGGCGTGGCGCATTCAAAAAAACGGCCCTGAAAACGAGATCGTGCCTGGTTCCTTTGTACGGAAGAATATTTTAATGTCAAGTGTTTTTTGCAAAAAAAGCGCTTTTTCCGCAAAATTATTCCGATGGAAATCCGCGCACATCAGTCGGTACTGCAAAATGCTTGCCACGACTTGCTTTCAGGACACCCCCCTCGCGTCGCGCCCTCTTCGCCTGCCGTACTGGAGGAGGATGTCCCGAGAGGCGCTCTGCCAGGGTGTTTCACGACGTGCCCACGTCAACGACGCCGGACATCCCGTCGGGGCTGAAGGCTTGCCTTTTTGTGTCTCATCGGCTACAGTAGCGCCTACGTTTGACCATCGAGGAAATCATTTCCCATGATCGTCACCGACGGCAAGGAGTTCTGTCAGGTCTGCCGGGAAAAAAAGTCCGTCGTCCTCTGCGACGGCTGCGCCATCCACCTCTGCACGGACTGCCGGCGCTGGGACCTCTGGGGGTACGGCTGCGGCCATGTCGATACCAAGTCCTTCTGCGCCGCCTGTCATGCAAACCCCGTCATCAATCCCTACGGCGGGGATCACGGAGAGTGATGAAGTACGAGGGCGACATCATCAGGCCTCCCAGCGAGGCCTTCAGCCTGTTGCTGCAGGTGACCGTCGGCTGCTCGCACAACCGCTGCACCTTCTGCCCCAGCTTCAAGGGCAAGCGCTTCCGCATCAAGGGAATCGACGAGATCGTGGAAGACCTGGAGTACGCCGCCCGCCGGTTCCGGCAGGCGGAGCGTCTCTTTCTGTGTGACGGTGACGCCCTCATCATCCCCCAGCCCCGCCTGGTCGAAATCCTGGAGGCGGTCCGCGCCCATCTGCCCGGCGTGAGGCGCATCGGGACCTACGCAAACGCGAAGAGCATCCGGAAGAAGACCGCCGCGGAGCTCCGCGAACTCAGGGAACGGGGTCTCGGGATCGTCTACCTCGGCATCGAGTCCGGCAACGAAGAGATCCTCAGGAGAATCCGGAAGGGCGCCACCTATGAGCGGATCGTGGAGGCGGCCCGGAAGGTCAAGGATGCGGGGATCACCCTCTCCGTGACGGTGATGCTCGGTATCGGCGGCGCGCAGAACAGCACGGAACACGCCCGGGACACGGCACGCATCCTCACCGACGTCGACCCGGACTTCGCCGGGGTGCTGACCGTGATGGTCGTGCCGGGTACACCCCTGTACGAGGAAGCCCGGACGGGGGCGTTCGTTCTGCCCGGCAACTTCGAACTGCTCGGGGAACTGGGCATTATCGTGTCGCAGGCACGCTTCAGCAACTGCTTTTTCACGGCCAACCACGCCTCGAATTATCTTCCCATCCGTGCCAGGATGCCTCAGGATCGCGAAAAGGTCCTCCGCCTCATCGGCCAGGTCGTTCAGTCGAACGACCCCTCCCTGCTGCGGCCCGAATCCATGCGGGGTCTGTAAATGAGCCGTCCCTCCGCCATCCAGCACGTTTGGACGCGGCTGAAGGCCCTTCTCGGCGCCGGAAAGGAGGAGGAGCAGTCCCGTCTCGAGGAGGAAATCCAGTCCATCATCGACGAGGGGGAGGAGAGGGGCCTCATCGACGAAAAGTCGGGCGAGATGATCCAGAGCATCCTGGAATTCCGTGACACGGTGGCCCGCGAGGTGATGGTGCCGCGCACGGAGATCGTCGCCGTGCCGAGCGATGCCCCGGTTGCGGAGATCATCGACCAGGTCAACCGGCACGGCTACACCCGGATGCCCGTCTACGAGGGCAGCGTGGACAACATCATCGGTGTCCTCAATGTCAAGGACCTGATCCGCCTGTGGTCCAAGCCGATCGGGGAGGCCGACATCCGGCCGCTGCTGAGGAAACCCTATTTCATCCCCGAGACAAAGAACATCCACATGCTGCTTCACGAACTCAAGGACCTCAGGCAGCACATGGCCGTCGTGATCGACGAGTATGGCGGAACGGCGGGCCTGGTCACCCTCGAGGATCTCGTCGAGGAGATCGTCGGCGAGATCCACGACGAGCGGGACGTCGAGGAGGCGGATTTCACCGAACTCCCCGACGGGTCCATCCTCGTGGACAGCCGCGTCGAAATCGAAAAGATCGAGGACCGTTTCGGCATCACGATCCCGGAAGGGAAGTACGAAACCCTGGCCGGCTTCATTCTGCACCTGATCCGGAAGATCCCCCTCACGGGCGACACGATCCGCCACGGGGAGCTGGACATGGTCATCGCCTCGGCCGACGAGCGAAGCATCAAGAAGGTCAAAATCCGGAAATCGGGAGAGACGCCGTCATCAACACGCTAACGAACCCTCGCCCGGGACTCCGCGCCGCACGGGCCACGGGACTTCCCGCGGTCCCCGCCGGACTGGCCGCCCTTTCGGGGATCCTCCTCGTGCTGTCCTTCCCGAAATTCGGGCACGGGGCTGTCGCCTGGGCCGCCCTCGTTCCGCTGCTGTGCGCCCTGCGCGCTCTCCCCGTCCTGCCGGCGGTTCTCGCGGGCATCCTCGCCGGGTTCATCCAGCACGTGGGCCTGCTGTACTGGGTGACCCACGTGGTCGTCCACTACGGGAAGCTCCCCCTGGTTGTCGGGGTCCCCGTCATGATGCTGCTTGCCCTCTACCTGAGCCTCTACACGGGGCTTTTCGCGGGAGGGACCGTCTTGTTCCGGATGCGGGGCATCCCGGCCGTTGCTTCCGCCCCGCTTCTCTGGACGGCTCTGGAGTACGCCAAATCGATGCTGCTCACGGGGTTCCCCTGGGAAAACCTCGCCCATTCCCAGTACCTCAACCTGCCCATCATCCAGATGGCTGACGTCACGGGCAGCTACGGGGTGAGCTTTCTCATCGTGCTCGTCAACGCCGCGCTGGCCGCCTTCATCGGGGCAAACCGGGAGGGGATGCGGAAGGCACTTGCCGGTGCTGCCGCCGCGGCGCTGCTCGTCAGCCTCGCCACGGGCTACGGCCTCTGGCGCCTGTCGGATGTGACGGCCCGCTTCGAGCCGGCGCCCGAGCAGTACGTGGCGCTCATCCAGGGCAATATCGACCAGAGCATCAAGTGGGACCCGTCGTACCAGAGAGAGACGCTGCGGATCTACCGCGACCTTTCCTTCGAGGCCGTCCGCGGCGGCGCCCGCGTCCTCATCTGGCCCGAGACGGCAACGCCCTTCATGTTCCAGAACCGCGACGAGCTCCATGACGCCGTCGTCGGCGTCGCGAAGGCGACCGGGGCCTGGCTGCTTTTCGGGACTCCGAGCTATACGCGCCACGAGGGAACCCTCCGTTTCCAGAACAGCGCCGTCGTACTGTCCCCCGCGGGCGAGATCGCCGGCGCGTACAGCAAGGTCCACCTCGTCCCTTACGGGGAATACGTGCCGCTCAGGCCCCTGTTTCCCTTCATCGAAAAGCTCGCCGTCGGTGTAGGCGACTTCCTGCCCGGCTCGGGATTCGAGCCCGTCGAGGCGGCAGGGGCCCGGGTCGGTTTCCTGATCTGCTATGAGGGGATCTTTGCCGAGATCGGCAGGGCTTACGGGCGCAGCGGGGCCTCGCTGCTCGTCAACCTCACGAACGACGCCTGGTTTGGCATGACCTCTGCACCGTTCCAGCACCTGTCGATGACGGTGTTCAGGGCCGTGGAAAATCGGCTCTACGTGGCGAGGGCGGCCAACACGGGTGTGAGCGCCGTGATCGACGCGACGGGCCGGATCACGGCCCGGACGGGCCTCTTTGAGCGGACGCAGCTGACGGCTCCCCTGAAGATGCAGCGGATCGGGACCTTTTACACGGCCTACGGCGACACGTTTGTCTTCGCATGCGTGATCGCCCTGCTCGCGCTATTCTACAGACCGGGAGGAAGGAGACCATGGTTGAAGAAATCCAGGAAATGATGGCTGATCTCCGGAAACGGGCGGAAACCCTCCGAGGTCGCCTTTGACATCGACGGACTGGGCAGGAAACTGGTCGAGATCGAAAAGGAGGCCGGCAAGGCGACTCTCTGGGACGACCCGGAACGGGCGAAGCTCGTCCTGAGAGAAAAGAACCGGCTCGAGTCCATCGTGAAAACCTGGTCGGGAATCGACGGGGAGCTGAAGGACCTCGATGTGCTCTTCGAGCTGGCCCGCGAGGCGCAGGACGAAGCGACATTCGGGGAGGTCAGGGCAGGGCTGGAACGCCTGGAAGCGGCCGTTCGGGGAGAGGAGGTCCGCCGCATGCTGGGCAGGGATGAGGACCGGCTGAACGCGATTCTCACGATTCATGCCGGGGCCGGAGGAACGGAGGCGCAGGACTGGGCAGAGATCCTCCTGCGCATGTACCTGCGGTGGGCGGAGAAGAGGGCCTTCAGGACCCAGATCCTGGACTTTCAGCCCGGTGAGGAGGCGGGACTCAAGAGCGCCACGGTGGAAATCGAGGGGGACTACGCCTTCGGGTACACCAAGGCGGAATCGGGGATCCACCGGCTCGTCCGGATTTCGCCTTTTGATGCCGCCGCCAGGCGCCACACCTCATTCGCCTCGGTCTTCGTCTATCCCGAGGTGGGCGACGAGATCGTCATTGACATCGACGAAAAGGACCTGAAGGTCGACACGTACCGATCCTCCGGAAAGGGAGGCCAGCACGTCAACAAGACAGACTCCGCCGTCCGGATCACTCACCTGCCCACGGGAATCGTCGTGCAGTGCCAGAACGAGCGCTCACAGCACAAGAACAGGGCGATGGCCCTGAAGGTCCTCCGGTCGCGCCTCTACGAGATCAAGCTTGAGGAGCAGAGCGCCAGGATGGAAGAACTCCACAAGAGCAAGAAGGAGATCGCCTGGGGAAGCCAGATCCGCTCCTACGTGCTCCATCCCTACAAACTGATCAAGGATCACCGGACCAATCTCGAAACCGGCAACGTCCAGAAGATTCTCGACGGGGACCTCGACGAGTTCATCGAGGCCTACCTGATCGCCGTCGCGCAGCCGTCATCATGAGAAATGACCCGGAAATTGCAAGGGAATCGCATTGACGGGCTGCAGGGGGATTTCCCCGTTGACAGCCGGAAAGAATGTCTGTTAGAAGCCGTAAGGACTGCCTCCGCGCACGGGCAGCCGTGAAAGGATCAAGCCTATGCCGTCATTCAAATGGGGCTGCGGCCTCCTCGTCCTTTTTTTCATCTGTGCCTGCTCGACGACGGCGCAGCTCCAGACCGATCCACAGGGGAGGATCTCCCCGTCGGACCGGCCGCCGGTCGGGAAGAATGCGAAGAACGGCAGAGCTGACGGCGCGCCGGCATCGCTGCCGCGGGGAACGGAGACGAAGCCCCAGGGACTCGGGCCGGGTTTTTCCGGCGTGGACCCCTCCGTCAGGCCGCCGGCAGACTGCCCGCCCGGGACGGAGCCCGGAACGCTCGCCGCAGGACAGACCGCCAGGGCTGCTGGCGCCAACGGGTCGGAAAACGGGGACCCCGACATCGACGAGGAAATCGACGAAATCGTGGAGCTGCTCAGGCTGGCGCAGGCCTACCGGGACAAGGGGGACATGGACAGCGCCCTGAAGTCCCTGGACAAGGCCTACGGGATCCTGCTCGGAGAGGAGGAGAGCAACTCCACCGTCATCCGCCAGAAGGACGACCTGAGACTCCTGATCGCGCGCAAGATCCTCGACATCTACACCGGCAAGCGGGTATCCACCGTCGGCCGGCAGAGCGAGATCCCGCTCATCATGAACGCCGATGTGGAAAAAGAGATCCGGAGCTTCCAGACGGTGGAGAGAAATTTCTTCGAGCGATCCTACGAGAGGGCAGGCTACTATCTCCCCATCATGAAGCAGCACCTGCGGCA
>ENA-UPTA01006095-UPTA01006095.1-activated-sludge-metagenome-genome-assembly--contig:-NODE-6095-length-10765-cov-6.467040_pt1 | contig 10765 bp, 9 predicted proteins | sample MGYA00238184_ERZ773361 | MGnify/ENA primary metagenome ERZ773361 (study PRJEB29100, sample SAMN05720205) | activated sludge metagenome | isolation source: anaerobic digester from wastewater...
TTGATGAACCAACAATAGGACTACATCAGAGGGATAATGACAGGCTCATAGAAACCTTACGAAAGCTAAGGGATCTAGGTAATACAGTTATTGTTGTAGAGCATGACGAGGATGTCATAAGAGCTGCTGATTATGTAGTGGATCTTGGGCCTAATGCTGGAATTAACGGAGGACGGCTTGTCTATCAGGGGAGTGTTGATGGACTAATAAAAAATCCCCACGATTCGTTAACGGGAAGATATCTTGCAAAAATTGAAAAGATAGAAATTTTTAATAAAAAGAGAGTTGAAAAAAATAGGTATATTAAACTTACTGGAGCTAAACATAACAACTTGAAAAATGTCGATCTTGAAGTTCCTCTTGGAAAGTTCGTAGTTGTAACTGGAGTATCTGGCTCAGGAAAGTCCTCACTTATCATGGATACACTTTTTCCGATACTTCAGAATCATCTGTACCGTTCCAAGAATAAACCCGGAGAGTACAGAACAATTGAAGGACTGGATTGTGTAGACAACGTTATATCAATAGACCAGTCCCCTATAGGTAGGACTCCCAGAAGCAATCCGGCAACCTATATAGGGGTTTTCGATCTTATCAGAGATCTTTTCGCATCCTCGCCAGAAGCAAAGATGAGGGGATACGATAAAAGCCGCTTCAGCTTCAATGTTAAGGGAGGAAGATGTGAGGCTTGTGCAGGACATGGTGTGATAAAAATTGAGATGCAGTTTCTTCAGGATGTGTACGTTACCTGTGATGTCTGTAAAGGCACCAGGTATAATAAAGAGACTCTTAGGGTAATGTATAAAGGCAAGAGCATTGCTGAAGTTCTTGAAATGAGTGTTGATGAAGGAGCCGATTTCTTTAAGAACGTTGTTTCTATTAACAGATCCATTCAAATGCTCAAAGATGTAGGACTGGGTTATATCAAGCTAGGACAACCTGCCACTACCCTTTCTGGAGGAGAAGCTCAAAGAATAAAACTCACAGCTGAACTTAAGAAAAGGGATACAGGAAACACAGTGTATATTCTTGACGAACCAACAACTGGTCTTCATTTTGAGGATGTAAAGAAGCTTATAGGAGTCCTTAACCTTCTTACCGAGAAAGGGAACACAGTTGTAGTTATAGAGCACAATCTTGATGTTATAAAAAATGCCGACTATATAATTGATCTCGGACCTGAGGGCGGAGAAAACGGAGGAATGATTGTTGCTCAAGGTTCTGTCGAGGATATAATAAAAAGCAATTCGTATACTGGACAGTATTTAAAAAAGATTTTCCAGGTTCAAGCTTCCAAAAGCCATTGTATTGAAGCCTGACCATACATATCTTCAAGGGTTTTAAAAATTCCTCTTGAATTGAAAGAGTTTACTGTTTTCTGCAGAACCATAAGCACTGTATTTAACTCAGATTGTGTGATTCTTTGGTTTTCAAATGCCTCAATAAGTTCGTCCATATCAAGAATCTGGTAAGATAAATCCTTTAAAATTATTATATCAAGTTCTAAATCATAAAATGTCAGCATTTTTCTGTTAGATTCATACTTGCCAAAATCTATATATATCATATAGCTGAGAGTGCTTTTTTCAGTCTCTTTGAATGAAGATAGCATAAGGTTGCTTACAGGATTTATAATTCTTTTTACGGCAGAAATATCGTTGTGAGCATAGAGAATCTTCCAGGATCTCTTAAATCCATAGGTATATTGATTAAACTCTCTGTACTCAGAAAAATCAAATTCGAGATCATTTTTATTAGTTTTAATACGTTCGCTTTTCTTTAAAATGTCAAAAAAATAACTTTTCATAGTTGATCCCCCAAAAAATAAATATTAAGGTGATGAATAATCATCACCTTAATATTATACTATATTTTATGTATTGTAAGACCTGATCTAAGCTTAGGCTCAAACCAAGTGGACTTGGGAGGCATTATCATTCCGTCGTCAGCAACCTGAATAAGTTGTGATAACTGTGTTGGATACATTGAGAAAGCTACCTTCCATTTTTTCTCATCAATCCAGTCTTCGAGCGCTCCTACTCCACGTATACCTCCAAGGAAGTAGATGTTAGGATCTTTTCTAGGGTTTTCTATTCCAAGAACCGGACAGAGAAGATATTCCTGTAGGATGGAAACATCCAAGGCCTTAACTGCATCGGTTTTGCTTATTATATGATCCTTTGCCTTTAAAGAGTACCATTTTTTATCCAGATACATACCGATCTCGTGCAGTTCTTTAGGGGAGTAAGGTTTTTCGCAAGCGAAAGAAACGGTAAAATTTTCTTCTATTTTTTTAAGGAACTCATTCGAATCCATACCGTTCAATTCTTTTACAACCCTGTTGTAGTCAAGTATTCTAAGCTCATCATCCGGAAATATGGCTCCCATTACAAAGTTGTATTCCTCACTTCCGTTATGGGAAGGATTTTTCTCCATCAGCTGTTTTCTTGCTCTGGATGAAGCGGCTGCTCTGTGGTGTCCGTCTGCAATATAGAGACAATCCACCTTTTTAAAAGATTTTTCTATAAGGTTTACATCTGTCTCGGAATCGACTTTCCATACTTCATGAAGAACTCCGTTAGAATCCGTTACTTCATAAAGTTTATCATATTTTTTTATCATCAGGCTAAGAATTTCTTTTATTTCAGGATAAGACTTGAAAGTAAGAAAGATAGGTTCAGCCTGTACTTCAAGTGTAATAATGTGTCTGGCTCTGTCGTCTTCTTTATCCTGTCTGGTAAGTTCATGTTTTTTAATCAGACCCTTGTCGTATTCATCAATGGAAAATGTTGCAAATAGTCCTGTCTGGGTTCTTCCTTTCCATGTTTCCCTGTAAAGATAGAAACATCTTTTCTCATCTTCAATAAGAACACCAGTCTTTTCAAACATCTTAATATTTTCAGCGGCTTTCTTATATACAACATCCGAGTGAGGATCGGCTCCATCTTTGAACTCCACTTCAGCCCTTGTCACTCTTAGAAAGCTGTTGGGATATTCCTGAACTATTTGTTTTACTTCATTTTCCTCCAGTACATCATAAGGCGGACAAGAGAACTCCTGTGCGTAATTCTTCACTGGTCTCAAAGCCTTGAAAGGTCTTACGGTAGACACAATAAATCCCTCCTAAAGTATGCTAAAATAATGTTTATTCGGCTTGGATAACAAGTAACGAAAAGTATGAATCTTGAAGTTCAAACATATGTTTCTTATCTTCTTCGGACGTTTCATGATCATAGCCAAGTATATGAAGCAGGCTGTGGATAAGATTATAATAAAATTCCTGTTCAAAGCTGTTTCCGTAATCTTTTGCCTGTTCTTCAATTCTCTGGACAGATATTACTATATCACCAATTACCGGTTCATTCAAGCCGTATGCAAAAGAAAGAACATCTGTCGGGCCTTCTTTGCGGCGATAATTTTCATTTAATTCTTTTATCCTCATGTTATCGCATAATAAAATATTAAGGGAGTATGGCCCTTCCTTAAACTCCTTTGAAAGAATATACTTGGAAATATCTCTGATTTTCTTAACGGAAACTCTTTTTATGTTCTGTTCGTTAATGACATTAATTTTCATTTTTCACCTCTTTATGTCTTTTTCGTCAAGCTTTGGATAATTAATCCTTTTGTGGTTCATAGCAAGAATGGTTCTTATTATAGTTCCTTTTATTTTTTTGAGTTCCTTAACGGTAAGGCCACACTCGTCAAGCTGCCCTTCAAAGTATAAAGACTGTAAAAAATTATCTATGCTTTCGGAAAGCTTTGCTGGGGTAAGGTCTTTAAGGGTTCTGGCGTAAGCTTCTGTTATATCGCAAAGCATTAATAAAGCAGCCTCTTTGAACTGTGGTACCGGTCCTGGATAACGAAAAAGCTCAGGATTTTTATTTCCGGTTGTTTCCATGTATTTTTTATAGAAGTACTGTTTTACTCTGGTACCCTGATGCTGAACTATCATGTCTTCTATTAGTATGGGGAGACGGTATTTTTTCGCCAGCTCCTGACCGTAGCGAACATGATAATCCAGTACCAATGAACTTAACTTTGGTGAGAGTTTGTCGTGTGGATTTTCATCTTTCTGGTTTTCTGTGAAAAAAAGAGGTTTCCATGTTTTCCCAATATCATGAAAATATGCCCCTATTCTTGCTAGAACAGTCCTGCCGCCTATATACTCAACTGATGAATCAAGCATATTGGCTACAAGCATAGAGTGATAATAAGTTCCGGGAGCTTTCATTGAAAGTTCTCTTAAGAGAGGATGATTAAGATTTCCAAGTTCCAAAAGACCTATATCAGAGTAAACACGGGTAATATACTCAATAAAAGGAAGTATTCCCATTGAAACAAGAATACCCATAAAATTTACTGCCACAATAACTATAAAATCAAGAGTATTTCTGGAATAACCGAAGATATAAAGGAGAAAAGTCTGAAGAAGTGAACCCAATAAGAAGGGGAAAAAAATCTCAATCCTTCTGGTTATTTTCTGGGAGATAAATGCAATAAGAACTCCCGGAATAAATACTATTATAGCGTATCTGAAATCAAAACCAAAAAGAAGACCGAAAAAAGTTGAAAAGACAAAGGCTGAAAGAACACCGGATTCAAAATCAATAAGCATTGAAATTATAAGTGTGCTTAGTATGGTTGTAAGTCCAAATATATTAAGGTATTTGAAAATAAAAAGATTTATGACTATGTTGAGTATAAGCGGCAACATAAAAGCTCCCCAGTAATTTTGCCGGTGCAGTCTGAAATATCTTTTATAGCTCATAATAAGTTCTATAATAGGAATCCATACCGCCATCATTATCAGGTTGAATTTGATCTGAAAAGCAAAAGTCAATTTCTTCCATAATAAAAGTTCGGTAAATACAGATAAAACGATAAATATTAAAACCCTTACAATAACTCCTTTCTGGTTACTTTCAGTTGTTACTTTTTTTTTCAAGGCTATCACTCCATATTATTGTCACGTTCAAATATTTCATACGCATTAATGATCTCTTTTATAAGGGGATTACGTACTACATCATTTTTGTCCAGTTCCATAAAAGAAATTTGTTCTATATTTCCAAGAATATTTCTTACGGCCAAAAGACCTGAATCCTTCTTTCTTTCCAAATCAATCTGGGTGATATCACCCGTTACCACTACTTTTGAATTGAAACCTACGCGGGTAAGAAACATTTTCATCTGCTGATATGTTGTATTCTGGGCTTCATCAAGAATTATGAAGGAATTATTGAGAGTTCTTCCGCGCATATATGCCAAAGGTACAACCTCAATTATACCTCTTTCTCTGTACATTATCAGCTTGTCAGGATGTATAAAATCAATGAGAGAATCATAAAGCGGTTTAAGGTACGGGTCAATCTTTTCATACAAAGTTCCCGGAAGAAAACCAAGCTTTTCACCAGCCTCTACGGCAGGACGTGTAAGAAGTATACGTTGGACTTTTCCGCTTCTGAGATATTCAACGGCGATAGCTACAGCCAAGTAGGTTTTTCCTGTTCCGGCAGGACCTATGGAAAAGACCATATCTTTTTCACGGAGTATTTTGACATAAGCAGCTTGTCCTTGGGTTTTTGGCATTATCTTGATGCCAGATATTGTGGTGTTTACAAAATCCATGGATGAATTTTGAAGATTTGATGGTTCGAAAGATTCGTCTGATGATTCATATTTTGAGACTATGTACTGAAACTCGCTCCAATCTGGAAGATGTCCAGTTTCAAGAACTTCTATGAGCTCATGGAAGATACTTTCAACCTTTGCCACAGGACTGTCAGTCTGTCCATATATAATAATAGAATTGTTAGAGTAATTTATTTCTATATCAAATTTTTCTTTTATATACTTTACCCTATTGTTATATGCACCTAAGATCTCAACTGGCTGAAGCTGCTGGGGTATTTTTATAAGACGTCTGTACAAATAAAATCACTCCCTTAATAAAATGTGTTAAAATATAATTATGAAAGACGGAGGTGTTATTATCACAAAAAACAAAGGCCAAGCAGCAAAACTTTTACCTGTATTTGAACTTTTCGGTATATCAACGTTTTTTTTTATAATAGATCTTTTTCAGGGACTGTTCGGATATATACACTTTTTTCCGAATCCCTATCTTCTTATAACTATTTTTACAGCTTCGAGACACAGCATAGTATTTGGTCTTACAAATTCCGTACTAAATGTATTATACCAATATATTTCCATTTATACAAACATCGTGAAGAATAACGGTGATCTTTCTTTGATATACTCATTCGACTTTGCAAAGTATCCCATAATATATCTTGTTACTGCTTTTGTTTTCGGGTTGCTTAAGGAAATAGATACTTTGAGAATAAAAAATGCTGAACAACAGGTAAAGGACAGAGAAAAAATAATAGATGATCTTAAAGAAATACTTCGCAGACATAAAGATGCAATTCAGGATTTGAAAGAAAAGCTTTCACTTGAAAACAAAGGAATTTCTCTTCTTGTTGAAAGGCTCAGAGAAATGCAGATATCTAAGCCCGAAGATATATATAATGAGGGTGTAGAGCTTATATCCAACTTTATTGGGGCAGAAAATGTATCTATATATACTCTTGACGCAAGCGGATTTCTTAGGGTTAAAGTAAGAAAAGGAGAGGGCATCCTTCCCAATTCATTGCGGCCTGACGATTCTATAGTCCTCAAATATGCCTTGAAGGATGGAACGGCCAACATTAATGTTCAGATTGTGACTGACGAGCAGGGGAAGCTTCCTGTGGAGCCGGCTATTGCTTCGACCATCAAGAACGGAGACAATCTTATAGGTATAATAATCATTGAGATAATAGATCCGTTTAAGCTTAATAAAAATACCGAGACTTACCTTAAAGTCATAGGAGATTGGTTTGCCACCATGCTTGCTTCATCACAGAGCATAACTCATGAACTTGAGATACTTACAACCAATGCCGACGGGACAATAAGAATAGAGTATTATGAAAGTTACTTTGAAGATTACAAGAAGCGTTGGGATAGATTCCGGATGCCTTTTTCGCTCTTAAAAGTGAGAACCGGCGAAGTGTACAAGGAAGAAATTCTTAAAATAAAAAGAAAGATGGATATAGTATTTTCTGAAAAAAACGAACAGGAAGTAGTTCTTACATTTCTTCTGGGAGTATGTGACTCTCAAGGATTACAGAAGGTGCTCGAACGTCTAAAAAACAAATCTGGTAAAGAGTTTGAAATAATAACAAGCTGGTCTAGCGATAATGATTGATAAGAGATTAGGTTACCTTATTTTTTCTTGTATCACTGTTATAGTAGGTTTTGTTATTATAGGGTTCCTTCTTGTGCAAAGCTATATCAATGCACTTTATTCTTATGCCATTTATTTCAGTCTTGCTGTTGTAAATATACTTTTTCTTAAGCTTTCTTTTTCTCAAGCTTTTTATGAGTTGGTTCTGAATATGTCAATTTTTCCTTTCTATCCTCTTATAAGAGCCTTAGGTATGTTTTCTGATCGTCCGGTATTTCGTCCTTTCAAGAGTGAAGAATTTCAGGTTAAGCTTTCTGAGATACAACTGGTTGATGTTTCAGATTTTGCTCCGGTGTTAATAATATCAAAGTATGGAGATACCTTTCAAAAAAAAGCAGGAGTAAGACTTATAGTTGAACTTATAAAAGAAGAAAAAATTGATATAAACCAAAGCATACAGCTTCTCAAGGAGCTCCAGAAAGATCAGCATCCAGATGTGGTTATGTATGCTTCAGATGCAATGACTGAACTGGACAATTATTTTTTACAGAAGATCGAGGAATCCAAGGATAGGATAGACGATCCGGATTATCTTAAAAAATATGGTTCGTACGCTGATTACTATATAAAATCAGGCTTAGTATCAGGAATAATAAAAGATAATCTTTTGAAAAATGTCATTTCAGTTTTTGAAAAAAGACTCGAAAAGCTTTCTTTCCGGTTTGATATAGTAGATGTATATCTGACTCTTATAGAAACTTCGGGACGCAATCCCCTTGAACCGGCTATAAGATTTAAAGAGATACTAGCCACACAGCCGATACTTGAAAAAGCAATATTATACTCAATAAAATATAACAAGCTTGAAATAACCAAAAAACTCATAAAAGAGTTTTTAGAGAAAGGATTTTCTCCAGAGCATCCTTCTCTGAAGTTTTTATTGGAGAATCAATAATGAAAATAATTTATTTAGTGCTGGAGTGACCTTTTATGAATAAGATAATTAACTTTTTATTGAAACCAGGGATATTGACACTCACTCTTATGATTATGGTTCTTGTTTTGGTTTTTTTTATGAACTACAATGAAACGGTTTTAGTTACAACAGAAGAGTTAATTAATCTTCCCTATGAGAAAAGAAGTCTTTTTATAAAGGAGCTTGAAATACAGAGTTTTCTTGAAAAAAATCCTTCAGATATCAATTCAATGTTTGATCTGAGAAATATATATCTTTCTGTACTGAAAAATCTTAATGATATAGAAAAAACCAAGCTCTATAACGAAAAACTTCTTACTATTGATAAAAAAATTCTTGATACGTATCTAGTTAGTATAAATAATTTTATATCATCTTCAAGGGTTGACTTTGAAGCATTTTCTTCTGAAAATAATATGGTAATGAACGATATTTTCAGATTTTCACTTAACAGTAGCATAATGAGGGAGCTTTACAACCAACTAAACTGGTACCAGAAAGGATATTTTCTTATTATCTGTAAGTACTACAACAGACTTGATGAGAGTATTCTGTCGGATTTTATACTTTTTGGCCGTAATTATGTTGATATTGACTTTTTTAATTCGGTCATGGATATGGTAAGGCGTGGTGAGTATTGATGAGAGTTGGTATAATTTTTGAAGGAACTTTTCCGTATGTTACCGGAGGTGTTTCTTCATGGGCAAATACTATGATGAGGAGTATGCCTGATATTGAGTTTACAGTTATTCACATATCTGCCAAGCCTGAAAAAAGAATTCCTAAATACAAGTTTTCTCCTAATATAAAAGATTACTTTGAATTTTCTCTTTTTGCTAAGTATAAAAGCAAAAAGAAACCTCTTCCGTATTCAATTGCGAAGGAAATAGCTGAGACAATAGTATATCCTTTTGATGAGAAGTATATGTCAGTAAAGCTTTATGAAATCCTGAAGAAAGCATACAATTATGATTTTACAGTTATTCCGGAAAGTGATGCTTACTGGGACTTTTTGGAAAGCATCTATAAGAAGTTTATTCCATATGAAGACTTTAATTATTTTTTCTGGAATGTCAGATCAATGCTTCTGCCGTTTATGAATGCACTTACAGTGGATCTTCCTGTCTGTGATCTTTATCATTCAGTAACAACCGGATATGCAGGACTTACAGCACTTATGGCATGTCTCAAGTACAACAAGCCTTTTATAATTACAGAACACGGAATATATCATAGAGAAAGACAGCTTGAACTGCTCAGGGCCAAATGGGTAAAGGATGAGTACCGAACCGGATGGATAAGACTTTTTAATACCATAAGCGCCCTTACATATTATGGTTCATCTGCAGTGACTACTCTTTTTCTTAAAAATCAGATTATAGAAAAAGAGTTATGTGATGATCATAAGAAGCTTAGTATAATTCCTAACGGTATTAATTATGAACTTTTCAGCAGTCTTGGCAAAAGCAAAGAGCAAAAAACTTTTAATCTTGGGCTTGTCGGTAGAGTAGTCGAAATAAAAGATATAAAGACTGCAATAAAGGCGTTTAAACTTATAAATGAATATAGAAAAGATATATATTTTTTTATTATTGGTCCCACGGACGAGGAACCGGAATACTTCAGAGAATGTCAAAATCTTGTGCAAATGCTTGATTTGAATGATTATCTAAGCTTCACTGGTTCGGTCGATGTAAAACAATGGTATCCAAAAATCGATCTGGCGGTTCTTTCCAGTGTGAGTGAAGGCCAACCGCTTGCACTTCTTGAAGCAATGGCATGTGGGATACCGGTTGTGGCAACGGATGTTGGATCGTGCTCGGAAATAATATTTGGAACTTCAGGTGATGACGATGTCCATGGAGCTTGCGGGGAAGTGGTAAATTCTAAGGATTTTGTAGGACTTTCAAAAGCCATATTAAAATTTGCCAATGACCCTGAATTATATAAAAATGCCTCACAGATTGCTAAGATGAGAGTTGAAAAGAGGTATGAATTGAAAAATATGCTGTATTCTTACCGGAAGATTTATGAATCGGTGGTGCTATAATGGCCGGAATAGGATTTAAACTAAATCAGATAATGAAGAACAGAACCATAGCAGGAGATATACTCGCATTCTCTTATTCTGCCATTGTTTCGGCTGGTCCTTGGATAATTACATCCTTTACTTTATGGCTACTTCTTTCTGTTCTTCAGTCAAGCAATATTTATTTTAATTCGGCAATGATATATTCTTCGGTTTTTTCCAGCTTGCTTACAAGCGGTATTCTTATGGTCGAGACACGTCTTATTTCAGATCTTATATATGCTAAAAAGTATACATATATATTTTCGGAAGTTGTAACCTTAAGTGCTGTAATGGCATTAATTTCTTTTTTGGCTGCATTCTTTTTTTTCACTATCTACTCATCTCATCCGCTTTGGCTGAAAATTTCTTCTACATGGCTTCTTATATCTTTTTCCGTTCTGTGGATAACTTCCATAGCTGCGGTCTCAGCAGAGTCTTATGAGCGGTATATTTTTGGATTTATTGCGGCGGGATTTATGAG
>ENA-UPTA01006096-UPTA01006096.1-activated-sludge-metagenome-genome-assembly--contig:-NODE-6096-length-10764-cov-7.849192_pt1 | contig 10764 bp, 16 predicted proteins | sample MGYA00238184_ERZ773361 | MGnify/ENA primary metagenome ERZ773361 (study PRJEB29100, sample SAMN05720205) | activated sludge metagenome | isolation source: anaerobic digester from wastewater...
TCAACCTGGAGCCGCTTTCAAGTAATCCAGCGTTCGAAGTTTCGGGGGCACGTCAGTTCTGGCGATCGGTATCGCGTTTGCGTCGCTCTACATCGTGTACATCGCGCCAGTGTTGTTTGCCGAGGTGCTCGTCGATGGCGCGCTGTCCTATGCGCTCCTGCGACGTCTCCGTGGTCAGGCGCCAGGACACTGGCTTTCGAGTACCGTCCGCAAGACCGTCGTCCCGTTCGCCGTCACTGCCGCATTCGTTGGCGCCGCCGGGGCTGCGATGGCCGCCTATGCGCCCGGAGCCACGTCGCTCGGGGAGGTCATGAAATTCGCGAGTACTCAACGCGCTGCGCGATGAGCGCGGGCTTCTCCCCTCGGGAGATCTCAATCCTTATGCATCACACAGTGCGCTTCATCGTCCTTCCCCTGTTGTTTTTCGTTCCGTGCTTCACGATGGCGCAGTCGCTGCCCGCGGCGGCCCTGGACGCAATCCGCGCCTTTGCATTGCCAGGCACGGAACCCGTCGTTGCCGACACGACACGTCCAGACCGCCCGCACACGACCGTGGCGGCGATTGCTCAACTGACGAAGACTTCGGCAGCGATCATGATTGCGCGAGAGACGCGGACCGGTGCCTATGAAGTGATCGCGCGATCCAGGCCGTTTGCGCTTTCGCGCGCGTCGAACTTCGGTGCCTGGATCGAAGAGTTTCGATTCGCACCCCCCGATCGGATCGAGTTGTCCCTGACGTCCCGCAGCGGGTGCGCCCGCAGTGTTGCCACGCACAGATTCGCGTTGCGCAACGGGGAGTGGCTTGTCACAGGCCTGGACGTGTCGGCCATGCGATGCAAGGACGATGGCGTCGAGCAGGATCGGACCGAGTCGGCCAATTACCTGACCGGCAGGGTCGTCCGGACCACGTTCACGTCCTCGAAACCACCCAAGACCACGCACGGCCCCGCGACCCGCACAGCGTTCCCATTATCGGAGTTTCCGCCCGATGGCCCGGAAGTGGTTTACGCGGAAATGCGGTGATGCCGGACGGGTCGGTCTACCAGGGCACCTGCGGGCGGGCACCTCGGCTGCACGGTGTACGCGTGGTGGAGCCAGACCGATCGTTGGCGCCGACTAGCAGCGGGGCGGCACTTGTTCCGGTTCCTGCGGAGATCCATCATCTGTTCAAGGGATCCAGCCGGAATATCGGTGTTGGCGATTCGAGTCATACGTAAAGCATTGCTTTCGCTCTTCCCAAGGCCATGACTGCCTCCGCCGTACCTGCGTCGAAGGTTCTGAACGCCTTCATCAAAGAGACGATAACACCTGTCCTGCTCGCCCATGCATTGTTCATCGGGCCCGCGCACGCCTCTGAACTTGCCAGCGGAGGAAGCGAAGCACAGAAGATGGTCGTGCGGGGACAGACGACGAGCGGTTGCCCCGAGAAGCCGATGCGCAAGCGAACCGCCCTTCCGGGTGATTGGCTCGCGCTGACCGAAACGGCCGTTCAGCCCACCCGGCTCTGGGTCGATCGCGCGCGGATCGTGTCGGAGAGACCCTCTGAGCGCTATTTCTTCAGAGACATTCCGCTGGGGGTGGGACCGATCACGACGGCGCGGGTCAAGGGACTCGATGTCGGCTCGACTGCTCGCACCGAGCATGACGTCGCGCTCGGCAATGCGCGCTACCGCTTCATCGAGTGGGGGGCGTTCGAATTCGCGCTTGTTACGCTGTCATCGTCCGGCAAGGCAACGGGCGCAGAGTTTTCCCACTCCGAGATCAAAGCGATTCCGCCTGAGGCGTATTCGGTCACGAAAGAGCCGCGCGACATCTACGAACCCGGAACGCTCAAGATCCTGATGGCCGGTGACTTCAATGCGGATGGCGTGCCCGACCTGTTGCTCGACTACTGGAGCAAAGAGGCGGGCGGGCTGGTGCTCTGGTTGAGCGACCCGAGGACCGGAAGGCACCATGCGCCGTTCGTGGCTGCGACCCGATACAGCGACTGCGGCTGATCGGCGTCGACCGTATCGCATGCGGCACGGTTCCCGCCTTGCGGAAGACAATCCCTGAACTCTGAATCGGGTCTCACCAGGAAGAACGTTGTGCGACTGCCCCGGATCCTGTGTGCGCACCTGCTGTTGGCCATTCTCTTTTTTTGCACCGTACGCGCTCGCGCACGCCCGGTCACCTGAGCGCGCCGACCGCTGCAGCGATGCCGTGGTGAAGCGGTTGGGAAGGCACTTCGGTCTTCCCCATTTTGCGTATCCCGCGTCCGGGCGGCATCCAAGCGCAGAGAACGGGGGGCGCCTCGTCGCAGGCACGTGCAAGGCATGGCCGGCGGATCACGCCAGGATCATCGCCGCCTTCGCCTACGACGCCGGCACCGAGCATGAAAAGGCGCTGCTGCTGGCGGTGTTGGAGGGGCCTGGCCGTCGGGTGGTTGCGTCCTACCGCGGCGTGATTCCTGAAGACGCCGCCACGGAGGTCTCAGTTGATTCGCTGAGGATCGACACGGCGCGATACCTGCTGTCGAAGAACACCCGGGGCTTCGGGCTCCGTCTGAGCGCCTTTCGTGATCGATGCACCTACGATGGAGGCTCGGACGACGCGCTGACGCTTTTTGTCGTGGACGGGGAAACGGTCCGGCCGGTGCTTGCGGAAACCCTGTCGCACTGGCGTTACCGCGGTGGGAGTCGCTGCGGCGGAGAAGAGGTCCCGCGCATCGATGCAGGGACGCTGATTTCCGTCGAGCCGACCGCGTCCAACGGGTTTGCCGATCTCAGGTTCACCGCATCGCGAAGCGACGGGAAGAAGCCCGTCAGCGCGGTCGTCCGATACAACGGGCAGCGGTACGATCTCGAACCGTGGCGCACGAGATTTGATGCCTGGTGGGACTGAAGTCGTCGAGACCGGCGCGTTCCGCGTCCGCCCTGGCACGGCGTTCACGGGACCGCCACCTCCGCAGGAGCACCCGATGCGTCCGCGCATAAGCCTCATCACGCTGGGCGTTGCCGATCTCGAGCGCGCGCTGGCCTTCTACCGTGACGGTCTCGGCCTGCCGACGGCGGGCATCATGGGCACCGAGTTCGAGATCGGTGCGGTCGCGTTCTTCGAACTCGAGTCCGGGCTCAGACTGGCGCTCTGGCCCCGTACGAGCCTTGCCGCGGACACCGGCCTGCCGGTCGGTGTGTCGAGTCCCGCCAGCTTCTCGCTGGCCCACAACGTCGCTTCGCGATCCGAAGTCGACGCCGTCATGGCGCAGGCAGCGCGCGCGGGCGCCCGGATCGTCAAGCCGGCGCAACAGGCGTTCTGGGGCGGTTATGCCGGCTACTTCCAGGATCCGGACGGTCACTTGTGGGAAGTGGCGTTCAATCCGGATCTTGCCTCGCTCGCCACACACGTGATCGTCGAGCGGCAGTGAATTCGCATGCGTTCCGTCTCGACGGTCGCTTGACCCATACTTCAGGCCGCATGCACCCGACCACGCCCTTGACCCTGCCCGCGAAGCTCTCGATTGCCGCCCTGTGCGTTCTCGGGTTGCTGGGCGGTTCCCTGATCGTCGCCCATTCGGGCTTCGAGACGTCGCCGCGTCGCGGCGGAACGCCCACCTTCGTTCCCCTTCCGGAGGCGTACGTCATCGTGGCCATCCTGTACCTGATGTCGTGCCTCGCCCTGCTGGTCCTGTTGCGCAGTCGTGCAACGTCGGCCCTGGCGACGGTTGCGGCGTTCGGTGGCTACATCCTGATCGCCTGGCAGCTCGTCCATGTCCTGTCGGCACGCTGAGCGCAGGGCAGGGGCCGATCGGATGCGCGGATCAGGCGTTTCGGCGGGGGGCGCCGCGCGGATTGGCGCACTGCTGTGCGCGGTGTTCCTCGCCGCATGCGCCAGCACGACCGTGACGCTCACGCCCGCGCCGCAGGCGCCCGTCTGCGACGCCGCCGCCGCCTCCCTGGTGCTGTGGGCGCCCGAGTGGCGACCCGATCAGAAGGATGTCGTGGCGCGTGAAGAGGCGGCCGCATCCGGTATCGCAGCGTTCTTCGCGGAGTCCGGCTGCTTCGCGCGCACCGAGGTGCGTCGGGTGCGTACGCTCGACGTGGCGACGCAGGCCCGCGAGAGCGCCGGGGTGGGCGGCCGTTTCGACGTGGTGGTCACGCTCGCGGTCCGGGAGCTCGGGCCGGTGGTCAGGCTGCTGTCCTCTGCTGCGCTCGTGGAGGGGGGCACCGAGGTCGTGCTTGGCGTCACGTCGCGCGCGCAGGGGTCGTCTGCGCCGGCGCGTGCGTTCACGGTGCATTGGCATCATGGCGGTCCCGGAACGGTCAAGGGCGTGGCCAGCCTGCCCGACGACATGCGCGCCGCCCTGCGCGCCGGTCTGCAGGCGCAGAGGGCCGGGCGGTGACCCCGTGCTCCGGCACGAACGTGCCATCACATGCCTGACGCACCTCGCCGGATCCCCACAGCGAAGGCCTTCCGCCTGGGCCTGCTCGCCACGGGTGCCGTCGTCGCCCTCGAACTGTTCAATGGCGCGGCCTGCTACGGGCATGGGGTGCGTGCGCAACTGGTCTCCCTGGGGTTCGTTGCGGTCGGGTTCCTGCCGGGCCTGATTGCGCTCGCCTCGAAGAACCCGTTGCGCACCGTGGGGGCAGCCCTGCTGTTCGCGCCCTGGCTTCTGCTGGCCTTCTACACGGACTGCGTTCGCCCGTATCAGGGCGGTGGTGCGTCGATGATCTACGTCGCCGTCGTCCTGTATGGTTTTGCCTCATCGGCCGTAGGGGCGCTGCTGACCGGCCCTGTCCTGAGGCGCCTGGGTGTGGTGGTCGGCGATGTCTAGCCCGCGCATGACCCGCATCATGGTCGGACGATTCACCGCGCTCGGGGCGACGATGGCGTGCCGCGGCCCGATTCGGACGCGTTGAGGAAAGCGCGTACTGCACATGCTGCGCGCATTGATCTTCGGCCTCACGATCCTGCACCTGGGTCCCGGGATCGCGTTTGCGCTGCTGGCGTTCGGATGCGAGGCGCCCGTACCGGTCCTGGGCGCGCTCTGCGGCAGGAGTGCATTCTCGTCGTTCGGTCTGCTCACGGCGGGCAACTGAGTGTGCCCAGGTACGCTGCCGCGTGATCGCCGAACCATGCGATGCTGATGAACTGCCCACGCCTCGAGATCGAATCCCATGCGTCCGTCCCTGCGCTGTGCCTTCGCCCTTGCCACCGCCGCCCTTGCCGGATGCGCCGGCCACGGTCATTACGGCGGCCTCGAGAGCCGGGACATCAAGGCCTTGTCCGAGGCCGACGTCGCCGGCCTGCGGGCCGGCCGCGGCATGAGCCTGGCGTTGGCGGCCGAGCTGAATGGCTATCCCGGGCCGTTGCACGTGCTCGAATTGGCGGACAAGTTGTCACTGACGTCCGCGCAGACCGACGCCACGCGGAGCCTGTACGCGCGGATGAAGGCTTCCGCCATCGCGGCGGGCGAGGGTGTGATCGACGCCGAACGGGCGCTGGACCGCCTGTTCGCCGCGCGGACGGTGGACGAGCGTCAGCTCGACGCGGCGCTGGCGCGCGTCGCCGAGGCCCAGGCACGACTGCGGGGCGTGCATCTGCAGGCGCACCTGGAGCAGGTCCGCATCCTGCGTGCGGAGCAGGTCGCCGAGTACAACCGGCTGCGCGGATATGGCGGGGGGCGTCCGTGACGGACCCGGGCACGGCACGGTCGGTTGCGTCACGCACGCGATGTGGGGGCGTCGCCAGTGATTGGAGCGGTGTCTTGCGCGTGGTGCTGGTCGTCGGGTCCTGCGCGGTGCTGTTCGGCGGCGGCCCGGCGCACGCGGCGGCATCGACGCCGGCGGCGCAGGCCGAGATCGACGCCTTGCTCGAGCGGCTTGCCGCCTCGGGGTGCGTGTTCAACCGGAACGGCTCGTGGCACTCGGCCGCCGAGGCGCGCAAGCACCTCGCGGACAAACTGGAGTACCTGCAGCGCCGCGGTCTCGTGCAGACGGCCGAGCACTTCATTGAACGGGGGGCCTCGGCGAGCAGCCTGTCCGGCCGGCCGTACCTGGTGAAGTGCGGCAGCGCCGCGCCGATGGAAAGCGGGCGATGGCTCATGGGCCAACTCGAACGCATCCGGGGCGCGGGTGCAGGAACGGGTGCAGGAACGGGCGCAGGAACGGGCGTGGGCGCAGGATCAGGTGCCGACAAGGGGGCCGACACGGGTGCCGAGAAGGGCGCACGCAAAGGCCCGGCGTCGCCGGGGAACTGAGCCGGTGCGGGCGTCCTGCGGCACAGCGGGCGTTCGGCGGCACAATGTGATGCACCGTCCCTCCATCCGCCCGGGCACGCCATGCACCTCGTCGACGTCGTTGCGCTCATCGCATTGCTGCAGTTCTTCCTGTTCGTCGCGCTGGTCGGGCGGGCACGCGGCCGCTACGGGGTGAGGGCGCCGGCCGTCACCGGGCACGAGCAGTTCGAGCGCATGTATCGCGTCCAGATGAACACGCTCGAGGTGCTCGTGCTGTTCCTGCCGGCGCTCTACGTCGCTGCGCGCTACTGGCCGCCGGCGTACGTCGCCGCCTGCGGCGCCGTCTACGTAGTGGGGCGATTCGTCTACTGGCGTGCCTACCTGTCTGCGCCCGAGAAGCGCGGCCCCGGCTTTCTGCTGAGCATCGGGCCCTGTCTCGTCCTGATCGTTGCGGGGCTGGTCGGGGCGCTGCGGGCCTTCACGGCCTGAGCGGGGCGCGTGTGTTCTCGCACATCTTCATCGGGGTCGACGACTTCGATCGTGCGCTGCGGTTCTACCGGGCGCTGATGCCCGTCCTGGGCGCCAGCGAGCGCTTCTGCGACCCGAGCCGGCCGTGGGCCGGCTGGCAGTCCGAGCCCGGGCCGCGTCCGCTGCTGCTGATCGGGCGTCCGTACGACCGGCGCGCCCATGGCGTGGGCAACGGGCAGATGGTCGCCTTCCTGGCGGCAACGCGCGACGTGGTCGATCGGGCGCACGCGGTCGCGCTCGCGCACGGCGGCACGGACGAAGGGGCGCCGGGCCTGCGGCCGGAATACCACGCGCACTACTACGGCGCGTACTTCCGCGATTCCGAGGGCAACAAACTGTGCGTGGCGTGTCACGCGCCGCCGCAATCGGGCTAGCATCGGTCGGGTCGAAGCACGTCGAGCAGGGGGCGCGGATGAAGTTGCAGCAACTGGACACGGTTGCCGTGATCGGCAACGGGATCATCGGTCACGGGGTGGCGCAGGTGTTCGCGACCGCCGGGCGGCCGGTCGTGATGATCGGCCGATCGACCGCGTCGCTGGCGCGGGCCGTCGAGCGCATTGCCGCCAGTCTGGCGGAGTTCGCGCGGCACGAGCTGATCGAGGCGGGCGCGATCCCGGCGATCCTCGGCCGCATCCGCACGTCGGTGCGCCTCGAGGACGCCGCCGCCGCCCAGCTGGTCGTGGAGGCCGTGACCGAGGATCTGCCGCTCAAGCTCGAGATCTTTGCGCAGCTCGATGCGCTCTGCCCGCCGCCGACGGTGCTGGCCTCGTCCAGCGGGCAGCCCGCCAGCGCGCTGATCGCACGCGTGTCGCGGCCGGAGCGGGTGATCGCGGCCCATTTCTGGTATCCGCCGCAGCTGATCCCGCTCGTGGAGGTGTGCGCGGGTCCGGCGACCGACCCCGAGGTCACCGCATGGACCTGCGCGGCGCTGAAGGCGGCGGGCAAGGAGCCTGCCGTGATCGAGAAGGAGATCCCGGGATTCATCGGGAACCGCCTGCAGTTCGCCATGCTGCGGGAGGCCTGGGCACTGTGGGCGTCGGGCGCGGCCAGTGCGGAGGCGATCGACACGGTGGTGCGCAACAGCTTCGGCCGGCGGGTGGGCATCACCGGTCCGCTGGAGTCGGCCGACGTCGGCGGTCTGCAGACGATGTTCCACTTCGGCCGCTCGCTGATGCCTCACCTCGACACGTCGCCGGAGCCGGCGCAGGCCGTGGCCCGGCTGGTGGCCGAGGGAGCGGATGGCCTGGGCAACGGACGCGGGGTGTACGACTGGTCGCGGCGCGACGGCGACGCGCTGGTGCGCGCGCGCATGGACGAGCTGTTCCGCTGGCTGAAGGCCGATCGCGATCGGGGCGCATGAGCGGCGCGATGGATCGCGTCACGGAGCCCCTGCCGGCGGGTGACGCGACTGGCACCGCGTTGTCGTTCGATCCCTGGTGGTGGCGTGCGGCGCCCCTTTCGCGTGCGCAGGCGCCGACGCCGCCGCCGACGCGTGCCGACGTGGCGATCGTGGGCGCGGGCATCACCGGATGCGTGGCTGCCGCGCATCTCGCACGCGCGGGGCGGCACGTGGTGGTGCTCGATGCGCACGCGCCCGGGCACGGCGGGGCGACGCGCAACGCCGGCTACGTCGGGCGCTCGCTGAAGCACGGGCTGGGCGAGCTGATCGCGCGGGACGGCCGGGCGCGCGCCGTGCGGGCATACCGCGAGCTGGGCACGGCGTTCGACGCGGTGAAGGAGACCGTCGCCGAGTTCGGCATTGACTGCCACTACCGTCAGCAGGGGCGCCTGCTGCTGGCGACGAGCGCGGCGATGCGCGACGCGATGGTGCGCGAGTACACGCTGCGCGCCGACCTGCTGGGCGAGCGCTTCGACGTTGTCGACCGCGCCGCGCAGCGTGACGAGATCGCCACCGATCACTATCACGGCGGCCTGCGCATCGACGACCATGCCGGGCTGCACCCGGGTCTGTACCACGCAGGCCTGCTGCAGGCGGCGCGCGCGGCCGGTGCGAGCATCCATGCGCACACGCCGGTGCGCGGGATCCGGCGCGACGCGGACGGGTTCACGCTTGCGCTCGATGCGGCGCGACTCGTCGCCGGCGCGGTGGTCGTCGTCACCAACGGCTATTCGGGGGCGGCCTGGCCGTGGCTGGCGCGACGGCTGGTGCCGTTCGACGCCTATCAGGCGGTGTCGGCGCCGATCGGCGAGGACCGCGTGCGGGCGCTGCTGCCGGGCGACCGCACCTTCATCGACTGGAACTTCGACGTCGACTGGTTCCGGCGCGTGCCGGGCGATCCGTCGCGGCTCGTGTTCGGCGGCCTCACGGGCGGACGCGATCAGGACCTGGGGGTGATGGCGCAGCGGTTGCGCGCGCGCATGCTGCGCATCTTTCCGGACCTGCACGACCTGCGGGTCGAGCACGTCTGGACCGGGCGCTGCGCCGGCACCTTCGACGTGGAGCCGCGCATCGGCATGCACGACGGCATCCACTACGCCGCGGGCTACTGCTTCGTGGGCGTGCCGATGGGCACACACTTCGGACGCCTGCTCGCGCGCCGGGTGCTCGGCGCCGCGGGCGGGGAGAGCGCGTTCGATCTGCCCCTTCGGACGCTGCCGTTCTATCGCGGCGATCCGTGGTGGCTGCCTGCGGTGTTCCGCTGGATGCGGCGGCACGACCGCTGAGGGGGCCGCGGCGCGCACCGAACGTCCTTGCACGCCGAACGTCCCTGCACACCGCACGTCCCTGCACACCGCACGTCCTTGCATACCGAACGTCCCTACAATCGAACCACCTGCCGCCCACTCAACCCCAGATCCGTGACCGCCGACCCGCCGCCGAGCGACGCCGACCCTCCCCTGAGCGACGCCTACCCGCCGCAGGAGATCGCCCGCCGGGTCGAGCGGATCGGCGTCGCCAAGGCCCAGGCCGACCCGCTGACGGTGCTGGTGCTGGCGGTCCTCGCCGGCGCGTTCATCTCGCTCGGGTCGCTGCTGTTTGCGGTGGTGGTCACCGGCTCCACGCTGGGATTCGGGCCGACGCGGCTGCTGGGCGGCGCGGCGTTCTCGCTCGGGCTGGTGCTGGTCGTGATCGCCGGTGCGGAGCTGTTCACCGGCAACAACCTGATCGCGATGGCCTGGGCCAGCCGGCTGATCAGCACCGGCGCAGTGGTGCGCAACTGGTGCCTCGCCTACGTCGGCAACGTCGCCGGCTGCCTGGGGACGGTGCTGCTGGTCGTGTGGGCGGACATCGCCGGGCTGGGCAACGGTGCCGTCGGCGACACCGTGGTGCGCATCGCGCACGCGAAGGCCGGGCTGGGGCTGCTCGAGGCGTTCGCGCGCGGCATCCTGTGCAATGCGCTCGTCTGCCTGGCCGTGTGGCTGGCGATCGGCGCGCGCAGCGTGACCGACAAGATCCTGGCGATCGTGTTCCCGGTGATGGCGTTCGTGGCGCTCGGTTTCGAGCACTCGATCGCCAACTGGTTCATCCTGCCGTACGGGTATGTGCTGGACGGGCAGGGTGGGGTGACGGTGGTGGCGGCGGCGCGGAACCTGCTTGTGGTGACGGCCGGCAACCTGCTCGGCGGTACCGTGCTGGTGGCGAGCGTCTACTGGGTGGCCTACCTCAGGGGCGAGCGCCTGAGATGACCGCGCTGTTCCTTTCGGCATTGCTGCTGGGATTCGTCTTCAATGCCGCGCCCGGCGCGGTGTTCGCCAAGACGATCCGCCTCTGGCTGCAGGGGACGGCGCGCGATGCCGCGTCCGGTGCACCCGTCGGGCGGGCGGCGTCGGCGGCCGACATGGGCGCGGACGACCGGGCGCTCGGCCATGTGCGCTGATCGAATCGTGCGTCGGGGTTTGGCCGCGATGCTGGAGATGACCATGACCATGGTCATGGTCATGACGAGCACGGTGACCCCGATCACCGTTGCGCTGGCGGCCGAGCCCGCCGCAGCCCCTGCCGCAGCCCCTGCTGCGGGACCCGCCTCAGCACCCGCCTCAGCATCCGCCGCCCCCAC
>ENA-UPTA01006100-UPTA01006100.1-activated-sludge-metagenome-genome-assembly--contig:-NODE-6100-length-10753-cov-8.843709_pt1 | contig 10753 bp, 5 predicted proteins | sample MGYA00238184_ERZ773361 | MGnify/ENA primary metagenome ERZ773361 (study PRJEB29100, sample SAMN05720205) | activated sludge metagenome | isolation source: anaerobic digester from wastewater...
AGCATAAAAGAATATTCAACTGCATCTTCTGAGTTTATTTTTCTTAAAAGTGCGGCTGTGATCGTGGAGCCGGAACGGGAAACTCCGGGTAGAACCGCGATGCCTTGGAAAAAGCCGATGAAAACTGCATCAATCCATGTGATCTCTTTCTTTTCAAACCTTTTTTTAAGAAAGAACTGTGCTGTAAAAAGCATTATTGCTGTAAAAAGAAATGCTCCTGAAAGAAAAACCGGACGATCTCTCATGATAAGCAGCAGCGGTTTTGTAATAAACACCATGCCGCCGGTTATTACCGTGCTTATTATCAGCAGAACCAGATACTTATGCTGAGCATTGTATTCTTTGAAATTAGTCATTCCATTAAAAAGATCTGCTATTTTCCTTCTGAAAAAGATCATTACTGCCATAAGAGAGGCAACATGGAGCAGAATGTCATAAATCAGAGGAACATCTTTGTGTCCCATCAGATTTTCTGTCAAGGCAAGATGTCCTGATGAACTTACGGGAAGAAATTCTGTAAAACCCTGAAGAAGTCCCAGAATAATTGATTCAAGTATTGTCATCGGACCGGACTACTGCTGAAAAGGTCTTGCACAGTCATATGGCTCTGCGGGAGTTATCTCTTTTACGACAAGGTTCTTTTTTGTTCCGTCTCCGTCGCTCACATCTATTGTATAAACATCCCAGCAAGTGTCGGTACGAGTCATAAGAAGCGATCTTGACATCTCCTCTACAGCATGAACATACGCTTTAACCACAGCCGTAGAAGGCCCTTTGGATGTGTCATACGCATGAACAACCACTTTGTATGTGCCATTTGCCGGCTTGTTCACATAAAGCGTTTCAGGCCCCATTCCGGTTGTATTATCAAGATCAAGATAAGGATCGTCCTTCCCATCTCCTTCTATGCCCCAATCCGGTCTCGCACCTGAATATTGCGGAGAACAATTCCAGAAATAACAGTCACTTACAGGATCACCATAAGTTCCGTCAGGGCGGACAAGATGAATGTCTATATCTGCGTTCTTGTTATCCCAGAGCAGTTTTACTGCAAGATCGTCATCAGATATAGCTTCAACTGTACATTCAGCCGGGATGGAACTGACTCCTTTGTTGTTGATGACGATAAGTCTTACAACATAGATCCCTTTCATTTTCGCCTGGAAAGCAGTTCTCGAAATTCTGTTTGACGGATCGTTGTTAAGGGGGTTTCCAGCCCTGTTCGAGTCGTCAACTATGTCTAATGATATTCCTCCTGGAGTGGTTTTAAAATCCCACAGATATCTCAGATCAGTCTTTGAAACACCGTCACTGTCAACACTTTCTCCGCCATCCATTGTAGCCCACTGGAGAACAGAAACCTTTTCCGGCTCACATTTCAGTTTGGCTGTGGGTGCTTTATCAACATCCGGACCGCATTTAAGAACTATTTTCTTATCCTGATTTATCCCGTACTCTGTCGGATCGTTGTTCACGATAAGAAGTTCTCCGGTAAGCGGCTGAGGATATTCCTTGTCATTCCTGCAACCGATCATGAGCATCATGGAGTCTGCCGGAGCTATCTGAACATTCGGCTCGGGAGCCTGTGAAATGAAGAAACCGGTCTCATTTGCATTTTTAGACTTCCCCTGCGATATGGAAACGGCAAGAAGCTTAAGGTTGGCTGTCCCTTCATTAAACACCTGTACTCTGTTCACAAGTTCATCAAGAACATCTTTGAAAACCATCACTTCATCGTCCGGCTCAGCATCATCAATAGTTTTCACCACTATTTTGCCGGTAGGTTTTGTCTGAGCAATAAGTTTAATGTCAAAATTGGGTTTACATTTATCGTTGCTTGTTATTCTGAGGTATCTCACCTGTTCGTCCCAGTTGCTGGCTACAACAGAGATCCCTATGCCGACCTCTTCATCATTTTTCAGACTTACAGGACCTCCTGAAACCGGATTGCTCTCGATCTTGAATCCGCCCTCATCCTTCACTCCGTTCTCGTTGACTATTGAAACCGCAGTTATTATGAGAGGAGAACTGTCTGAACAATTGTAACACCTGTTCATGACATAAGTGTATTTAGTCAGCGACTGCTCAGCAAATATTATACCTGAAAAGAACACTTCTTCGTTTTTCGGTCTAAGTCTGTTATCAGCACTCGAATAATTACAATCCTCAGCATTGTCAGGCACTTCCGTCTGGCCTTCATTAACAGGGGCATCTTCGTCATTAAGTGCGGGATCGTCATTTTCCGGCGGATCTGACTTATCACAGGAAACCGAATAAAAACCGGAAAGTGCCATAAAGATGACAATTAAAATATGCACTTTTTTCATTTTTATCTCCAAGCTCATCATTTGTTTACCGACTGTACACATCTGAATCCAAGATTATAGTATCTGTAATTCGGGAATGCTTTGTCCCTTGCATATGTTGTTATCTCATTTTCAAGAGATACCCAGCTTCCACCTTTGATCACCTTCTCCTGTGTCGGCGAATCGGCAGGACCGATCGGATCTTCAACAATTACACCGTCCGTCCTTTTCTGGTAGTAGCTGTCAATGTTGTGCCATGTATCAGTCCACTCGGCCACATTTCCTGCCATATTATAGACACCGTACTTTGAAACACCGTCTTCGCCCCATGTTGCATTTGTAACATCACCGAAAAGTGCTGAATAGTTTGCAACTGTGGCTTCAATATTGTCTGCCGGCGGCTCCTTACCCCAGGGGTATTCTGTAAATGTTTCCCCTCTTGCCGCTTTTTCCCACTGTGCTTCTGTCGGAAGTGTTTTCCCTGCCCAGTGACAGAATGTAAGCGCCTGATTATAACTGACCCATATTACAGGAAATCCGGCATAATTAGGATTATAGTAATAATTCTGGTACATTACAGAGGTAAGGTCATGCGGCTCGACACAAACACCTGCCTCCTGACAAAGTTGATACTGTCTGTTAGTTACCTCATATTTATCAATGTAATACGCAGAGAGATATACGGTGTTAAGCCCTTCTGACTCTTTCATCCCTTCTTCGTTCTCAGCCACTCCGGTCTTAGTTCCCTGAGGTGCACCGAACTGGAAATCACCTGCCGGAATAAGGATCATTTCAGCTATTCCGGAAGGATCGGAATCTTCCTGTTTTACAAGTTCTTTCGGAAAACCGAGATGGAAATTACCGAGATATTTTGTGCTTATCTTGATGATGTTGTTCTCGACATCAAGCTGATAGACCTCTTTGTCAAAAACTTCAAAACTCTGCCTGTCAAGCGAGAAATAAGGTTTCAGGTCAAGTTCATCCAGCAGATTGGGAAATGATTTCTCCTTGTATGGAATGACCACGGTGAGGTCTTTCGTGAACTCTATTGCCGCAGGTGAGATCGAATAAATGTTAGTAACGGGTTTGGAAACATTGGTAAATGGTGCTGTGTCAAGAGCATAGACCGTTATTGTTATCTTATCTATTCCTTCAGGCAGAGCACCTTCAGGAATATGGACCGTAACATCGTCGACACCTTTATAAATCCCCCCTTTTTCATCAAAATCCTGTCCCGTCTTCTGGAACATATACTCTCCTCCGCTTGTACAGCCGGAGAACATGATCGCAAAAATCAGTAAAGGGATGACAGAAAACGATCTTTTCATTGTTCACCCCCGATCACACTTACGGAACAGCCGTTACCTTTTGAAACGACTTCCCATCTCGGCTCGTCACCTTCAATGACCTTTGTCCACTGGGTGTCGCTTTCACTGCTGTATCCGAAAAGAGAAACGGTCGTATACGGCTCAACGGGATCATTGCTGTAAAATTTTATTGTCCCTTTCTTTGTTCCGACATCGTATGGCTTGAAGAAAACAGTCACTGTAGTGCTTCCACCCGGATCGAGGTTGACAGTATCAGGCATTACAATGAAATTCGAGTTGTCTGAAATGATCTTTCCTTCAAGAGGTCTTGATCCGATATTTTCCACTTCAAACTCCCAGTAATCCTCATCCCCCGGAACTGTGTCGGCAAATTTATGACTTCTTCTGTCTATGAAAATTGCCGGAAAGTTGAAATAAACAGTTTGAGAATTATATGTCCATATCTTGTCACCGTCGGCAATCGGAATTTCGATTGGAATAGGAAATTCAAGTTCAAGTATCCTTATTCTTATTGTTATTGTGAAGATTATGATCGTTTCATAATAGACCTTCGATTCATAATGAACCGGTATTTCCATTATGGTTCCCACAAGAGGCGGCTCAATAACTAAATACTGGTCGTCTGAAAAGATCGATCGACCCTGTTTCTCGTCAAGGGCGATCCTGCTCCCGAATATTTCAACATACATTTTTCCGTCAAGTTCGAACTTGAAATGGATCAGACTGCATATGTCGCCGATGAAAGGTATGGAAAGTCCGCATGATCCGCCCACCATATCAGCCAGAGTCCCTTCATATATCAGGAAATGGTCAATGCTGTCCTCCATTGAAACAGGGTTGTCAACATTTCCGTCAAGAAGGAAAGGTTCATAGATCTTGTAGTCCTGAAAGCTTAAGTCAAAATTAAGCCATTTACTGAGTTCCTGCTCTTGTCCGCTATAACAATTCTTCCAGAGAGCTTCCATGTTTATTCCGTAGAACATATCGGCTTCACCACCGTTTGGAGTGCCTTCAAAATATACTTTTACCGCTTCCGGCCATTTCGCATGGGCACGGCCTTTCATTTTTGCACCCATTTCAGCACCGTACTCAACATTGAACTTGACACTGAGAGGCATCAGCCCTCCGCATCCCGGAAGCCAGTCACCTGTGCCCCATTTCTGATGTTCAATAAGTACATCACGGTACTCGAACTCGATCTCCTCAGAATACTGCTCATCATAGACTCGCCATTCATCACCCTCCTGCTTTATTTCCGCAAAAACATTAACGGAAAAAAGGATCAGTAAGACCGGCATGATTGTTTTGATCATTTTACTCATTTAAGCACCTTATATTATTGCGTTATATCCATTGCACACCTGAAACCGACAGAGTTGGAACTATATTGCGGGTTGACACCTCTTCTGAATGTCGCCCTGATAAGCCGCCTTGATGTCTTCCAGCTTCCTCCGCGAACTGTTCTCTGATCACCGATCGGAAGAGGAACTCCGCCCTGGAAAAGGTCGGAGTAATAGAAAAATCTCGTTCCTACCCATTCCTCAGCATTTCCCGACATATCGTAAACACCGCTCGGGCTTTTACCATCCTTGGAATTGAATGCATCATATTTGTTGCCGTTGAAATATCCTACAGGAGTTACATGCGGCTCAGGATATGCCTTCAGAAGATCTTCAGGGGAAAGGAGATCTTCAAGCTCCCTGCTCGGCTCAAAAGGATCATTACTGTTTCTGTAATTCGCCTGATAGGAAATATTAATGCTGTCCCAGAAACCGGTTCCCCAAGGCATTTCGGGACATTTTTTACCCGTTTCAATGCATGCAGTATCTCCGGGAGCACAGATACAATCATTTGAAACTTTTGCGGCATACTCCCATTCCTCTTCAGTCGGAAGACGCTTTCCTGCCCATTTGCAGTACGCATTTGCAGCATACCAGCAGACACTTGTAACCGGCATTTTATCCTTTGAAGGACCCATAAAGTCATCTCCGCTGAACTCTCCGAACCATTCCTCAAGATATTTGTCGTTACCGTAACATTTCTCAAGACCGAGCTCGTCATCAGTCTTTGCAGCATTTTCAGGAAGCCAGGGTTTGTTGCTGATATCATTAAGGAAACGCTTGTATTGTGAAACTGTGACCTCATATTTGTCAATAAGAAAATTATCATTTATCGTTATCCAGTGGGATGGTTTTTCCATAACGAAAGAATCATCTGAATCAGATCCCATGAGGAACATTTTATTGCCGGCTGCAACCTGAAGCATGCATCCCGGCTTATCCCCGACAGTAAATTCCGATGTGTTAAATCCGCTCTCAGGAAGACACAGACATTTTTCCTTTGCACAGACATCTTCTTCTGTCGGATAAGGGTTGTATTCCTCATCAGTAGTTTCAGTATCAGTTTCCTCTTCGATCACTTCGTTAAAATAATAGACATCCTCGCCTGTGTTGCCGAAATTGAACACTTCATCGGTAAATTCAATTATCGGTGCATCCATTCCGGAGAAAAGTTTAATTATATCAACCGGCGCAAGCTTTCTGAACAAAAGATCGGTTATCTTCTGCAACTGATCGACATAAGTTTCACTGCCGGTAACCTCCTTCAGTTCCTCAAGAAAAGCTCTGCTGCTCTTAGTTTCACCGGAGAATGAATTGACAATGACCTCCATGACTTTTATGTAAAGATCACTTTTATACAGAGGTGTTCCGAAAGACTGTTTTCTGCTTTTCATAAAGTCATTGACCCTCTGACCGATACCTCTTTTTCTTATTCCGCTGGCAACGACATGAACCGGGTGAGACGAAAGTCCCTTGTTGACAGTTTTATCATAATTAGTCAATATTTTCAGAAAGTTGTCGTTGACATCAGCAGAGATCATGATCATGGGAAGGATGATCTGGGAAAAGTAAGTTGCCCAGATCGGGTCCATGGCTCTATTCATAAGATTTCCACTGTTCTGAGCAGGCACATAGCTTACGAGAAGACCTTCTTCCAGCTCTTTGCCATTGAATCTCAACTGCGTTTTTTCGGTTTCCGGAGTCATTTCAAAATATGTCGCTATTTCTGAAGCCATTCTGTTGGTCTGACCTTCAACAATGAGTTTTTCGGTAAGATAATCAATATTTTTATTGATATATGCCTGAACTACATATTTCAGTGTCGGAGAAACATAATATTCAGGCGGAACAACAAAAGAAGGGTTAGCTTCAGGATCAATTCCGTCGTAATCGGGATCTCCAGGCAGAAGCGCTTCTTTAGGCATTGAGTCAACATAGAAGTAGACCCATCTCGGCATTGTGTTGAAAGCTTTTACAGATGATCCGTTCTCGCTGAAATACTTTACAAAGACCTTGTCGACCTCCTCTTCACTGTGTTCCTGGGGAAGATCTCTGAAAACTGCATGATGGAATGTATCGGTCTTGTCATCCTGAGTAACTGTTATCCCGTCTTTAAGCGCAAGCGGCGTCTCTTCCTCTTTTTCTTTTTCGGGCTTTCCGAAAAAAAGCTCATTGACTGCTCCTGCAATTGCATTCTGAACATCGAGATCGCCTGAAACAATGATACTCGGTGTGACCCTTGTCATTTTGTCTGTAAGTATTCTGATAAGTGTCTGTGTCGCATCAAGACCTCTTATCATCTCAAGGAGTGCCGCATTATAAAGCGGATTTGTCGTAGTTGCTATTCCGGGCTGAAGGAAAACAAGCGCCACAGCAGTCTCTCTAACGCTGAACTCGATATGCTTTCTCTTGAAATAATTCTCTCCGTTTGAAGGAAATACCGTCAGCATGAGAGGAACATTCTTTGACTCATCCTCATAGTTTGTCTTAAGTATGAAAAGTGTTGTTCCTACAACATTTGTGCGGACCCAGAAAGTTCCGTTGACCTTGTCGACATTCTGAACAAAATTCTTCTTTCCGTACTGAACCTGCAGATTCTGGAAAGGGAGGACAAATCCATCCGGAAGACTGACCCTGCCCTGATAGAATATCTTGTTCGTCACATACTCTATTCCTCCGAACTCCTCTTTTTCATCAAGCGGATTTTTCGGTTCCTGAAGGTTGCTCACACATTTTGCCTTGTAGCATCTTTCGCCCAGTTCACAGTCATTGAAAGAACTGCATTCTATATCAAGGTGCGTTTCTTCAGGGCTGCATGAGCTGAAAAAAGGAATGGAGGCAAAAATGATCAAAATTGAAATAAAGATCGATCTTTTCATATTTCTCACCTCAAAATGTTAAACATGATGCTCAGATGACCGCCACCTTGATAGAACTCTTTCTCTAGCTTGGCCGTTTCAGTTTCACCGTAAAGCTTCACAAATGTAAAATCGCCGCCCAGACCTATTGCCATATATTCAAAAGTTCTGAAATAATAATCAAGTGAGCCACCTGCATAGACACCGTTAAAGACTGTATATTCTGATTCACCTATACCAAGACCATATGAATCGCCTTTCTTTTCATATCCACCGAGATAACCGGCATAAGCACTGAGCGCACTTCTTGTCTTTTTGCTCCTTACTCCATGAATGTAGTACCTCAGCATAAGACCGCCGCCCGCATAGAGAACATCTGTATCAAAAGAAAGACCTCTCCCCTCGACACCCACAACAAAATCCTGAACCGCGGCGACATTTAAACGGAAAACATAATTCCCGATGACATCAAAATTCTTTATCTCACCGCCACCGCCGGCAACACCGCCTGAAAGTTCCATCGAGATCCTGAAAGTATGCCATTTTTCGATCCTTACATCCTGAGTCGGGACCCAGCCCTCCTTGCCCAGAAACTCAACTTTCATAAAATCTCCTGATTCCTCAAGAATTATCACTTCATCGTTTCTGTAAAGTTCAAAAAGTTTTTTGGATTTGAATGCATTTTCAGCATAAAGATATGTCGGAACAACTATCCGGGCAAGATCGGGCTCAACATAGCGGTGCGTCTTCCCTTTTTCTCTCTTTTCAACAACAAAATCATCATCAACCGGTTGCACGAAAACATCTTTTTTGACCCCTTCGTCCTTAAAATCATCCGGCACAAAATCATCAACCACTTTTTTTTCTTCTTTTTTCATAAACGGATCTTCTTCTTCCCGTTCATCCTTTTCAGCAGAGAACTCGTCTTCGTTTTCGAAAGCCGGATTTTCCGCTTCCTCTTCGCCTTCCTCTTCTATCTCCTCTTCGTCTTCATCTTCATAGCCGGCAATATTTTCGGCTAAAGCATACAAACCGGTCAAACTCTGACCAGACAGAAAAGAGCAGCCAGAGATAAGACTGAAAATAATTAAGATTTTTTTCTTCACAACAAACCCCTGATATCTATTTTACCGACACTAATCAACTCTTACTTCACAAACTGAAGCATTTAAATTACATAATATTACTACTTATAGAATTTTTTTGCAAGCAGATTTCATGATTCCCCGCTCACAAGCTGCTCTATCTTGACTTTGGGTGTTAAAACAGTTTAATATTCCTGAATTTTTTGAGATTTGTAATTTTGAAACACTTTTTTTTCATAACCTTTTTCAGACACAAAACTATTGCTTTTCTCATCTATCTCTTTTTCTTTCTTATCCTTTTTCTGCAACTACCCCTCCGCAAAGAGATCTCCGGCAACTGTGACACATGGCTTGCCCTTTCGTATTCCTCCTATTCTCTTGAATCGATAAAATCTTTCCTGACAGGCACAGAGCCCGGGTCTCCGATGCATCCTGTCCATAATCCACTTGCGTACGGAGAATCAGCTCCCGGAATACAACTACCTATTATTATTATGAAATACCTGGGGCTTTCAGATTATTGGGTAAATTATCTTTACATATCCGCCATCTTTTCACTGACTGCTTTTGCAATATTTGTATTTGCCGGAAATTTCACTGTTTTTTTTCCTGCAAAAATGCTTGCAGGGTTCATATTCACAGTAAATAACATCTCTTTTGCCCACATTGATGACTCAATAATTATCTTTTTCTTCTTTCCTGTGCTTGCACTTCATTTTCTTTTCAGGTGGTTCCATGAAAAAAACATTAAATTTCTTGTACTGTCATCAGTTCTTGCCGGAATTCAGATATATTTTTCATTTTATGTTTTCTTCTATCAGTTTGTCATGATATTTATATTTTCTGCTGTATCTGTTTTCAAGAACAGAGTGAAACTGACTGAACTTATAAAACCCGCCGCACTGTATCTTTTAATATCTGCCGCTATCTTTGTTCCGCATCTGCTGTTTTATTTAGAGACCATGCAAGAGCTTGAGTTCGTTGAGATATTTGACAAATTCTATACTGTAAAGATGGCAAGTATCAATCCTTTGGACTTCATCCTTGTACTTCCTGACAATCTTATTTACCCTGACCTTGGAAAAATGACAGGGATCCCGATGAACTGGGGTTTTGTGAGGCATTACAATTTCACAGGATTAATTGCGCTTGCACTATTCATCTATTCATTTTTTAAATGGAATAACTTCCGTCTTTTTCTTGGAATGACAGCACTTGCCGGACTTCTTCTTGCCGCAGGCCCGGTCTTCATGTTCAACATGAAAGAGGTCTTCTACTCGCCTCTTTATGTTTTTTACAAATTAATTCCAGCACTTGGATTTCTCAGAGTAGCTGTTAGAGCTCACTTCATCTTTCTTTTTGCGATGTCGATCGGAGCGGCCATTTCAACTGAAAAACTGTTCAAGGGAAAAAAATATCAGAATTTTTTTATAAGCGCGATGTTTCTACTCCATTTTTTTGAAAGCACTCCTCTTCCGATGAAAGGGTTTGACGCATCTGTCACAGATACAGTTCCGATGATCTACCAATACATTGAAAAAACTGAGGAAAACCCTTTGATACTTGAGCTCCCGAGCAGAATGGATGTGGAATATTTAAACTGGGATGACGCTGTTTTCAATGACCCATCTGAATTCGTTTTGAAGAAAAAGGGGCGACCCCGACTTAAAGTTGAAAACATTTCAATGTTCGTAAATTCATGGGATGATATATTCCAGTACAACAGGGAAATAATATACACAAACTGGCAGACTTCCCACAAGATCGATTCAGTGAACGGGGTCAACGGATATTTTCCTGTTCCGAGAATGATGTACCAATACCACATAAACCGTC
>ENA-UPTA01006103-UPTA01006103.1-activated-sludge-metagenome-genome-assembly--contig:-NODE-6103-length-10743-cov-4.871819_pt1 | contig 10743 bp, 15 predicted proteins | sample MGYA00238184_ERZ773361 | MGnify/ENA primary metagenome ERZ773361 (study PRJEB29100, sample SAMN05720205) | activated sludge metagenome | isolation source: anaerobic digester from wastewater...
ATTCATGGTCGATGCTGTCGAAGTACGCCGCAATGTCGGCGTCGAGCACCCAGTTCACCTTATGCATCAATGCCACATGAAGGGCATCTAGCGCATCATGCTGACTCTTGCCTGGTCGAAACCCATACGAGAACCCAAGAAAGTCTTGTTCATAAATCGCCAACAGTATCTGAGCTATACCATAATACTGCACAATCTTGTCTTCGAGCGTCACAATGCCTAATGGCCTTGTGCCTACATTTGCTTTGGGTATGTAAACCCTGCGCGCAGGCTGCGGCCGATAACGACCTTCATTTATCTCCTTGCTATGAACATATTATGATTGCAGCTTTCTATTCTGAGGTCAACTGTTTATTTTGAAGTATGAGAGGTATGAATAGATGAGAAAAATAGAAGATGGCAGATAAGAAAATTGGAATAGCGACAGGAAGTGAGAACTTTTGCATATAATGGAAGAAATATCCGAACAAGAAAGACCGAGTATCTTTACACTTTAGCCTGTATCCTTTATAATACACTTATCGGTTAACCCCGATAAGATCCGCACAGGACGGAAGATTCCTGTCCGCCCGCCTTGGTAGGCAAAGCGCAATTCCTGCCTTGGCGATTAGTAAAAATAAAAAAGCCTTGCGCACGGCCGACGGGGCGGATACTACCCCCGACGATCAATTTACCAGATGACAAGTCTAAAAGACATTATTTCTCAACTCAGGTACGAGTTAGGCAAAGAGGAAAGCGCTAACAAGGAAACTATCCTTTCGCTTGTAGACAAGATTGAGCCTATGGCAGCCCGAGACTGGGCAAGGATTAAAAAGCTAGAAAAGAGGATGGAAAGCTTTTCTGGGAAAACCCCTGAGGAATTCGAGCAATCCATGAAAGATGGAGAGACATTAAAAGCAGAGCTCGAGTCATCCAAGAGGCTTCTAGAAGAGAAAGGGAAGCAGCTAGAAGCTCTTTCTAAAGAGCATTCAGAAAAGGAAACAATACTAACGAAAAGCTTAAGCGAGGAAAAAGCTGCGGTAGCAAGACTACTTCTGGACGCAGGGCTTACATCGGAACTCTCAAAAGCAAATGTAAAGCCTACTCTTATAAGCGCTGTAAAAGCGCTCATACGAGAGAAAGGGATTCTTTCTGTAGAAGGAGAAGGGGAAATACGCAACGCAGTAGCCAAAGCAACAAAAGATGGTGTCGAGAAAAAACTGAGCTTGTCTGATTGGGTAAAAGAATTCATTGCATCGGACGAAGGAAAAGAATTCATAGCCGCCAAAGAAAATGCTGGAAGCGGTGCTGGAGAGTTCAAGAGCCTTTCAAAGGGAGATTCTACAAACAGTATGCATGCAGAACAATTCTGGGGACTACCGGCCAAGGAGCGCTCAGCCTTTATCTCGAGCGGTGGAACAATCACACAGAACTAAGAAAAAGGAAATAAATAATGCCAAACATATTTGAAAGCCTTGCGCCGATACTCTTCTCTGCTGCGCAAGAAGTCTCTGTAGAAGATACAGGTGCGCTGCAATCTATAAGCTTAAATCTGGACGATAAGCGAGTGGCCAAAGGTGACCTTCTAAAGATTCCTATTGCCGCAGGTGGAACTCCTGTAGAGTTTGTGCCAGGGAACGTGACACCACAAGGAGACTCTGACACGGCTAGCAGCGTCGACGTACAAATCACAGCATCTATGAAGCGGAGTTGGCACCTAACAGGAGAGCAGCGAAGAAGCCTAGAGAATGCGGGTACAGACAAAGAGTGGATACGCCTAAAGCTCTTACAGGAGATGCGCTCACTAAGAAATGCTGCCGAATCGGACTGTATCGACGCTATTGTAAAGGGCGCCTCGAGAGCAATAGGAACTGCAGGCACAACTCCCTTTAGCTCCTCGCTAGATGATCTAATCGGGGTACGAAAGATCCTAAAGGAGAATGGCTGCCCGCTTTCAGATGCGCAATTTGTATGCGATAGCGGCGCGGAGGCGAACCTCTTTAAGCTCTCGACCATACAGCAAGCCTATGCTGCAGGCAGCGACGAAGAGCGTAGGAAAGGTATATTACTACCGCAATTTGGTTTTAGAATCATGGCAAGCGCACAAATAAGCGAGCACACAAAAGGAAGCGGGGCTAACTACCTTACAAATGCGACAATTCCCATGGCAAAAGGAGCTACGAGTACTATCCTCTCAGGAGCTTCGGGCACAGGCACAATTAAAGAGGGAGACATCCTCTCCTTTGAAGGAGACCAAAGCCTTTATGTGAGCCACAGCGAGGTGACTGCAGCGATGCAGATGCTAGCGATAGGACAGCCAGGAGTGCGAAAGACCATCCCTGTCTCTACTCCGATAACCATAGGAGAGAGCTATACTCCATGTCTTGCTTTTGACCGCGGGGCAGTGGTTGGAATTATGCGGCCTCCGGCAATGCCAGATAACCCCACAATGCAACAAGCGCTCATCTCGGATATGCGAGGTCTAACCTACCTGCTCTTAGAGATTGCACAATATGGACAAATAACCTGGGAGATTCACCTGGCGTGGGGATTCAAGGTAGTGATGAGTGAGCATGTCGTATTGCTCCTAGGATAGGAGAAGAAAATGGCTATTGATTACATAAAAGCGGAAATCCTAAATAGAATTAACCCTGATGGCCAAAAAACATTACTCGGGCAAGAGCTATTAAAATTATCAGAAGAGCAAAAGCGCATACTTAAGAAAATAGATAATATTGAGCCAGGACAGAGTATACAAAAGTTCTTTACGCGGACAGCCAAGCTTAAGGCAACAGAAGCTGCGACAAGGGTAAGCCTACTAGATGAAAACGACCTGGCTTCGGAGCAGAAGGCCTACCCCATTGGTTTTTACCTAATTTTGAATGGAGAAAACGCCTGGGATGGAGGAAATGGTAGAAATGTATACATCGCAGACTCTGGGACAGATTTAATCTATCGATTCGCTACAATAAACGCAGAGCAATTAATTCCTGGAAACTATATCTCGCCCAATTCAGATGGAGTTATACTTGAAGCAGAATTCGGCATGAGCTTAGGAGGCAGACTAGAGAAAGGAATAGACATCCTAGCCGATGGCAACTTCGAGGTAGGAAGCGATCTATTTATTACTGTCTACGGATTCATAGAATGATATTAGAAAACGGAAGCGGAATATCAAATGCTGATAGCTATTGTAGCATCGAAGAAGCAGATCAATACAACGAAGCTAGAGGAAATATTAAATGGCTATTTTCGATAAAAAGCGAAAAGGAAGCTTCTCTTGTCCGGGCTTGCGATTACATTGAGAAAGCCTATGGAGAATTATGGCTTGGATCAAAATGTACTGAAACGCAGAGACTCTCATATCCACGGTTTGGAATTACTGATTCTGGAAGAAATCAAATACCAAGATGGCTAAAAGAAGCACAATGCGAAGGGGCTCTATTGGAATTGGAGGATCCAGGGATACTTTCCTGGGATGAATCTGAAGGAGGAAGGCTAACTAAAGAAAGAGAGGGAGAAATAGAGAAAAGCTATACCCAAGGACCAAGCAGCGTGCGCAAATTCCCGCAAATCTACGGTCTAATTAAAGCACATATAAAAAGCCCTTCTCAGATAGGAATTATGAGAGCATGAGAAGAAAAGAAGAGTTACGGTTATTAAAAAGGAGCCTAGAACTAAATACACAGCATGAGATCGATGCAAGCTATGAAGATAAAGGAATATTTAAGACTTCGCTATCTCCTTCAAAAAAAGTGAATAAGAGCTTGGAGAAACAATACCTACTAATAACAAAGAAAAGCATCGATATAAAGGAAAATGACAGAATTGAAGGAAAAGAAGGGTTATACAGAGTCTTATGTGCGCAAGATTATCCTAAACACAAAGAAGTCGTAATTGAGAAGGAGCATTAGGAATAATGATTGAGGGTGCCTTGATAGCCACGGCGCTTGCTACAGACAGTGAACTAATAAGGCTATTAGGATCAGAAAAGAAAATCATTCAAGGCAATCTATCTAAAAAACCTTCTTGGGATCCGCCTTTAATACTGATTTCAACAAAGGAAGGAATACCACTTATTGAGAGCGATGAAGGAATAGTAGTGGAAAAATCTATCTGTACTATAGAAATAATAGCAGAAGAAAAACTTGAGGAAATAAAAGCTAGGATAAAGAAACTGATGGAAGGGCTAATGTTCCGCGGCGAAATGATAAAGAAAATTCCTAGCGAAAGGCCTGAATGGAAATGCCTTGAAATGAGCTTTGCTAGGGCGAGATTATTACAATGAAAGATTTAGATAGGAAGAGACCAAAAGATAATAAAGAGATAGAAGCTAAAACAAATATCGATGAAGAAGAAGTGCCGAATCTTTTGGAAGAGAAGCGGGAATGGAAAAGACTGTCTAAAGGAATCGCTTTTGGAGAAGGATTGTGACAGAGATAAGCTTCAAAAGCGCTGAGGGCAAAGAGCTAGAACTAGGTAAAGGAAGACTTAAGCTACTACACGTAGAAGGCTTTGAAGCACCGAAAGTTACTATAGCTTTTGCAAAAGGACCAGGAATAGATGGAGCAATTGAAGCTAAATACCGGATAGAGCCAAGACATATAGAAATAGATGCGCTTCTAGATCTAAGGAATTTGGATGAAATAGGCATCTCAGAAGAGCGCAAGAATATATCTGAGGCAATGAACACCGGAGATAATTATGGAAAATTAACTGTAAAAAGAGATGAAAGAATTCGGAATATATCTGCAATGCCATGCCAAGTGATCTTCAAGAAAAAGAGATGGAATGAAGAATGGCAGAAAGTAATTCTTGGCTTCATTTGCGAAAAGCCCTTTTTCAAGAATATTGAACCGATAGAGAATAGGCTTAGATTCTATGCTTGGTTAACTGAATTCAGTGAAGAAGGAATAGAGTTCAATGAAGAAGGATTAGAATTTTCGAGGATAGAAAATGCCGGAGGAAGAACGATAGAAATAATAAACAATGGAAATGTACCAGCCCCAATAAAGATCAGATTTACAGGGCCAGTTGTGGATCCGTATATAAAGAATAAGACTACCAATGAAACAATAAGAATAGATCAGATAATAAAAGAAGGAGAGTACGTAGAAATCGATACAGAGCCAGGAAGAAGGCAAATAAAGCTCCTAAGAAATGGATATTTACAAAACGGAATGCACTATCTAGATCTTGAATCAACATTCTGGAAACTAAAAGATGGGAAAAACATAGTTGAAATAGGGGATATATCTCCAGGAGAAGGATCAGAGGCGTTATTTGAATTTTATGAGCATTACCTTGAAGCATGAGGAGTAGATATGGCTGAGGAATCGGGATTTTTTACTAGTGTTGCGGGCGATAGAAAATATACAGCTCGGTTTATGAATGAAAAGATGAACGACGCAATGCAAGGGGCGGATGGTGTTATTGCAAATGTCGACGGAGAGTTAATAATAACGGGCGATGGGAGTCTAAGCGTGAATATAGCTCCAGGTAGTGCAATAAAAAAAGGCGTATACTACCGCAACGAAGATAACCTAAGAATAACTCTTTTAGAGCCAACTCTAGGCAAAAAGCGCTACGACAGAATCGCAATAAGAATAGACCATTACAGGCGCAAAATGGTTGCAAAGGTGTTACAAGGCAACGAAAGCACGGAACCTATAGAACCAAATTATGGAAATGAAAATGATATAGCTCTTGCAAAAGTACTTATAGATCATACAGAAGATCCGGTTGTTGTAACAGTGACAGACGAGCGGCAAATGAGACCGATATTTCTAACTAATATGAATTCAATAGATGAGCTAAAAGAAGGAGAAATATATGGAAAAGTAAAAAAGGAAAAAGCTAATGCGCTAAACAATGGACAGCTGGGAATAAACATGAGGCAATTCATATTTGTTTCAAGGCCATGGCACAATGAAGATATTTATAGTTGGGACATTAGCTATTTAGGAGAGGTAATAATAGCATCAAAAAATGGCGATTCGATAATGGCAATAAGCGATGACGCTGGATTAACCTGGAAGAATATAAAACCAACAACAGCAAATGGAATACCTAATGATTTAGGAGAAATTAAATGTATGGCAAGATGTTCTGATAACGCCATTTTTGGTGGAGGGACACATGCAAGAATACTGCGGAGTACAAACAATGCAAGTACATGTGTAGTAAAATTCGAAGATACTGAAGAAGATTATGTGAGCGCTCTTTTGACTATTGATAATCATAGTCTTATTGGATTCTGTGGAAAGAAAGTGATAGCATCGAACGACTGTGGAATGACCTGGACGCAAAAGGCAAGCTTTATTAAAGATTTAGAAATAGAAGCGTTAGAAAACATTGGCAACGGAGTAATTCTAGCAGCTGGGCATGGTACTGAAAAAATATGGAGATCCACTGACTCAGGAGCAACCTGGACGGCAGTAAAAACAACAGAAGTAGAATCTTGCAATGCAAGCTTTTTAAAGCATATCGGGAATGGAATTGTTCTACTGGGATACTCAGAAGGTTATAGAGGATCATTATATCGTAGTACTGATTATGGTCTTACTTGGGATGATGGGATAAGAATTGACAATTGTAGTGATTATAGATGCATTCTTGTGGAAGGAGAGACAATTTATATTTCGATAAGAAATAAAATATTTGCAAGCGAAGATAAAGGAGTAACCTGGGAGCTAAAGTATGCTATGGCTAATTGCAGCGAAATATACTTGTTAGGAAAAAGGTGGGGTGGAATAATTTATACGATAGGAGCCGATGGGCATGTTTTCTGGGGATATCCGATGACAGCCTAAGCATGAAAACACCAACAATAAGAATACTGAACCAAGAATTAAAACTGCTAGCAGATATTGACCAATATAGCGAGCTTTACTACACTAGAGCGCTTATCGAGCCAGGCGATTTTGCATTCTCCTTACCTTTTTCAAAAAAAGAAGCAGAGATACTCGACGAAGGGAATATCATCCTAATAGGTAGTGATGGTGAACGGGCTGGAATAATAGAAGAAATAGAAAAGAAAAAGCTAGAAAAAGGTAGCGAATGGATAATATGCAGAGGGCATGAAGCAAAAGCGCTTTTAAAAAGAAGGATAACACTACCAAAACTAGGCCAAAGCCGAATTGAGATGGAAGCTCCAAGCGAAACAATTATGAAGGAATTGGTGAGTAATCAGTGTGGAAAAGAGGCAGGAGTAAAACGCCAATTTCCTAAGATGGTAACTACAAAGGATTATAGAAGAGGCCTAAGCTATTCGCTATCGTGCGCATTCTCAAACCTCCTTTATGAACTACAAAAATGTGCGAAAGCTTCAAATTTGGGATTTAGCATAACACTAAATCCACAAGAAAGAGAGCTAGTATTTGATATCATAGAAGGAATTGATAGAAGTGCAAGTCAAAATAAGAATAGCCGAGCTCTTTTTGCAGATGAATACGATACTTTGGCATCGGTAAATATATCGCAAGGTGTTTTAGGTTATTCGTCTGAGCTATATGTGCTGGGAGCAAAATCTCAAGAAGGACGACCTATGGCTATAGCTTGGAATGGCGAAGAGCCAGAAGGATATGACAGGATAGAGAATGCAATAGATGCACCCTCATTAACTGATATTGAGGCTCTAAGAAGATATGGAATTATAAAGCTTGATGCTTTTCCTAAAACCTTCTTTCTTGAAGCGGAAATACCGTTCAATGCTCCAATTGAGCTTAAAAAAGATTATGAATTAGGAGATCTATGCAGTGTAAAGGCTTATGGAGAATGGTATAGCGTACCTATTTATTCGATAGAAGAAAAATGGACAAGGGATAAGCCTGGGATAAGACTTGGTTTTGGAAGACCAGCACAAGGAGCATTCAGCATTACTAAGGGAGCAGCGAATGAACTAATGGAAGCACTCCGGGCAGGATAAAAAGGGTTAAAGGATATATATGAGAGAGATAGTTAATTCAATGGTGAATGCTTTGGCGGGAATAGCATCAGCTGCTATTGCAGGAGCTATATGGCTAAATCTCAAATGGCTTTTTAATTCAAAGAGAAGCATGGAAAAAATACTAGAAGAAGTTATGGGAATGCAATCAAACCTAACCATAATCTTCAGAATGCAAGGTCCGCTTCTTATGAGTCTAAAAGCCTCGCTTGAAGCCCAAAGGGATGGGCAATGTGATGGCAATGTAGACGAAGCGATAAAAATGATTAGCGAAGAAAAAAAGAAATTCGATGAGCATCTGGTGTCTGCGGCAATTGCAGGCAATGAGAGCGGAGAGAAAAAGAAGTGAGAGAAGGCATACAGAGTTTATTAGCGGAACTTGGAGAAGGATCCTGCCTTGCGCTCTGCATATGTGAGATAGGTAAGCCAGGACTTTCGGAAGAAGAAGCTATAGGATTTATTATTAAAGGAATACAAAAAGGATATATATACTACGACGAAAACAACAGAAACAACCCAAAGAACTGCTTTGTAGAGAATCGCGATGCATTTATGGATATTGTAAGCGGACAAAAAGGATGGACAAGTAGCACAGAAAAACCTGACTATAGACCAAGAAAAGATGAGAGAATAATAGAATGCTGGAGATGGAATGAAAAAGTAAATTTAAAAATAATTAACCACACCCATTTCAAACTTCCAAACTGGGACCCTTACAAGAATTCAAATACTCTAAAATATGGCTACTTAGAAAGCCTTAGAGTATTTAGAAGGAAGGCCTTATGAAAAAGCCTGGAATTTTGAACGAAGAAAATGGCTCATGGTCTATGCGAAGGACTCTTGCACTCCTATATAGCATCTGCTCGGTGAGCTGCCTTTGGCTATCCGCTATGAATGGCATGATGGCAGGTGTATGGGCAGGAATAGCGGCAATATTGGCTGTACTTGTGCTCTTAGGATACACAACCATAGAAAGCCTTAAGAGTATAGCAATGTCGATTAAGGAAAGAGAATGTGGAAAAGAAAAATAGGCTTTGGATTTTTGCTATTGCTATTCTCTTTGCGATGGCTATCGGCGCAGCCCTTGCGATTGCAAGAGCTAGACACGCCTACCCTATTAAAGGAAGCAGCATCGAAGATACAAGAATTGATGATATTGAACGAGGACTTGAAAGAGGAAGCAAAGGAATCACTGGAACTATCAAAGAATCTGGAAATACAGCTAGAGATATTGAACAGCGAGAGAGAGACTCTATTGAAAGATATAGAGAACTTGAAAACACAGCTCGAGCACTTGAAGGTGAAATCGGAGGAATCGGAGAGAATGCGAATAGCGCTGGTGGATGCATTGAGGATCTCGGAAGCATCGTGGAAGAGCTACAGAGACGAAGTGGAAGTGAGAATCCGTAAAGAGAAAATAAAAGGAATAATTATTGGGCTTGAAGCAGGGATGATGATTGGAATGGTAGTAAGGATAGCGATAAAATAAAACAGCTCATAAAAAAGAAATGAATGCTTTGTGAATGGCGCAATGACCGACATTGCATATTAAATCCTTTTGCGATACCAAGATTCTATCTATTCTAAAAATAATTAGCAAAAGATAAGCATAAGACTACTCTTGCTATAGCTATATAATAAGAAAGATCTGCTTAACTAGTACTTATCCTGTTGCTATAAAATATAACTAAAGAAAACTTATTCTCGCTTCAAAAGAGGCTAACAATTCATATTAAGAGCTTATATCGCTTTTATCTGGTTTCATTTTGAAGTTATTCTATTATAGGGTTTTCTAAGGTAGAATATGTTAGGTTTAGTGATGTATAATGCTATTCTAGTATCTAATATTAAGACCAAGGAGTGAGAAAATGAAGACCATACAAGCAATTTTATTAAGTCTCGTTCTTGTCTTGATTACCAGTTGTGCCACAACTTATCAGAGATCCGGGTTCGCCGGCGGCTATGAGAGTTATCAAGTATCAGATAACATATACATGGTTACATTCAGTGGGAATGGTTATACGTCAAATCAACAAGCATGGCTCTTTTTCTTGACAAGAGCTGCTGAGATAGCACGCGAAGCAGGTTATTCGGGTTTTTATGTTATTGAATCTCAGGATTTGACTCTAACATCACAATATACAACGCAAGGATACGCAAGAAGTAATACTACTGGTAATGTTTCTGGAAATTACTATCAATCTGGGAATACTAGTCGATTGTACGGTACGATTACTTCCACTACGAGTACGACATATACGCCTCCACAAACTTACAATATTAGTAAACCATCATATATGGGTCAAATAATGCTTGTGAATGAACGAATCGATGGTGCTCCAGAGCCGTTTAATGCTTCAATGGTTTATAGTACAGGAATTAGCCTGAATGAGAGTATAAAACAATCGAATATGATCAAGGGCATATTATTCTGGGGTGGAGTGGGTGTATTAACAATAATTGGCCTCGCAAGTGGCGGTTGATCATGCAAGAAGTAATAAACCCTGATATTCAATGGTATGAAAACGTTAGCAGTTCGAAATCCCTTTCTCGAAGATGCCCATATGCAACAATCAAGCTTTGCCCCAAGTATTTTTTTAGCTATTCATTGTGTAGTCAAGTAGGTAGTATGAGTAAGCTTTCAAAAAAAGATGATGATGAAGCTATGCGCTTATGGGGAAAAACCGATTATCTACCGATGATCGCGGAAAATGAACCTACAGTAAGTGGGGATGATGTAAAAAATTATAGAAATTATTGCCCTGAAGTATTGTATGTATTATTTGGTTATTTCGCTTCGTCTGTTCATCATTTTAACG
>ENA-UPTA01006104-UPTA01006104.1-activated-sludge-metagenome-genome-assembly--contig:-NODE-6104-length-10741-cov-6.471739_pt1 | contig 10741 bp, 3 predicted proteins | sample MGYA00238184_ERZ773361 | MGnify/ENA primary metagenome ERZ773361 (study PRJEB29100, sample SAMN05720205) | activated sludge metagenome | isolation source: anaerobic digester from wastewater...
GACTGGATGTGCGGCGACCTGAGCCAGCGGGCCTGGAGCATCGTCCAGGGACTGACCTCCTACTACCGGTACAGCGGTGATCCAATTGCCTTTGTCTACATCCCGCTGACCATCGACTACATCCTCGACTACGCTCAGACCCCTCCCAACGACGACTGGCCACTGTTCCCGATCAGCACGCCGACCCAGGGCAAGGCGTACGGCCAGTGTGAACCCGGCGTGAGGAATCAGCTCGACCTCTGTGCGATCGTCGGCAGGGAGACCGTGCGGGCCTACAAGCTCACCGCCGACCCGCGATACCTCGAAGCCGCCAAGCGCTGGGCCGACGTTCTGGCCGAGAAGTGCGACCTCGATCCGAGTCAGCCCCCCTGGAATCGCTACACGCATCCCGAGGTGGTCGACTGGTCCGACGAGCTCACCGGGACCACCACGATCATCTGCGAGTTCCTCGATGCGGTGATCGCCCTCGGCCACACCGGAAAGGACAGGGCCCTCGTCAGGGCCCGGGACGCCGGGATACGATACCTCCGCGACCGCATGCTGCCCCGCTGGATCGAGAACGACACGTGGGGACGGCAGTACTGGGATTGGGACAACCCCGTCCTGTGCGGCATCGTCTCGATGTGCGGGGACTATATCCTGGCGAATCCCGATGCATTCGGGAACTGGAAGACGGACTTGCGGAACATGCTCACGCTCATCATGAACCGCAACGGGGCGGACCCCGGCTCGATGGGTGACGTCTACAGCGGCGCGTGGGCCTGGCCCGAATCCTGCACCTGCTGCGGGACTTCGCTCTCCTATAACCAGTACACGGCTGGCCCCACGCTGCTGCACTATGCGGTCCTGGCCGACGACGACCGCTTGTACGAGATCGGACGCAGGATGATGGTGATGGCCACGTACGACAGCCATGAAAACGGCGTCGTCTGGGACGGCCTGACCGGCCGGGCCGTTGCAACAGGCGAATGGTCCAACCTCGCGCACCCCTGGCCCCTCTGTCAGACGCTCGAAGCGATGAAATGGACGCCTGAGCTCTTCGGCCCGAAACGTGAGAACCACATCATCAGAAGCTCGTCGGTCGTGAATCACGTCGTCTACGAGAAGAACCGCATCTCCTATTCGACCTTCGAGGCCCCGTCCAAGACCCGTGACGTGCTGCGACTGGCGTTCGAGCCGGTCTCAGTCACGGCCGACGGCAGCGCCCTGGCGGAACGCCCGGACCTCAAGTCAAACGGTTTCGCGGTCCACAGACTGCCGCATGGCGACTGTCTTGTCGAAATCCGCCACGATGGCGCAACCGCCGTGGCGGTCACGGGCAAGGACGATCCGCAACAACAGATCGATGACGGCAAGCTGACCTACGAAGGCGAGTGGAAGACCGAAAGGTGGCCAGCAGCCATTGGAACTGGAGTGCGCGTCACATCACAGAAGAACGCATCGATGACATTCACGTTCGTCGGGAACCAGGTCCGCCTCGTCGGAACGGTCGATCCCAACGGCGGGCTCGCCGATGTCTACCTCGACGGCCGAAAGCAGCTCACGCTCATCGACTGCTGGAGCCCGCAGCCCCATCATAAGCAACTGCTCTATTACAGGAATGGCCTGCCAAACGAAAGACACGAGATCAGAGTTTTGGCCCAGGGTCGGGGCAACCCCATTTCGAACGGCCGAAACATCTACGTCGATGCCATTCAGTACTCGGACACGACGGCCGATGCCGAGTTCGGCCAAGGCGGCGGCCCTACTGGCGCACAGCGAATGATCTTCGGATACACCGAACGACATGACTATATCGACAGCCGGGGCCACGCGTGGCGGCCCGCCACTGAGTGGATCGTCCGCACCGGGTACGGCACTGACACCGTCGAGCAATCCTGGTGGACACAGCGCAGAAGTATGCACATCGCGAACACGGACGACGAGGAATTGTACCGATATGGCGCCCACGGCAAGGAGCTCTGGGCGAACCTGACCGTCGGGCCGGGCAAGTACTACGTCACGCTCAAATTCGCCGAGACGCCGCTCCACACCTTCCTCGAAAAAAGCAAGGACGGCGGCCGAATCACCCATACACAGGACGTGTTCGTCAACGGCACGAAGGTCATCAGCCACATGAATGTCGCGGAGGTCGCAGGCGGCTTGTTTGCAGCCTTTGACCGCACGTTCACCAACATCGAGCCCCGGCGCGGGATCATAGAGATCCGACTCACCGGCTGCAATCAATACGGCGCGATCATCCAGGCGTTGGAGATCGGCCCCATGTCCGAACACCGATGAGCGATAACGTCGAGGAAGAACTACCATGGTATTCAGAGCTGCGAGAACATGCCGTCTCCTCGTGACAATGACGCTTGTGACCTGTTCCGTTGTCTGGAGCGGCGAACCGAGGACGGTAAGCATCACCTCGCCCGACGGAAAGAACAGCATCAGTCTGCAACTCCCAGGGCAAGAGAGTAGATCCCCCGTGATTTTCGCGGTTGCGCGCTCCGGTCGGACGGTCATTGAGCCCTCGGCCCTGAAGGTCTCTCTGGCTCAGAGCGGATCGTTGACCGAGGGATCACACGTGCTCGACGTTCGGGAGGATCACCTGGACGACTCCTTCACCCTGCCTTGGGGAAAGACGCATCTCGTTCGGAACCGATGCTCCTTCGCCCGCCTACGTCTCCGAAGCGCCGGAGGCATTTTCTGGGATCTGGAGCTGCGAGCCTACGATGATGGCGTGGCGTTCCGATACGGCCTTCCCGAGCAGGACGCGCTGCGCGATTTCGTCCTGGAAGAAGAGGCAACCGAGTTCCGGCTGGAGGGCAACCCGTCGGTGTTGTTTACGACGGTGCCGAGTTTCACCACGCCTCATGAGTCCCTCTATGAATGGAGGCCCTATTCCGAGCTGCCCGCCAAGACCCTGATCGACATGCCTTTGCTGGCCGTCTGGCCCGCTGGACTCTCCGTGGCTCTGACGGAGGCCCGGCTTCGCGATTTCGCGGGCATGTACCTGGAACGAGCTACGGACGCGAAATCGCCAGTGCTGCGAGCGCGTCTCTCCCCGCTGCCGTCCCGGCCTGAAGCATGTGTCGTCGGCCAGACACCACACTGGAGCCCCTGGCGGGTCATCCTTCTGGCCGACACAGCCGGAAAGCACATAGAGGGCAATCTCCTGACCTGTCTCAACGATCCGCCGCAAGGAGACTTCTCCTGGGCCGAACCGGGCAAGAGCACGTGGCACTGGTGGAATGGGACCGAGGAAGAAGGGTTGCCGTTCCGCTGCGGCATGAATTACGAGACCCACAAACACTACATCGACTTCTGTGCCCGTCACGGCATCCGGTATCACGCCATCGTGGCCGACGACAGGCCCTGGTACCGGCAGTCGCAGGTCAATTTCGCTCCGGGGCCCGACACCGACATCCTGACACCCCGCGAAGAGCTGGAATTCCCGAGAATCCTGGAGTACGCCAGGCAGCGAGGCGTGGGAATCCGCCTCTGGGTGCACTGGCTGGCCCTGAACGAGCGACTGGAGGAAACGTTCACCCGCTACGAGGAGTGGGGAATTCGCGGGCTGATGGTGGATTTCCTCGACCGGGACGACCAGCAGATGGTCCAATTCTGCGAGCGCGTTTTGGAATCGGCGGCTCGTCACAAGCTGCACATTCAATTCCACGGCTCCTACAGACCCAGCGGTGAGCAGCGTACCTTCCCGAACCTCTTCAACCGGGAAGGAGTGTTGAACCTCGAATACCTGAAGTGGAGCGACCGGTGCACGCCTCAGCATAACGTCAACGTCGCGTACACCCGCTCGCTGGCGGGCCCTACGGATTACCACCTGGGAGGATTCCGGGCCGTTTCAACGGAACAGTTCAAGCCCCGTAACGCCAATCCCTGTGTGCTGGGCACGCGATGTCACCACCTGGCCCTGTACGTCGTATACGAGAACCCCATGCCGATGGTCTGTGATACGCCATCGGCCTACGAAGGGCGGATGGGCTTCGAGTTCCTGAAGGCCGTCCCCACAACTTGGGACGAGACACGATTCCTGGCAGGCGAGGCCGGCCGGTTCATCGTCGTGGCCCGGCGTAGCGGCGACACCTGGTTTCTCGGTGCAATCACGAACGATACGGCCCGCGAACTCACGGTTCCCCTCGACATCCTGGGAACCGGCAGGTACGAGGCCGCGACATTTCTCGACGGCTCTGTGAGCAAGGAGGAACCCAATGCCATCCGCCTCGAACGCCGGGCGGTCAGGGCCGGAGAGTCCCTCGGAGTCGTGATGGCCTGCGGTGGAGGATTCGTCGCGACGATCCGCCCGTTACCCGGGGGCAATTGAGCAAGAAGTGAAGCAATCGAAAGGAGAATCCAAGCATGGTCGTGGATGGAAGAGCTTTTGCGAACCTGTGGATCACCCTGATCGTGGGAATGCTGCTGGCGGCCGGTAGTGTCACGGCCGCTGAGAGAATCACCGTCCCGAACCTGCTCCAGGAGATGGTGGACTTCGAGAATCTCGCCCGCCGGCCCGAGCCGTTTTTCAAGCAGGCCATGGCCAGCAGCTATGACCGCAAGAGCCACCAAGGGGGCGATGCCTGGTTCGAGAACTACGATGTCGGGCAGTACGTCCGCACGGAGACGAACGACGTCCGCAAGGAGCACGTGCTCGCGGACCTGAAAGGCCCCGGCGTCATCACCCGCTTCTGGTCCGCGAATCCCACGAACGCGAACATCACGAGATTCTACTTCGACGGCGAAACGCAGCCGCGGATCGAAGTCCCTCTGGCCGCGTTGTTCAACGGAAAGACGAAGCCTTTTGGGCAGGACTTCTCGTATATCAGTGGAACGGGCGGCAACCTCTACTACCCGATTCCGTACGGTTCTTCGCTCAAGATCACCGTCGAGGAAAAGGACAAGCCGCTGAGGCTCTATTACGAGATCGGCTACCGTACGTACCCGGCCGGCACCGTTGTTGAGACGTTCGATCCTCGTGAGGCGGACTCATGGGCACAGGTGCAGACCCAGGTCGCCTGCGCGCTGTACCGCCCGGAATCGGCGCCCATTCTGCGCGGGTCGGAATGGATCAGCCGGCGGCTGACAATCGCTCCCGGCGAAACGTGCAGCCTGCCCGAGGTGCAAGGCCAAAAGGCCGTCTACAGTTGGTCCGCCCGCGTGGTGGACACGAAGGAGGACCTGCCGTGGGACGATCCCCAGCGGGCGCACAACGCGTATCGGTTCCTGATTCTGAACGTCGGCTTCGATGGCGAGACAAGCATTGAGACGCCGTTGGGAGACTTCTTTGGTTCGGGGCCGGGCGTGAATCCCTACGAGAACCTGTTCTTCACGGTCGATGCAAGCGGATGGATGACCAGCCGGCTGCTGATGCCGTTCAAGAAGTCGATGACTCTGAGCCTGACGAATGACGGCCGGATTCCCTACACCGTGGAGGTGAGCCTCCGCGTCGGACCGCATCGGTTCACGAATCGCAGCTACCACCTGCGCGCCCAGTGGGGGACGCTCACGCGGCAGACCTGGCCGCCCTTCGACACGAACTTCCTCGACACCGCCGGCGAGGGCAAGGTGGTCGGCACGGTGTACCAGTTGGCCAACACGGTCCTCATCTGGTGGGGAGAGGGCGATCAGAAGATCTCCATCGACGGTGAATCGTTCCCGAGCACGTTCGGGACCGGGACCGAGGACGATTATGGCTTCGCGTACGGCTACAACGGGCCGTTCACCCGCCCTTATCATGCCCAGACGCGCGTTGACGGCCCGGCGAGCGGCGGCCACATCAGCCTGAACCGCTGGTACGTGCTCGACGCACTCCCCTACCGCAAGGCCGTTCGGTTCGACCAGGAGATCTGGCACTGGATGCCTTGCGAACCAACGTGGTCGCACGTCATCTACTGGTATGCCAAGCCCGGCACGCCCGTGCCCCTGGCGGTCGATCGCAAGACCCTCGCACCGGTCGATCTCGGCGTACGCGAGAACATGCTCGATCCGTTCGAAGGCGAGGGGCCTGCATTCGAGACCACAGGCGGCAAGGCCGAGAAGCAGCGCCTGGCGAACTGCTCCGGCGCCGAGCACCTTGTCTGGCACGATGTCAAGCCCGGCGACCGGCTGACGGTCCATTTCCCGGTTCCGCAGGCAGGACGTTACTCGGTCGAGTTGAATCTCTGCATGTCGCCGGACTACGGCCGACAGAAGCTCTCGATCGATGGTACAGCCGTGGAGCAACCAATCGACTGTTACTCGCCCAAGCTGTACTGGCTGCATGCAAAACTCGGCGTGTTCGATCTCGAGGCGGGAGACAACACCCTCGAGGTGGAGGCCCTGGAGCCGAATCCGGATGCGTCGTCGAAGAACCAGTTTGGCCTCGACTACATTTTCCTCACCCGGCAATGACGGTTTCCTGATCGGCCCTACCGGACAGCCACTTCGGCCGCCGCCTTCACGGTCACCGGACCGAGCAGACCCGATTCGAGCGATGGCTCATCCTTCTTCCAGAGCCGCCAGCTCGTGAACGTGAAGCGGCCGGTCGGGCTGGGTTTGCCGTCGAGGAGCCACTGCGGCCATTTCTTCAATGTGCCGTTGTCGTTCCGCTCGCTGTCATCCGGCAGGTGTTCATCGCCGATCATCCGGTTGGGCCACAAGTTGACGACGCGCACCTCCAATTTGTTCTCGCCGGCCTTCGCCACGTCGGCGATATCCACGACGAACGGCGGCTTCCAGAGCATGGACAGAGTCCTGCCGTTGAGCTTGACCTCGGCGAGTGCCTGAACCCTGCCCAGATCGAGATAGAGTCTCCGGCCCTTGGCCAGCATCTCGCGAGGCAAGGTGAGAGTCCGCGTGTACGTCGCCTCGCCGGAGAAGTACTTGATGCCTGGATCGCTGTGCGCACTCCACGAGATCAGCGTGTCCAGCGTGACTTCCGCAGGCGCGCCGCAGCCCGGCGCGAATCGCACCTGCCACGGCCCGCTGACTTCCAGGGTCGGCTGAACTGCCTTGACTGCTATGTGGCGGACCCTCCCGGAGGCGGCAACCACCTCGTATTCGCCCGGCTCGCAGGTCTCCAGAGATACACGGCCGCCCCCGTCGGACCGCACGATGACCGCCGGCTTCGGCGGAGCAACGACGGGCGAGAAATCGATGGTCTCCGGGTCCGTGCCCGTCAGGCGGAGCTGTTTGCCATCCTGGAGGTAATCGATTTCGAGTGTCTTGACGACGAGGTACGCCGGATCGTCGCCCTGCGCCATCAGCGCCACCTTGAAGCTGCTCTCGCCGGAATCGACGAGACGCTGGACCTTCTCTCGCACGTCCCGGGTGCGCTTCGGATCGTCCAGCACGCCGTAACGCGCTTCTTGAATCGTGACGTTCACAGCCTCACGGCTCAGATGAATCATGATCGGGTCCTGGGCCTTCACGTGGAAGGGACGGTCCTCGATCTCGTAGTCCGCGGTCAGCGTCTTGACGATGCCCGGCGCAGGGTCGTCACCGGCGGCCATCGCACTCGCAAGGAAGTTGAACTCGCCCATGTCGGCCTTGTATTGAACCTTCGCGGTGACATCGCGGGTGCGGGCCGGGTCGTCCAACACGCCATAGAGCGCCTTTCGCACGACGATCCTCATTGGCGGCGCCGGCGCAGCCGAGAGTAGCTCCTTTCCATCGCGTTTGACAAGCACCACGCCACCGCTCTCGCGCGTGTGCTCGCGGAACACGACGAATACGGACCCGCTTGCCTCAAACGGCACGACGACATGCGTTCTGCTGTCTTTCTCCTGCCACATCGCCGCGCGTTCGGTACGTCCGCTGTCCGGCCACCACAACTCGGGGATCCTGCCCGCGACTCGGAAGCTACACGTCGTCGTGAACCCATAGGGCTGCAGGTTGGCGACGAAATAGATTTCCGCGTCGTCGGCACGGCGATGGATACAACGGAGCGGCTGGCCGGCTGTGAAATCGGCCGGTACGTTCAGATTCGCCAGCACCTTCTCCGGCGAATCGCTCCAAATCACACGTCCCTTGCCGAGACGATGCTCCTTCACGCCCTGTCCATCGGCATCGCCCCACAACTCGGCGGCAAGCGATTTCACCTCTTCATCACACTGCGGAAATCCACATAGGCTCGGAGAGGCGGACGGTTTCGGCCCGATCACAGTTGCGCCGGCCTGAACCAATTCTTTCACTCTCCGCAGCAACTCCGGCGTCATGGTCTGCGACCAGGGCAATGCCAGCACGCGGTAGCTCATGCCGTCGGGCAGCACGATGCGATCGTCTTTGACCGCCATCCGGGTGAGAACCACCTCCGTGCCGCACTCGTCCCAATCGTAGCCGTTGCGATCGTAGTAGCCGAAACCCTGGGGCGGGGCCTCGCTCTGGACACGGCAGATATCCGCCACAAAAAGCCCCTGCCGCAGCATGTATTGACAGCGGGACAGGTACGTGTGCCATGCGGGGGTCCACTCCCACCATGTCTGTGTGCGCTCGTAGTGCTGGCCCCACGGACCCATCGTCATGCCCGGCCGGCGGCCGTCCGTCCACGGCTGCATCGCATAGCGGTGGAAGACGAAGCGGTTGATGCCCTCGCAGAACGCTCGGTCGCCGTGCGATTTCAGGATCGCGGGATGCTCCAGCCATCGTTCGCCGCCGCCCGAGGTGAATGCTTCCGCGCCGATGATGCGTTTACCGTACACGTGTCCGGCCGAGGCCATACCCCGGCAAGTCTCAATCGCGCCGTTCGGCGTCCAGAACTCGCCCATCGGCTCATCCGACCGGCCGCCGTAGGCAATCGCATCGCACGGTCCGCCGTAAGCCTCCACGGTGAATCGCATACCGGCAGCCTTCGCCAGTTGACGCATGTGGCCGGCGTAGTTCTCGATGACCAGTTCGGAGATCGTTCGGCGCAGGTCCCACAGGAACCGCTCCGAGGTCTCCAGGCTGCCGACGACGCGCCCCGTCATCACAGGTAAGAATGACAGCAGGTCGTAGCCGCGCCGCTGCCTGAATTCCTCACGCATCTTCGCAGTCCAGTTCTGGGAGCCATTCTCCCAACTATCGATGTGCGTAGCGACCAGGCCCGGCTTGGACTGCCCCGGCCGGATGCCCGTATCCGCGACGAGCTTGGCCATCATGCCCGCGAAGTTCGCTTCGATGCCCTCCTTGCTGAGCTTGTCACATTCCAGACCGCGACCGGTCTTTGGGGCCGGTGCATTCTCGACGCCGGTGCTCGTGTGGCCGAAACGAACAACAGTCCATCGCCCGGCCGGCACATCCCATGTGAACTTGCCCGAGGGGTCCATTCGCTCCGTCAGGTCGGTGATTGTTTCGCGTCGGAGAATCATATCCGGACTGAGATCCACGGTGGCGGCTTTGCCGGCGCCCCGTCGCTGAAACGCCGCCTTCGATTCGATGCCCGGAATCCGGTAGTCGCCGACGGCGGGAAACGCCAGCACGGAGATGTCGCGGTAGAAACCTGCCGTACTCTCGGGCTGCGACAGCTCCCCTTCAAACCGCCGTGGGCCGGTGACTTCCGTCTCGGTCCAGACGACCTCCTGCATGGATTGCTCCGGTTTGATCCACGGACCACCGCTGCCGTTCCAACCGGCGTCGTTGTTCATGTTCACTTCCAGGCCGAGCCGCCTGGCTTCCGTGTGCACATGCCGGAAGAGCTCTCGCCACTGGTTCCCCATGAAATCCACGGGACCCACCGGTGCGCCTTGATCCACTTCCATGATGAGCACCCCGCCTACGCCCACGCGTTTCATCGCTTCGAGGTCGGCTGTGATGCCTTCGCGGGTGATGTTGCCGTTCAGCCAGAACCAATACACCCAGGGACGAGCCTCCGGCGGTGGTTCCCGAAAGCCTCGGTCCAGGACGCCGGCGCACACTTCGGACGATAGGAAGCTTGGGCACGACAGGAGAACAGTCAGAGCGATCAGAAGCGACTTCATGGTCAGCGAACCTCAACCGTACGATACTCTACCAGGCTGATACCCACCAGAAGAGAATCAGCGGAAACCAAATGATCCCGCGGGCCGCAACAACGCAGGGTTACGGCGCGACATACGCAATCTTCTTGAATGGTATTTCACCGCTGACGACATCGCAGAAGGGCTTGCCATCCCTGACCCCGACGTGGCCGTAACCGGTGGCGGTGGACAGGAAGGCCTTGAAGTCCCCCTTGACGGGCGGCTGGACGCGCAGAACACGCTCCACGGCGTCGTATCGGGCGCCGCTGTAGGCGCCGAGCAGGGCATAGCTGGACATGGCCCGTGCGTACCAGTGGCCGCATTCGTATTCGTCGAACGGATTACGGGCCCGTCCATCGTATCTGTCGCGCGCTACACGAACGATGTCGAGGCCCTCATCGACCATGCCGCGAAGGATCAGATGCGACGCCACCTGGTACTCGATGCCGGTCCAGACCTCGTTGCTGTAGACGAACGGCAGCGATGGCATTCCGCCCTTCGGCCAGGTACACAACAACAGGCCGCCGTCGTCGCCCATGGCGTATCCGGGACGCTGTGGATTCGCGTGCTCGGAAACATCCCTCTTGAGATTGTACTTGTGGATGCTCTTGAGATGGCTGTCCACCTTGGCCTGATCCAGCACCTCGGGGAGCCCGGAGACGGCCGCCAGCCAGCAGCCCAACACCCCGTCGGAGAGACAACCCGTCCCGTATTGGTACTTGGGGCCTTCCGCCTTCAGCAGTTCCAGGGCCTCAGGCGAGTAGTTCCTGTTGAAGCTCTGAACCTCGACG
>ENA-UPTA01006105-UPTA01006105.1-activated-sludge-metagenome-genome-assembly--contig:-NODE-6105-length-10740-cov-4.118109_pt1 | contig 10740 bp, 5 predicted proteins | sample MGYA00238184_ERZ773361 | MGnify/ENA primary metagenome ERZ773361 (study PRJEB29100, sample SAMN05720205) | activated sludge metagenome | isolation source: anaerobic digester from wastewater...
CTTGAAAAGTAGAAAGACAAGCCCTGCTGTAAAAACATGGAGCACATTTACGGCAAGGAACGTGATTGCAACAGCCACGCGCAGGCCCGTACTTATGGCGGCGACTGCTGCAAGCAGCGTTACAAGATGAAACATGTTAACCGCAAGTGATATACCCTGGTAACCTGAAAGTAACTTTACAGCCACCGCATATACAACGATAACCACTGACAGCGGTACAATCTGAGCATATTTGTATTCCGTAATTTTGTCCAATTCCCTACTCCACTTTGAATATGACCGTGCGTATTAATCTTTCACCGTTGTAAATATCAAGCCTGTGAGAACCCCTTGCAAGGCTTATTACACTTTCAACAGCACGTTCAAGGGGTAGTCTCTTTTTTGAGTCTATGCTGTAATAATATTTTCCGCTGGCATTCCTTGCCGTAATTATTCTTAAGGGTATCAGCTGTGTTCCTGAGGGAAGCGTCGGGTCTATGACAAAGGTTTCGCCGTTTACAGGTGAGAGAACTTCGGGCTCATGGCCACTGCTGTAAAGTCCCGACGCAGAGCCCTTCCCGCTGCATATACCGCATTCGGATGTAAAATTGTCTGTATGGTCAACCAGCTCCATTGAATAGCTGCAGTACGGGCCTGCGGGTAGCCCAGACACCCTGCAGAACCTGGCCATGGCGAAATGTCCGGGATACCTGAAGTGAGGGCGTTTTCTGTCTGTTACAGTCCTGACAACCTGATGAAAGATCCGGCCCGCGCCCCATCCGCCGCTGACGCTGTTCATCATTTTGCCGGAGAAGTTCCCAACCCACACACCTACAAGATAGTCCTCTGTAAAGCCGATGGTCCAGCCGTCCCTGAAATCTTTTGAGGTTCCGGTCTTTACTGCCACATCAAATGGAAAGTCAAGAAAGTTACGGCTGCCGAAAGCCCTGCGCCTGGCCTCACTGTCAGAAAGAATGTGCACAAGCCTGTATGATGTCTTTTCCGTAAAGAGCTCCTCGTGCCTGCCATAAAATATTTCACTTCCGTTTATGCCGGTCCCGATGTAGACCGGATACATTACGCCGCCGCATGCAATGGCTGTATAGGCGCGGCACAGCTGCAGAAGTGAAGCTCCCCCTGCACCAAGCGCAAGCCCGGGGCCGTAAAAGTCCGGTTCCCTCTCCATATGCGTAAAACCTGCTTTAAAGAGAAATTTATAAAACACCGGAATGCCAACCTGACCGGCCAGGTAAACCGCGGGTATGTTCCGCGAACATGCAAGTGCCTCTCGTATTGTAATTGGCCCCCAGCAGGACATGTCATTGTTTTTAGGTGACCAGGTTTCACCCTTATTTGTGGCAAATGTAAGGGGCGTATCGTTTATAATACTCCAGGGCTTATAACCTGCACTGTCCATGGCAAGGCCGTAGAGCAGCGGCTTGAGTGTACTCCCCGCTGACCTTATGGATGTGCAGCCGTTGACCTGCCCGGAGTCACCTTCATAAAAATTTTCGGACCCCACCATTGCAACAAGTTCTACCCGGCCTGAACGGTCTTGGGGCAGCCTGAGTACAATGACTGCCGCGTTTTCGACGTTGTAGCGCGCAAGAAATTTAAGCTCGGATTTTATTATCCGGTTTACCGATTCATTCAGGTTGGCAGAGATCGACGTTTTAACATCGCCGGTGGCATCATCCGCAGCCGACCTGATAAACTCTTCAAAATGCGGGGTGTCCGATTGCACTGAAGTGTAGAAGAAGGCCCCTCTGCTGAACAGATTACGCTCGATCCCGGCAAGCTGACCAGTTTCATCAAGATTATTTTTTTTTAAAAAGATCGCAAAACGTTCCCTGAACATATCAACTGATGCCTGATTCCGGCGTATGAGTATCACAAGTGCGGCACTTTCGGCTCGCGATATAAAACGTATGTCACGCCCGAAGATTCGCACAGATGCCGCCGGGAGACCCTGCTGGTTGAATTTCATAGGAACCCGGTTCAGGTATACTTCAAGTATCTCATCCTTTGTGAAGTGGAGTTCAAGCTTTACCGCAAATATTATTTCACAAAATTTTTTAAGGATTATGTTCCTCGGCAGGATTTCGGCGTAGACCATACGGGCAGCCTGCTGCGTAATAGTAGATCCTCCGGAAACTATTTCCATGGCTCGCATATTCTGGACTGACGCGCGCGCAATCGCAAGCGGGTCAAAACCGGGATGATAGTAGAACCGCCGGTCCTCGGCGGCAATCACATACTCCTTTATATGCGCGGGGAATTCATTGAGCGGAAACCAGCGGATTGAAGCTGCGCCGTCAGATGGATTGAACTGACGCAGCAGAGTACCCTCTTTCGAGTAGAGCCTCATTGAGCCGCCTGACCTGAGCCTCTCCCTGGAGACCGGTAGCAGAAAAAAAATAACGATAACCGCGGCTAAAAAAATTACAGCAAACCTGCGGGGATTACTGCGGATAAATTGTGCCAGGATAAATAATTTTTCTTTCATGGTACCTGTATATGAGAACCGCCCCGGAGTCTGTCTATAATAAAACTGAAAGAACAAACCCGGGGCAGCGGGTTGTAGTGGTTACCTGACGTTCACCTTAACTACGCCTGTCCTTCCGAATACCTCGGGCTCGTACATAAGCTTTGAGCTTGCGGCAGGACTATGTGATTCCCCCTTGACCGTGGGCCTTATGAGATAGGTATACTCGTGCATGCCCGGCGACAGGTAATCCTCGAATATTACGATCCGGTCATCCCTGTACTCAATTACCGGTTTTGAGTATGACCACCAGTAGCCGTCATTCCCATAGCGGCCCCCTTCAGTTGTCTTTTTGGCGAAAGACTGCTTCTCTGTTTCAAAAGATGTATTGACAATCTCAACGTTCGACGGCAGGGGATCGACTATTACAGCGTTAAAGTATGGCTTGGGATTAACCACAAAAATTTTACACAGGTAAATGTTCCCGCGCTCCAGATTTCCCCTGACCTCTTTCCCGTCGGGATTTTTCTCTGTGGCGGTGGAGAGGTCGTATATGACACGCCTGATCTCCATACCCTCGTCGCGCGGAGTCACCTTAGGTATCACAGGCTGGTACACCAGTGACGCGGTGTAATAAATCCTCCCTGATCCTGTATCGTTTTTGAATTCCAGGGGATACTGCACACCACTGCTGCCAAAGGTGTATAATCGGTCGTATGTAATACCCGCGTTGAAAACCTCCAGTGAACCCTGTCCGAAGGTGTGGCTGAAAGCCTCTTTTGAGTTTACAAGAACGCGCGAAACAATCTCTTTGCTGCCCGGTTTTTCGTATAAGGTATGGTACCTGTCTACGGCAAGGGCCAGCATGGCAATGCTCTGTGTACTCTGCCAGTAGTTGTGTTCCCTTGAACTTATTATGTAATTAACTATTCCCGGTATCAGCGGATTGGAACTGTCCAGCTCCATATAACACATGAGGATTACACCCAGGGTTGATCCCTCTGAATAAAAGGCCCTTGTGTAGGCGCCGTATGTCTCGCCCCTGAAAGATACTTTACGTGTCGTGATCTCCATGTTGTTTTTGAAAACATTAAAGAGCTCCTTTACCTCCCTGTTGTCGCTGAATTTTTTTACCCTGTTCTGATGGGCAATTGAAAGCACCAGAAAACCCTTCGCCCTGAGCGAAAGGCTTTTGCGATTTTCAAAGAGCACCTTCGAGAGTGAACTATCCTGTTCACCTGCAAGGCAGAATGTATAATTGATAAGGGAGATGGTCTCGAGCACGTAGCTGTACCCGTCCTTTTCGGGCTCACGTATGTACTTTTTAAGATACCTTACAGCACCTTTTATGACCTGATCATCCACACTGTATCCCCTGCTCTTTGCCACTGAAAGCACAAAGGTTATATAGGCAGACAGGTACGGGTCACTCCTGGCCTCGTCCTTCCACATGCTCTCTTTCCAGAACCTGAATCCTCCGTCGGCGTTCTGGAAATCTTTTACCTCGCCCAGAAAGAGCTTCTCTATGTTCGCGAAATCATAGCCAATACCTTCAGGAGGCCTGAACGAGAATTCATTAAGCAGCTTACCCGCAGATATTGAGAGCAGAAAAGCCGATGCCCTCTGCTCAATGCACAGATACGGGTTGCTTTTGTAGAATGTAAAAGCGCTGTTGAGCCCCACAAGCACAGTGGATGAAAGCTGAATGTTCAGTCCGCCATACTGCGGGAATACCTCTTTCTCAGAAGGAAAAATTATCATCTCGGAAAAACTTTTTTCGGTAAAACCTGAAACAGTAAAAGCCTCCTCGACCGGGTGTTCAAGCACTGGAAACTCGTATAGCAGCCTGTCGCGCACATCCTTTTCGCCGAATCCCGTTTTGCTGAAGGCTGCCATGTTCACGGGCTCTGCGGTCAGGTAGCCTTTTACCTTTATGATTCTGTCGATCCCGGTGTTTCCTGAACGTATGGCACTTACAATGGCACTGTTTATCTCTGCGTATTTTTTTGTATTCAGTGTTACAGGGAAGAGTACCTCCTTTGCCTCGCCCGGTTTAAGGTTAACAACCTTTGATGTTGAATCCAGGTCAAGAAGGTCCGCCTCTATGCTGACTTTAAAGTCTGCTGTAATTCCGGTCTGGTTTATCACTACTGCTCCAAGCTGCAGCTTGTCCCCTGTGCGTATAAAGCGCGGTACGCTCTTCTGCACGACCATGGCCTTGCGAACCCTGAATTCCTTTTTGTACTCCCTGTATTTTTTCCCTGCCGATACAACCGCCATTATCCTGAATGTCGTCAGGTTGTCGGGGAGTTTGAACTCGACCTCTGCGTAACCCTTGCTGTCGGTTTTAATGTCAGGTTTCCAGAATGCAGTGTACCTTATGTCACGGCGTGTGCCATCCTCGTCCTTCAGGTCAAATCCGCCGGAACCCTCGCCGCCGTAACCGTCATCGTCACCGCCGCCCGGATTGGCCCCCTTCATCGAATACCTGTACTGCTTTATAATAAAATTCATGTTGTGAAATATCCTTACCCCGAGCGGCCAGTTACTGTAAAAAAGGGAAACCGGGTTGCTGTATGAATAATTGATAAGGTCAAGCACACCCCTGTCGGCAACCGAAAGCGCTATCTCGGCGTTCGGTTCGGAATTGATTTTTATTTTTATCTTTTCTCCGGGACTGTAGCTCTCCTTGTCGGTTGCCATCTCCATCTTCGCAATGTTCGACGATGTGTTCACCTTGAGCATGGTGATCCCCGCCTTGAATCTGGGGCATCCAAGGTCATTCTTTTCGAAGTCACTCAATTCCTGCGGTGACATATCTTTATCCGGCTTAACCCTGGGGCGCACGAGCATGACGCTCAGGTAGACGTTGGGAAGATATTCTTTTTTGATCGGAACAGTTACTGGCGTGCCGCTTCCGTCAAGTTCTATGGTCTTCTGCCAGTAGACAGATTCCCTTTCGAGAGTTATGATGGCTTTGCACTTACTGAAAGGGGACTGCACAAGCACCTTCGCCTCGTCCCCGGGATTGTAGCTTGCCTTGTCCGGTATCAGTGTGACAGAATCATCATCGCCAAAGTTCCACGAACTGTACGAGTCTCCGAAGGCATAGAAGCCTGTACGCGAATACGCGCCGCCCGACGGGTCCTGCACCGTTAGTGTGTATATGCCCGGTGAATCCGGTTTAAACTCAATCTTTTCAGGTTTGCCCGAGAGAGTGATTTTCTTTGTGTAGACCACCTTCTTTACGAGCATATTCTTTGTCTGTATTGAACCGTCAGGCCCCTTTGTGGCCACCGAGTTCCAGCTGTTTTTAAGTATGCGCACATCAGCCTTTTTGCCCGAAACCGCATCACCCCTGTTCGAAAGAGCGACTACATTAAACCTGAACTTATTTTTATAAGACTGGTACGTGCTGTCGGGCCTTATTCCTATAAGGAAGCTGCCGGGAAAGACTGAAAACTTTTCGGTCCTGGTAACCGACTTGCGGTCAACGTCCTTTACGGTGGCCTCTATGGTAATATCGTAAGGGTCATTGAGCAGGTACTTCGCGTCCGGGCCACTCACGTTCTCTTCGGTTGAAAGCGGTTTAAGATTCACGCTGAATTCATATTTACCTGCCGCGTTTAAGGCCCCTTCGCCGCCAAGGTAGTAGCCGGTTCCTGCCCGGGTCTCCTCGTTTAACCAGTAGAGATTGTCCCCGAAAGTGTAGCCGGGAAAGCGCTCAAATTCAAAGGACTTTCTGCTTCTGGAAATGCTGTAGTTCACCGGTGCCCTTCCCATTGGCGCGCCGAACATGTAATCTCCTTTAACTGTGAGTTTAAGAGACTCACCGGATCTTGCGTCGCGAATCCCGTTAATACCAACGGTGAATGAAACAGGCCTGAACTCCTCGACCTGGAAGGTGTCATTTATGCCATAGCTGTTTTTTTTGTCTCGCCTGACCTCTACCTGGTAGTGTCCAAGGGATGCGTCTGCGGGTATTTTAAAGCTTCCCCACACACCTCCGTTGCCCGAAGTCTGCAGCGTCTTTTCAAATACGGTCTCCCCTTCCGAGTTCTCGATAGTTACAAATACACTGCTGTTCGCCAGGGGTGAAAGCACACCCTCCTTTCTCGATGCCATTATACACTTGAAAAAGACCTCGTCGCCCGGCCTGTATAGCTTTCTGTCAAAGAGAAACTGCCCCGACACAACCGCCTCCGGCGCCCTCTCGCTGTAAGAAGCAAGGCTGCCCATGTACACATCATTATCCGCAGAAGTAAGGTAGGTACTGTCACTTCCCTCCCGGGCATAGAATATTGACTTGCCGTACATGCCGGGAACGATCTTCCTGATCTTAACATACCCGTTTACGTCAGTCACGCCGCCGGCTATCTCCCTTTTTGTGTCATACACGCTGACCTTTACCCCTTTTTTTGCAGCGCCGTTCGATAGGGTGTTCACCCAGGCGTAGATGTTCCAGTAGTCCTCCTTTACCGACACACCCAGGTTTGTGGACTGGATAATCTGCGCAGTGGACTTCTCAATCTGCTCCTCTTTACCCGAGCTGTAGATCCTTGCATTGAATACCAGGCCGATCCAGCCGTACTTTCCTCCTGTGAGGTACGGAGATATATCGTAGCCCAGCCTTGCAGACTGGTTTATGCCAAGACCCGTGTTCCATGTTGTCCTTGTGAGGTTCACGTTTTTCATTATATTATATTTGTAGCCACCTTCGAGCTTCTTCTGTATATCGCTGATCGTAAAAACCCCCGCGTCAACAGTGAAGCTGCTTATATTGGTTACCTCTACGGGTATTTTGTGGCCAGCCTCCGCCTCGAGCAGGTTCATGCTGCTGTCGATGGAATAGTCCGGGTAGTAATCTGGTATTGAAACTGTAAATTTTTGAGGACTTTCAAAACTGTTACCGTGCACATCGGGGAATGGCTTAATGGTGATTGCGTATTCAACACCGGGTTTTATGCTCCAGTTGCGTAGTGAAATATTGCGGGTATTTCCCCAGGGGTAACCATTAAACTCTGCCGATGGTGAAAATTCTATAAACTTTGCGGCGATGTCAGGATCAACCTCGTTATCAAAAACAAACTCAAGATCCCATGTCTCCTGAAAATAAAGCGCATCCTCCTTGACGTAAACATCCTGCGGCCCGTGCGTCTTATAGTTAAACGCCTTTTCCACATTCAGCCTGGACCTGTTCCCGTCTGAACGCATACCCTTTTTGACCCTTACTGCAACCTCCGTATCTTTCCCGAACCGGCTATCTGTTGTAACTTTAATATACTTTGACGCAGTCACAGGTTTACCCTCTTCTGCTGAATCATCCTCATCGCTGTCATAATAGCTTTTGCGGTCTACGAGCGAAAGGCTGTAACTGATATTCTTACCGCTCGAAGTTATAGTCAGGTAATTCTTCAACTCATCAATAGTAACAGGGAAGTTGAACCTCAGCTCAAAGGACTCATCATAGTCAATTCTTCCATACTGTGAGGGTGAACAGTAGACCGTGAGCTCCGGGACCTGTATTTTAAATCCGAAACTATACTCCTTTTCAAGCGACTTACCGTTAAGAGACTTTAGCCCTTTGGGGATGGTTACCCTGTACGAAGTATCCGGAATCCATGCCCCGTCGGGGACAAAGGAGCATATACGGCTTCCGTACCACCTGAATTTTCCCTTTACAGCGGGTTTTATTTCAAAGACACCCTTTGTCTCGCTCTCAAGAGTAGCAAGTGGAACCAGTGGATGGTTAAAGACCACGTATATCTCTTTTTTAAGTTCCGCAAAGGGGACGTCACCTTCTGGCGTAGCCTGCACAACATTAAGTTTAGTGTCGTCGATAACTGCAGGTTCAGCGTATTCGCCGCTGTTAATTTTTAGCAGGCCTGTTTTATCCGACTGGGCATATAGATTGTACGAAACATAAAGCGATAACAGCAGTAGAAGCAGCGCAGGGATAAAGTAGAATTTAAATGAACGGGTGGAAAAAATTTTTTTAAACAACATAACAGATGCCTCCGGGATATGTTTAAAACCGATGGATTAATTGCTCAATTATATATTAATCAGAAGAAGGGAATAAAAAAAATTTGCAAGCACTTTTATGAAGCAGCTATACTTCAAGATTATGTTCTGTTGATGCGATCACAAACTTTCCATGCTTTACGTTTTTTATCGAAAGGATCATATCGGCAAGAGACTTGATCAGACCGGCTTTGCCCCTCAGTATAATCACCTCGAGGCAGTTATGTTCGTCAAGGTGTATGTGCGTTGTTGAGACAATGTTACGGTAATAATCGTGCTGAAGATGGTTCAGCCTGTCGGTAATATCTCCGTGGTGGTGATTGTATATCATGGTGAGGGTGCCGAAAGCCGCGGCCTCGGGATCTTCGAGCTGCTGGGCAACAAGTGTATCGCGTATAAGGTCGCGGATAGCCTCTGACCTGTTCACATAACCCTTTGCTGTTATGAGATCGTCAAACCTTCCAAGCAACTTCTCCTCTATCGATACCCCGAATCTTATTATATTTCTTTCAACCATGAAACTGACTCCGCTATTTGTAGATCCTTACGGAAAAATTTGAAACAATAATAAAATACAATTTCTCTCCTGTCAAGGTTATATAGTATTTGACTAATATGCGGCCATCAAACCTTTTTAATTGATAAATTAACCGGAGACTTCCAGACTTGACACATAAAAATCCCTACGAAACCATTGCCGAAGCCTATGACTACATGCTGCGGCATGTTGATTACGAAAGGTGGTACCAGTACATAAGCGGTATAATGATATACTTTGTGAACAATCCCCGCTCCGTACTTGAACTCGGCTGCGGCACAGGACGTTTCGGCGCAAAATTTTCCGCAGATGATTTTATTATTTACGGCATAGACAGATCAATGCGGATGCTGCAGGTGGCAAAGACCAGGGCTTTCAGAAATTTCAGGATAATATGTTCAGACATAAGGCAGTTCGCAATAAGCCGCAAGGTAGATTTTATCTTCAGCGTCCATGACACAATGAACTACCTCCTTGAAACTGACGATGTCCGGAAGACTTTATCCTGCGTCAGGGAGTGCATGCACGAAGAGAGCGTTTTCATGTTCGATATCACCACTGAGCACAACATAGACAGGTTCTTTGACAACAAGACATCATTCTACAAAACCGGGGGGAAATACATATCCTGGAGCAACAGGTACGACAGGGAGAAAAAACTCATTCTCTCCAGCTTTGTTGTCAACCTGAATAGCGGCGAGCAACTTACAGAGGAACATGTGCAGAGAATCTACACCCTTTCTGAAATGAAAAAGATTCTCGAAGAGGAGGGATTCGACATAATAGCAATAGGAAGCGACTATACCATGGAATACCCGTCACCGGAAACAGTAATGATAAATTTTATCACAAAGAGGAGCGATTGATGGAAATCATCTTCTACTTTGCCGGTTTACTGCTCGGGATATGCGTTTTCGTTTACATTATCTCCATGCTGCAGAGCGCAAAGGATAAAATCTCGGTGATTAAGGGCAGGCCCTCCAAACCCTCAGAAAAAATAGAACCGGGAACAATCTCATTCCGCAAAAGGCCCGCGCTCCCGCCGGGCACACGAATATGCCCCATGTGCGGCTCGCAGCTTACAAAATACGAAGGGCTCTACGCGTCAAGGATCGACATGACAAACAGCAGCAAGCTGATGATTATGGGATGCAAATACTGCTACAAGGAAGATAATGAATCAGTAAAATAAAGGGCAGCGGGCTGCAGCCCGCTGCTTTGAAAAACCTACTGCGCCGACATGCCGCCGTCGATCGGAATTACTGCTCCTGTCATGAAATCTGAAGCTGACGATGAAAGGAAAACCGTAAGCCCCTTGATATCTTCCGCCTCGCCCGCCTTGTGCAGTGGTATTACACTGAGCATAGCGTTCAGCATGTTCTCCATGCCAGGCTTGAAAACATATCCCATCATGTCGGTGTGGAAAAATCCGGGAGCGACGCAGTTCACATGGATCTTGTGAGCGGCCAGCTTTATGGCAAGATTTTTGGTCAGAACCTCGATCGCGGCCTTTGACGGATTGTATGCCACCGCGGGATGCGCAAGCTCGTTAGATCCCCTTGATCCGAAAATTGATGACACGTTAATAATCTTTCCGCCACCCTGAACCTTCATTATATTACCCACCTTCTGAGTAAGTATCCACACGCCTCGCACGTTTACATTGAATATTTTATCAGGCGTCCAGAGGGAATTCCAGTGTGGGAGCCCCCCA
>ENA-UPTA01006108-UPTA01006108.1-activated-sludge-metagenome-genome-assembly--contig:-NODE-6108-length-10735-cov-4.257678_pt1 | contig 10735 bp, 9 predicted proteins | sample MGYA00238184_ERZ773361 | MGnify/ENA primary metagenome ERZ773361 (study PRJEB29100, sample SAMN05720205) | activated sludge metagenome | isolation source: anaerobic digester from wastewater...
TGAGCACCTGGAGGACGTACTGCCCGGAGTGACGGTTGGCGTAGCCGTCGGTGTTGGGACGACGTGTCTGACAGAAATCGAATAGCCACCCACACTGCCTCCCGAACCGGCGACCAGTACATAGAATAGATGGCCGGTCTGCAGCGGAATGCAAATCTGCGAGAAGAGGCTTTCCCCGCTGTCGTCATCCGATGCGATTAGCTGCAGGACACTGTCCGGGCCGTAGAGATGGATAACCGTATCGGCGGAACTCTGGCCGGATACGGAAGATGTCTGAATGACATGTGTCCCGGTGTTGCTTGTACGAAACCAATACCATTTTTGATCTGCAGGCTGGATCAGCTGACCTGAGATGGCCGCGCCATTGATGGTTAACTCCACCGGGGCGAAAGGCGTTGGTGTGCGACTTGGAGTAGATGTCGGTGTAACAGTGAGAGCCGGGGATGGCCTCGTCGTGGGTGTATTGGTCGCCGAGGGCCTTTGAGTCGGGGTGGACGTTGGAGTAATAGTCCGCGTCGGCGAGGCGGTCGATGTCCCCGTGGGTGAAACAGTGGGTGTGTTCGTCTCAGTGTGCGGTGCGGTTGGTGTCGGTGTGGGAGTTGGGCTGAACCGCGTCGGGGTCGCCGTGAATGTGGCGGTCCGGGTCGGGGTTGAAGTCAATGTGCGTGTGACCGTGGTCGTTGGGGTATTTGTCGCAGACGATTGCGCAGTAGGTGTAGGTGTATAGGTACGCGTGGAGGTTGAAATCGGTGTGGGTGTGGGAGGTATCTCTTCGAGAAAACGAATCGGTCCGGCATTGTCATAAGGACCATAGAAAAAGGGGCTACCGCTTCGGGTCAGAACAAAGATGCGAAATTGATAGATCTCTCCGAAGACAGGCCCGGACTGAAAGCGGGGATTGACTACGCTGGTCAGGCCCGATTTCCATTCGAAGTGAATGGCTGTACTGCTTCCTGCGTTGCCGAGATATTCGTACTCTCCGGTGGAATTCACGCGGACATACACATGTACATCCTGAATGTCGGTAAGGCGGACGGCCCCGGGATCCAGATTCCAGCGAATGACCAGCTGGCGGTTGTTATTGGAATCATAATCGGTTCCGCTGCTCAAATCAGCAAACGTGTTTACCGTATCCGTTACAACAACGGAATACCGCGAATTCACCGCAATCGCCAATATCGTTAGCGTATCCGAGACGGTGGGTTGAAGACCATCATCTACCACGAATTGAATCTCGTAAATTCCGGCGCTTGACGGCGCAAAAAGAGGATCTGCCTTCGTCGTTGAAGAGAACTGACCGGAATCAGAGTCCGGGCCGGACAGAATAGTCCAGGAATAGGTATATCTTCCACTCCCGCCGGTTCCGACACCGTTCAATTGAACAACGCGTCCGACGAAGGTCGTTCGATCTGTTCCGGCATCGGCCTGCACGGGTAAAGTAACCAATCGGATCCGCTGATTATTCAAGTCGGCGATGTAAATCTGCCCACCCGCGTTCATGGCAAGGCCGGTCATATTGGTGAATTGCGCCTGGTCGGCGGGACCTCCGTCCCCGGAGAAACCGGACTCACCGGTCCCGATAATCGTGCGAATACGACCCGCGATGTCCACAAGACGAACAACTTGATTGGCGCTATCGGCGATGTAGAGATTCCCGGTCGGATCAAGCACAACATCCGAGGGATTAAAGAGCTGCGCCTGTGCCGCAGGCCCGCCATCCCCGGAATACCCTTCGGTTCCGTTGCCCGCCACTGTGCTGATTATGCCGTTGGGCGTAATACGTCGTATGACCGAATTTCCAATGTCGGCGACGTACAGATTTCCATTTGCATCCAGATCCAGGCCCATGGGATGCCGAAACGATGCATTGAGCGCGGGGCCGTTGTCACCGGAATAACCGTAAGTCCGATTGCCCGCAATGGTCGAAATCATCCCCGAAACATTGACTATTCGGATGATGTTGTTATCCGTATCGGCGATATAGAGATTCCCATTATGATCTGTAACAATAGCGCTCGGTTTGTTCAGCTGCGCGGTTTTGGCGGAACCACCGTCGCCGGAATAGCCCGACGTGCCGTTACCGGCAACCGTACTGATAATCCCTGCCTGGTTGACCTTGCGGATCGCGTGATTAAATGTGTCCGCGATATACAGATTCCCGGACGAATCGACATGAATGCCGAATGGCGTATTCAATGTGGCCTGAGTAGCCGGTCCGCCATCGCCGGAATAGTCTTCCGCTCCGGTACCGACGATTGTCGTGATGATCCCGGAGAGATTGACTTTGCGGATGCGTGCATTACCGGAATCGGAAATATAGATACAACCTGTAGCGTCGACAGCGACATCATAGGGAAAGGACAGAGTGGATTGAATCGCCGGGCCACCGTCCCCGGAGAAGGAATCCTGTCCATTTCCCGCGATCGTATAGACTTTCATATCCGGAATCTGGAGGTAGGTTGCCTCAAGCCGGGCTGTTCCACCGTCCGTGACTGCTATAGTCTGCGTCGCTGGTGTTTCCCAACCGCTGATGGTACGGAACTCCACAAAGTAGTCGCCGACCGGAAGCCGCGTCTCCGTTTCGCCGCTGTTCAGCCAGGATTCGGTTCCGACCCGCCTCCATTGCCCGCCGGCTGTTGCCGCCGGTTGAGGAAGAATCGTCACGGTAAGTGAGCCGAAACCGGAAGGAGGTTCTTTCGGGATTTCATAGTCGATTCGCTTAATGAGAGGTAGAGCGGTTCGATCGCCCGCATAATCGAATGTATTTCCGTGATTCGCATAGTCCCTCCCATCAACAGTCCAATGCCCGATACCGGAATTGGTGACCGGATGGAGACTGTCTCCATTGATCTGGGAAATATCCCGAATGGCGAAGTGGATGACAGTCCCGGCGGTAAGGCGATTCAGGTCTTGGGTACTCGAAAGGGTAAACGGTGCCCATACGGAATTGTAATAGGGTGACCACTTTTGAAATTTGCCATCCGTTCGCTCGTTAATGCCGAACCGTGAATCCGCGAGGATATGAACGGGCGTGGCGTCATTCCAGGTCGAATTCGTGATGGGATCGAACGCGTAGCGTACCTCGTATGTCGAGTAGCTGTATTGGTTGTTTTTGTACTTATCCATAAAGCCGATTTCGAAGGTTCGGCTTGCGGGAAACCAGGTCACGGCGGGGGAACAAATCGTCTCGCTATTCTGAGGTTCGGAATCCGTTCGAAACTCGACTTCATCATACCAGACACTGTAAGGTATCTGTCCGATTCCGGCATGAGGTTTGAACGTGATGTACCAGCGATACCAACTATTGAAATAGGCTATCCCCATGTCGCGAAGACTGGAACTCGGATAGGGATACAGAGAGGCGCTTGACCAGGCATTGTTGTGCTGTGGATGGGCATCGGCGAGCACATGGGTCCAGCCGCCCCCCTGGTTGCAGATCTCGTGATACCAGTGGCCGCCCGTGCCGTTGAATGGGCCGAGATGCATCGTGATTTCAGGCCGGTTCTTTGAACCGCCCGTGCCGTTTGTCAAGGTCGCTGGAGCGAAATAGTACATACTGAGTCTATTGGCTCCTTGTGCTTCCGGTAATGGAATCGGGCTGGAGCTGGGACTGTTGTTCGCGAAATAGAGGTATGGATGTCCCACGACCACGCCTTGGGCTACCGGATCGTTCCCGGCGTTCTGATAGGATAAGAACTGCTCTTTTGTGGTAACGGGCAGTCCAAAGGTTCCGCTTTCGTTGATTCCCCCGGTAACGGTATATCGAAGGCTATTGCCTTGAACGGCGACCAGATCGTCGATCTCGAGATACCCGTAGGTCGAGAATCCCATGTGGGAAGAGTTGTAGGTGTTTAAATAGAGATAGAAAAAGTTGCGGATGTTCCCATTCGGACTTGCATATCCTACCGACTTTCGCCATCCCGCCCAGTCATAATTCGTCATCGGATAGGTTGTGTCCGGGTGAATACCGGCTGTCGTGTAAATCCAGTCGGCGCTGTCGCCGGGGGAGTCATTCGGTCCGGTCGGGGGCAGGTCATCAAACGTGGCGTATACGGCGGAGGAAACAAGTGGATCGGCCGCGAGAGAGGAACCGTCCGATGCATTCACGCATAAGGAGGCCCAACAGGTCAGCCAAATACAAAATAGGAACAGCTTGGATGGGAACTTCGAGGTCATGACGGTCCCTTTCTCTCGGAAACGGCAGTCTTCTTGAATCGGACAGGGAATACGCATGGATGAGATGACCGAACATCCATCATCATTCAATCCTCAGAGATGACGGGAAATGGCGTGTTCATCAAAAATCAACTTGGCGATGAAATGAAGACCTTGTGGAGAGAAAGCCAGAGATGTGGTCATTCTGTGATGCAAAACCGTCTCTCCGCCTCGATTCTATCAGCAGAATCAATATCCGACAGCGTCTGCCTGGAGACATTCAAAAACCTGCCGGATTCCTGATATTTCAGCCAACGGAAGATACGCAATCTTCCTGTTTCTTTCGAGCCTCCCTCCAGCAGGGCCGGTGATGGGGGTGAAGAAAGCGCGCTTCCGGCCCTTTTTTGCCAGAGACGCCTGACCCACTGGTGGGGCAGACCCCCGTGCCTGTCTATGGGCGAGCTTTCTTAGGAGGAGCCGCCCGGAGTCTGCGAAGGGCCGCGACGTGGCGATCTCAGATATGGCCCCCTGTTAGGTGCGAACTTTTCCGCGCATTTCCGCTGCGAACTTCACCGCGCACTCCAGCCTCATACGGGATTCCAGGAATGAGCAATTCCTTCGAATCCGGCAGCATTTCCTGTGCCCGTTCGGATAGAATCGTATAATATAATTCATTGATAATAAAGAACTTACTTGCTGATTATGAACTCAAATTTCTGCGTATCAGCCAGTTGAATTCAGCTTGGCACATCAGTTGCACTGGAACAAGGGCAAGGTTACACGTCCCGAAAGGTTTTCAAAAATGAAACTGGCCGATACCGAACTCAGCATTGCGCCTTCTCTGTTGCAGACCGATGACACCCCTCTCAGCGTTGAGGAAGAACGCTGCCTGATTCAACGATTTCGTGACGGGGACGAAGAAGCCCGACGGCGTCTGATTGAATCGAATCTTCGTTTTGTGATCAAGATGGCTGCGCAATATAGAGGGTACGGCGTCTCTCTGGAGGATCTTGTTCAGGAGGGTAATCTGGGACTAATCGAGGCGTTGGAGAAATTCGACCCGACCAAGGGCTGCCGACTGATTACCTATGCGTCCTGGTGGATTCGGTTGTATGTCCAACGAATGATCGAGCAGCGTTCACGCACTGTGAATCTCCCGATCAACAAGGTGGAAGTCCTTCGCAAAATCCGATCGTACGAGACCCTGTTCGAATTGGAGCACGGACGAAAGCCGATGATCGAAGAGATTGCGGATCACCTCTGCGTGCCCCAGAAACGAGTTCACGATGTGTTGCGTCTTGCCCCGACCTTCTGCTCGCTTCATAGTCAGGATGAGGAAAAGGGAGGATTGGATCGAGTTCTCTCGGATGAAGAATCGGCCAGTGCGGAAGAATGGGTCTGCCTTGATGAGATGCAGAGCCGACTGAGACGGGCCATGCAGGTGCTCAACCGCCGGGAGAAGGCCGTCCTTGCGTGGCGGTTTGGTTTGTTGCAGGATGGCGAGCGATTCAGCCTTCGCCAGGTGGGACAGAAACTCAACCTCTCGGCGGAAGGCGTCCGACGGATTGAAGAACAGGCCCTGGAGAAATTGCGCCGACCGCGCGTACGGATGCACATCGAAGGTCTTCTGGCGTAACTTGGATTCTTAGCAATCGTTTGTTAAACTATCGGCAAGGATTCGCATGAGTATTCTTCTTCAGATAGTTCAATTCCTCACCGGCCGTCGTCCATCCATGGCGGAATGCAGACATTTGCCGATTCTGCATCCCACCGATCTGCGATTCATACTGCCGTCTCCATTGTCCTCCAAACTGAGAATCCCCTTGCGCCGACTTTCCTGAGAAATCTCCGGACACCGTTTTTCAAAGGATTGACATTCCGCCATGATGTGGCAATCTGGAATAGGGGAATGTGACGGAACCGTATGAAATCGAACACAGTCTTTACGAAACCGGCGAGAGGTCTCGATGCCCACCAAGAAATGCTTCGTCTGCGGAGTCAGTCACCAGATTGATGAGCTGGATCTGACTTGCGAGAGATGTCACGAGAAGGAACTCGACATTCTGCTGCTCGTGTATGGGTTCATCCATTGCTTCGGGTCGGACTTCTGCCCCACGGCGACCATCACTCGGGATTTGGATTCTCCGGGAAAAGTCAAACCCTCACCGGAGTTTCTTCGAAACTGGATTCGCAAAGGATGGCTGGAGGCCAATGATATGAACAGTGTTCGCGTTCCTCCGCCAGTCATGAAAGACTTGAAAAAGTCCGGGTTCAGTCCCTCTCCCGGACTGATGGGAACGTTGAAGAAACAAAAGGAGGAATCCCGGGACAAACCAGAAACCCCTGCACCGAAGCCGCGCACACAACCGGAGCAAACCGAGGACTCTTCCACCAGGCGCATGGCAACAATCAACCGTCACAAGCGCGGTTGATCTTGTCCATCGGAATTCCGATTCTCCGGACTCCGATCGGCATGCATCTGAAACAGAGGGATTGCATAAATGTCAAATTTCGTGCTACATTCAGCAAAATGGGTTATCCGTGCATATCAGGCATTTACCCTTCCTGCATGTAGTCTAGGAGGACAGGTTGATGGTCATGGATCTGAAAAAGCGAAGCATGTTGAAAAACCTGGTCGGTGAACTGAAAAAGGAAGGCATCCAAGTAACACATGCCAGTGCGGAAGGATTTGAGGCCCCCTATTCGATCGGACGCCACAGACCGGATATTATCGGGACCTATCCGAACGGGCAGGGAGTTGTGGGAATTGTGCGACTGGGTGGAAGTGATATTACCAGCGGAGCCGGTCGACAGGAAATCAAAGACATGTCCACCCGTATTTCTCAAAAAACACATAAAGTGATTCCACTGTATATTGCTATTCCCGCGACGGCAACACAGGAATTGATGCGCGTCCTCAAAGAAATCGGTCTGGACAAAAAAGACAATATCCGAGTTCGATCCTACTGAGTTCCCTACCCTGACAGTCTCTCGCCATTGATACGTTCAAAGGCCATTACGCGTTTTCTCTGTCGCTCCATCGGGCAGGATGTTCCTTGGATGTTCCCATGCGATATGGGAAAGTAAACTGAAAGGGGGCATACAATGACGCAAAAAACATTCCTCCGCGCGACGGTGATGACCGGTCTTCTTCTGGCGGTCTCCGCACAGGCGATCACACCGGTCCAGGTCCTGGAGAAGGCCGCCGAAACCTGGAAAGACATCCACGACTATTCAGCCACTTTTCGCCAGGAGAATACGGACTCCGGCTCTACAACGATATTCTTGGGTGAGATCTCTTTCTGCCGCCTTCCCGAACAGGCAGACAAGGCCTACCTCCGACTGGATTATTTCACAACGACCACCAACGAAGAGCCTGGTGTTGCCACGGTGGTTCGCCGGGAAAAATTGCAGGACCAGTATTTCTCGGATGGGGATACTCTGTGGCACTATGAGCCTCTGGAGAATCAAGTCACCGTTGAATCGATTGACATGGCCGGAGCGTTCCCGGAAATCCTTCTGTTGGCCGGATTCCTGAAAGTAGACCCCAACGAGTTTGGCGAAACTCATACCTTGAAACCCGTTGTGACAGAGTCCTTCGATGGACATGAGGCCTATCGACTTTCCATCGAACCGAAGGGGGAATCGAAAGCAGTGGAGCCGTTGCGGAGTCTGTGGCTGGATCGGGAGACCCTGCTTCCCGTCCGGGTAAGGACCGAACAGGATACCGGCGCGTCGGACTCGGCGACCTGGAATCTGAACGTGTCCATTGAGATCTCCCGACACAAGATCAACCAGGGTTTGACCCCTCAACAGATGACACCCCAGATTCCGTCAGACGCCGCGCGAATCGACAAACGGCCCCCGGAGGCAAGAGGAACGGCGGTCAAAAGCGGCAGGCAGACGGAATCAATGTCGCAGAGAGACAGCTACGACTGAAAGGAGATCCTGAAATGCAGAACGTAATGACGTATGAGCAAATGCGCGATGAATACCTTCAGCATGTTGCGGACCTCTATCGCACGGTGACAGACTGGACACAATCCCTTGACCCGAACGCGGAGCTCGAACGACAGCAAATCACGATTCGCTAGGAGCCTGTCGAGCCTTATCAAGCGGAAGTATTGGTTATCAAGCGGCCCGCTCACAAGATCATCCGCCTCGTGCCGGCAGGCCGTTGGATCATTGGCGCCGAAGGACGTGTGGATATCAAGAGCGATCTGGGAACGGAAACGCTTGTATACGTGTCGGACGGAGAACCGCATCCGCGCATCGGGTCAATGACGGAAAACGGGAAAGTGCTTTGGAAGGACTATCCAAGCCCATCGGAAGAAGATGTGGTACACGGTTGGGTCTTTCTCCAGAATCGGGCGTTGGGCATGTTGCCGTGTCTGGATAGAGACCTCTTCTATCGTCTTCTGGAGGTGCTCGGTCGATGACAAATCCACTTGACAGGGACATCGAGGATTTTCGAACCGCGATGCAGGCCTTTAAGGTGGTGAGGCGAGTTCTGGATGCGCGCTCCGATCCGTTATCGAACACCGATTTCTATATTCGTACCCGGCAAGAAGGACATGAGATGCTGGATCGCGCGGAAAAGCAACTGAACCAACTTGCCGCCTTTGCGCTCTTTGCCGCATTTGAAAGGACGTTACGAGATCATCTCTCGTCCAATCTCAGTCCGATCCAATCCGCCCAAACGATCCCGCCCGAACGGGCAGACCGGCTACACGATTTTCTGGAGAAAGGCGTGGACAACTGGCGAATCGACAACGTGATCGAACTCTTCGCACCACCTGCCGAGGATCAGGATATCAACAACGCCAAGAACATCCGAACTCATCGGCATCATGTCGCGCATGGAGAAGCGCCACCGGTATCCATCCCCCCTCAAACAGTATACAAGCAACTATCGGACTTTCTGGGAAAGATCGGTCTGACTGTGTAACACGAGTCTGTCGGGAGAAGGAGTCAAAAGCGGCAACTAAGCCAGCGACAGCCGCTCGTAGCGTTCCCGGATATCGCGGAAATGAATGTCCGCAGCATAAATCTGCGCGTACGCTTCCCGCGCCGCGTGACGATCCCCCATCTCCTCCAGGCACAAACCAAGCGAGTAATAAGCTTCTTTCAGATCGTCGCCCGGAACATGGCTGTATCCGCGATTCTTGAACAACTCGATGGCCGTTCGGAATTCCTGTGCGGCAATCTCCATCTGGACGTGTTTCCGAAAACAATTCCCCAGAATCAGATGCGCGCGACCCGCATAGGGAGGCTCTCGCAGCAGACGCTGGAGGACCGAAACCGCTTCCTCGTAATGCCCGGCCTCATAAAGAAGATTTCCCAGATCCAATCGCGAGTCGAAATCCTCCGGATGTTCTCGAATCTGGTTTTCGAGTCGGGCACTTCGCAGGCTGTTGCGTTGCTGTTGCGCGTGCTGGATCTGTGTTTTCAGCGATTTGTCATCGGGGTGATCCTGGTTTTCCTGTTTGAGATAGGCAGCCCGACAATCCCAATATTCCTCTTGCACACTCTTCTCTTTCGGTTGTTCCGCCAGGAGTTCCCCAAAGAGATTGGAGGCAAGCAGGAGTTCGTTCTCCGCCTGCCAAAGCCGAGCCTGTTCCAGACGCACCTGAAAGTCTTTTGGATTCGCATCGATCATAGGCGCAAGCGCTTTATTGGCCCGCTGGAACAAGCCCGCCTCTCGAAGGTGCGTAATCAGTCGCAGACGAGGCTGGACCGCATCAGGATCCTTTTCGCACTCCTCCTCAAGTTGCTCCAGGCGGCGAGTAAACTCCGGACTTCCCGGCATTTCGCGCAACTTCTTCTCCATAGTCGCCCGGCGTTCGGTGAGCTTTTCGGGAATGCCCGTCTGCGCATATTCGCGGGCGAGCAGATCTCGAATGCGATGCTCCACCTGCTCGTCATCCGGAAACATCGAAGCAAGACGCCTCAGGTAGCCGATGGATTCATCCAGATGGTCTTCCTGGGCAGCCAGTTCGGCGGCACGTCGAAGAAACGGCACCTGTCGTGGACGAAGCGCCAGCACCGCACGGTAGGCCTCCAATGCTTCGGTTGTTCGACCCAGATTGTCGCAGCAAACCGCATAACTGGCCGCCATGGAAAATCGCTGAGGCTCACATCGGTAAAGCAACTCCACCAGGTCCATGGCCCGGTCGTATCGCCCGAATCCCATCAGAACCCGGCACCACATTCCCACAAGAAACCGCACGGGCCGACTCCATCTCCTCCGCGCCCGTGCAACTTGAATCTCCTTGAGACCTTCCACTCCGGCGGGATGATCGGGTGCGTACTGAAGGATCAGATTGAAATACTGCTCCGCCAGGTCCAGCTCTCCCTGGCGGATCGCCGCATGAGCACGTTCTGTGTAATCGTCGATGTCCATGTGCTGCATCCCATCTATTCTCTTGTCATGAATAACGGTAAGTGCAAGGGAATGAAGTGTCAAGCTGATGAAGGGATTTGGCAGAACAGGACGCGTTCGCGCCTCTCTCATTCCCTTCTCTGTACACGCGATAATTCTCGATAATCTCGATTTTTTTCCTGTACCCGACAAGATGGT
>ENA-UPTA01006114-UPTA01006114.1-activated-sludge-metagenome-genome-assembly--contig:-NODE-6114-length-10725-cov-6.288472_pt1 | contig 10725 bp, 9 predicted proteins | sample MGYA00238184_ERZ773361 | MGnify/ENA primary metagenome ERZ773361 (study PRJEB29100, sample SAMN05720205) | activated sludge metagenome | isolation source: anaerobic digester from wastewater...
CAGGCGCGGCACGGCGAGGCGCGGCGCGGCTAGGCAAGGCAAGGCAGGCTCGGCAGGGCAGGGCCGGGCTCGGCGGGGTCCGGCGCGGCTTGGCATGGCAAGGTGTAAACGAAAGGCTATCCATTGGGTAGCCTTTTTTTGTGCGCGTTATCAACCGACAAATCGACTCTAAAAATGTCGCCAGCGCCCCATTAATATGGGCGCATGAGTATTTTTACTGGCGTTGACATGGCGACATTGAGCACTTGGCTAACCGAGGCTCAGACCGCATATAACTCTCTGAACACTGGCGCTCAGGTGGTGAGCATCGCCACCGGCGATGAGCGCGTAACGTTTACCGCCGCGCAAGTCGATCAACTCCGGCAGTACATCAATGAACTGATCAGCGCCATTGCCGCGCTGGCCGGCACGACTCGCCGAAAGGGCGTCTACATCACCGGTGGGAAAGGGCTATGAGCACCGGCAAGGTGACGCCACTACGCGCCGTGCGCATGAAAGCCTTTGAGGCCACCTCAACAAGTAAGCGCCTTGACGATTGGGACCGTACTTCATTCGGACCCAATGCGGTCAACGACGATGCCGATATTTCCCGCGCGCGCTCACAAGATTCTGTTCGCAACAATCCTTGGATCAATAACGCGCTGGATTTGATCGTCACGAATCAAGTCGGTTGCGGGATTCAGCCGCGCCCGAAGATAGACGATGCTGGTTTGCGCGCCGATACGATGGAACTGTTCGGCTTCTGGTCCAGCGAATGCGATGCAGACGGAGTGCTCGACTTCTCGGCTTTGCAACCGTTGTGGGCACGGTCACGGGTTGAATCGGGGGAGGTCTTTATCCGGTTTCGCCCGCGCCTCCTGTCCGATGGCCTGACAGTCCCGCTGCAAATCCAGACTCTAGAAGCGGACATGTTGCCGATTCACCATAACGGCAACAACGGTGGAAACTCGATTCGCCAAGGCATCGAACGTACACCCTTTGGAAAGCGAGTGCGTTACTGGTTCTATCGAGAACATCCCGGCGACCGCTATTCGAGCGTCTCTCTCGCTGGAACGGTCCCGGTTCCGGCTGAATCGATCCTGCACCATTATCGGCCGGCGCGCCCTGGACAATTGCGTGGAGAACCGGGAACGATCAGTTCGCTATTGCGCGCCCGCAAGCTCGATCTGTATGAATCCGCAGAACTGACCCGCAAGCAGAACAAAGCCAAATTCAACGGCGCGATCTACCGAGATACCGACGAAGACAACCCTCTCACCGATGGGGCTATCAAGACTGAAGACGGACGCGCGTTGGTGGATGTCGAGGAAGGATACCTATTGCAGTTGGGACTCAACGAAAAGATCGAGTTGTACGGCGGCGATACCGGAAACTCCGGCGCGATTGATTTCATTCGCACACACCTACGCGCTATTGCTGCTGGCATGGGTGTTCCGTATGAATTGATGACCGGCGATTACGAAGGGACGAATGACAGAATCATGCGCGTCATTCTGAATACCTTCTACCGCCGGCTTGAAATGGCGCAAGACCTATTGGTATCGCAAGTCCTGCAACCCATCTGGGCCGCCTTTCTTGATGCTGCCGTACTCTCGAATGCATTGAGCATTCCCGGTTATTTCGATAATCGCCGCCGATGGCAACGTTGCGAATGGCGCGCCCATGCCTGGAGTTATGTCAATCCGCTGCAAGAAGCAGAGACTCAAAAGCTGCTGGTAGATGAGGGATTTGAGTCTCGATCCGCTATTGTCGCATCGCGCGGATGGGATGTTGAAGACGTGGACCAACAGCAGTATGCGGATAAGCAAAGAGAGAAGAGTCTTGGCTTGGAATACGGAAAAGATCGTGCTTCTAAAAATCAACAGGACACGCCAAATCCATGAAAAAGACCCCGATCAAAAGCTGGTATCGAATCCGCGCGGCTCGAAAGACTGCTGAGATTCGGATTTACGAGGAAATTGGCGCTTGGGGGATCACGGCAGGAGAGTTTGCCGATGATCTTGCCGCGCTGGGCGATTTAACTGCAATCAACGTGCGCATCAACTCGCCCGGCGGCGATGTGTTTGAAGCGCTGGCGATCCATAACGCCTTGCAGCGCCACTCCGCCAAGGTCACGACCTACATTGACGGCCTTTGTGCATCGGCGGCAACGATCATCGCGCTGGCCGGCGATGAAACGCACATGGTCAGCAATGGAATGTACATGATTCATGAGCCATGGATGTTCGCTGGCGGCGACGCGGAAGCCATGCAAAAGAGCGCCGATCTGCTGAATACCACCGCCGAACAGATTGTTTCGATGTACGCCCGCAAGACCGGACTGACCGCCGATGAATTGCGCGCCAAGATGCAGGATGAAACCTGGATGACGGCGCAAGAAGCATTGGACGAAGGTTTTATCGATGTCATCGATGAACCGCTGCGCGTCGCCGCGAAGGCGCACGATCTATCCAGATTTACCCATCCCCCGACTATGACCAAGGAGGCCGCCATGGCTGACCCAAATCCGCCAACCACTCCATCGCCTGTGACCCCAACCTCGCCGCCTCCCGATCCGGTGCCGGTGGTCCCACCCGTAGACCCAGTTCCGCCCGTCGAACCGGTCGAGCGCCCCATGGAGCCGGTGGCCCTCGCCCGCATGTGCCTTGCAAAGAACGAACCGGGCTTGACGCCGGTCCTGCTGGCGACTCCGCATACCGAGGCGCAAGTGACCGCACGGTTGGAGCAAGCGACCGCGATTCGCAGCTTATGCGCCGCCGTGCGATTGTCCGACCAAGCCGATGCGCTGATTGTCGCCGGCAAGACCACGGATCAAGCCAAGCTGGCGCTGTGGGATGTGCTGGCCTTGCGCGATCAAGCCATGCCGACTATCGACCCAACGCCGCCGTCTCCCATCCCGGAAGGGCTTCCCATCGAGCAGCGCTGCGAAATGGAATGGCAGCGCAATCCGACCCTACGCGCCGAGTTCGGTGACTTGTCGATTTATCAAGCCTTCGCCCGCGCGCAAGATGCTGGGCGCGTCAAAGTTTATGGAGGGTCGCAATAATGGCACTTGCCGCTAATACCCCGCGCGTTTACGAGCTGGGCGACATCAATGAATTGACCGTCGATACCGGCGTGACGATCTACGAGGGCGCTTTCGTCTTCGCTAAGAAAGCGGATGGCACCGCCGTCGTCGCCAGTCCGGCGATTTCGACTCATGCCTTTGCTGGCATCGCCATTGAAGGGGCCACGGCTGGTAATCGAGTCCGGCTGAAGGACCGAGGGAAGGTCGTCATGGCCGTCACCGGTGCCAGCGCCGCCAGTGTTGGCGCGATTGTCTACGCGAGCGCCGATGACACGCTGACCCTGACCGCCAGCACCAACGTACCGGTGGGCTATGTCTCCAGGCACGTTACGTCCACTACCTGCATTGTCGAGTTCCGCGCTACCGCCGAACGCGATACCGCCGTTGCTTGAGGATAACTGATCATGGGTGCTGCAACGCTTGGCTCAAGAGCCATTATCGGGCGATTCTACAAAGCCCTCGAACAAGATGCCGGCATGGGATGGGTCGATCCTGTTTCCATGCTGTTCACTTCCGATCAGGCGAGCGAAACCTATGCCTGGCTGGGCCAATCGCCGGCCATGCGCGAATGGATCGGCGGACGCGAGGCTAAGGGGTTCCGTGAGAATGGGATCACCATCGCCAACAAGAAGTACGAGGCCACGCTGGAAATTCCACTGGACTGGATGCGTCGGGACAAGACCGGGCAAATCCAAGTTCGTATCGATGAAATGGCGCAGCGAGCCAATGCCCATTGGGCGAAACTGCTGACCGCGCTCATCGAAGCGGGCGAGGCCGCGACGCTGGGCACTTGCTATGACGGTCAGTATTTCTTTGATACCGACCATTCGGAAGGCGATAGCGGAACGCAATCCAACGACATCAGCGTTGACATCACGACCACCACCGCGCCAACGGCGGCGGAAATGGAAACGGCGATTCTGACCGCGACCCAGAAAATCATGGGTTATAAAGACGATCAGGGCGAACCGATGAACGAAGCGGCCCGGTCGTTCGTGGTCATGGTCCCAACGACGTTTATGAGCGCCGCTGCGGCGGCGTTGAACAATCCTATCATCACCACCGGATCAACCAGTTTCACGAATACATTGGTGAATCTTGGCGGTTTCAACTATCAGATAGCGATTAACCCGCGCCTGACTTGGACCACAAAATTTGCGCTGTTCCGGGCCGATGGTGGTGTGAGTCCGTTTATCCGTCAGGAAGAGGAATCGTTGCAGATTTCCGCCCTGGCGGAAGGTAGCGAGGAAGAGTTCAAGAACGACCGGCACTTGTATGGCATAAAAGCCATGCGCAATGTTGGATTCGGATACTGGCAGAAAGCCTGCCTGGTCACGTTCACCTGATATGAGTCTCTTTGACACCATCATGGCGACTGCGGGCATGCCCGCAATTCGCCGGGTGTTGGGGGATGAGGTGACTTATACCACGGAGGTCGGTTCTTCCGTATCTACTTGGGCCATCTTCTCGAAAATCTCCGAATATGCCGGTCAATACGAAGATCGTCTTGAAACCCGTGACGTGGCGAAATTGCCGGTAGCTGATGTTCCGCGCCCGGTGGCCGGCGGTACGTTGACGTTAGGATCGACGGTCTATCGGATTGGAAAAGTCACGGATAGTAATAAGCGGTTTGTGACGGTGCTCATCAAGGCAGAGTCATAATGGCAACCAAAGTCCCGGCTATTCTCGATGTGCTGGCCGCAAGAATGGCTTCTATCAGCGGTATTGTGTCGGTCTATCGTTTGCTGGATGGTAGACCGCTGCAAACTGAAGATGATGACGATTTGCCGGCCGGCGTCATTCGGCTAGTTGGCGATACGCCGGAAAGCTGGCGGGGCGGCGATATGCGGGTGGCGCTGAACGTCTACACCGAAATATTCATGATTGCCGACGCCGTTGCGGTTGATGCGCAACTCGCTGGATGGTTGTATGCACTGCGCGCTGCATTGAATCTGTCCGAAGATAAACCGTTTAATGGTTTGTTGCGAGCTGACAACGCCATTGAATTACAGTCAGCCAGTTACGTTTATCCAGACCAGCCTGGCGATTACGCCATGGTCCGGCAACCACTGATTTTAAGGCTCGTCGAAAATTACTGAGGATTTCACTATGTCTCTAACTCCTTCTACTTACACGTATATTGGGAAAGGCAAGATCGGTATAGAGAAGACTGCGGCCGGCGGTGGGCATCGCTATGTTGGCGGGTCGCTCAAGCTGTCTCTGGCCATTTCGACCGAAGATAAGACCACGCCGAACTTGGAAACGGCTGGTGGCGGTAATCTCAACAAGATTTCCCGCATTAAGGACATGACCGGCACGCTGGAATTGCAGGAATACACGGCTGACAATCTAGCGCTTGCTTTGCGCGGATTGTTCACGTCAGAGTCGTCTGGCGTGGTCTCGGCTGAAGCGCACACGATGTATACCGGCACGATCAACCTGCTAAGTTATTTGCGGGATACCACGGTAGCGGCTATTCCAGTTATCGCTGTTTCCGCCGCGCGGGCGAATACCACGGCGTACGCGGTGGGCGCTACGATTCTTGCGGCTGCCGTTGTCTACCAATGCACCACGGCTGGCACCAGTGGCGGCAGTGCGCCTACTTTCAATGCCACGGTTGGGGACACGACCACGGATGGCACCGTGACCTGGACCTCTCGCGGCGCCGTGACGATGGTGGACGGGACCGATTATCAGGTTGGAGTATCGGCGATTGAAATCCTGCCCACCGCGAGTCGATTTGCAGGCGGGTTGCCGGTAACGGTGGGCTACACGAAAAACAATGCCTATCTAGTGCAATTACTGACCGATTCTCAAGCTGATTACAGCCTGGTATTCGACGGCCTGAATGAAGCCGATAGCGGTATGCCGGCTCCATCCAAACTGCACAAAGTCAAGTTCACTCCAACGACAGGGCTTGATCAAAAGGGCGATGACTTCGGTACGCTATCGCTGTCGTTCGAAGTATTGCCGGATACGACGATCAGCGGCACCGGGCTGAGCCAATACGGGTTATTCCGGGTGGCGCGGGCGTAATCCTAACTGAAGGCGATGTGATATGGCCGGGTCATCCGTCGTTGTTGAGTTGCTTCTCAAAGCACGCGATCTGGTCAGTTCCCCGATTCGTGGCATTGTTTCCGTTCTGAAGTTTCTTGATTCGGAAATCTCGGTTATTGCCGGCAAGATTCGTCGCGCCTTTTCCGGTCTGTTCGGCGGCGGGCTGGACGGTTCCAAGGAATTCGAGGCCCAGCTCGACAAGGTACAGGCCAAGGGCGACTACACCGCCGAAAGCATGGAGCAGCTCAAAAAAGCGGCGGTCGAGGTCGGTGCCAAGTTCGGACTGACCGGCACCGAAGCTGCTCAAGGCATGGAGTCCCTGGCCGCCGCCGGACTGAATGCCACGCAAGTCATGCAAGCCCTGCCGCCGGTGCTGGCGCTGGCCAAGGCCGAAGGGATCAGCATGGACGCGGCGGCGGAGAAACTCTCCGACTCGCTGTCGATCATGGGGCTGGGCTTCGAACAGGCCGCGCGCATGGCCGACGTGCTGGCCAAGGGCGCGAACGTCAGCACGACCAACGCCAGCGCCTTGGCGCAAGCCCTGTCCACCGCCGGCGGCATCGCTCGAACGGCGGGTTTGGACCTTGAACAAACCGTCGGTGCGTTGTCGGCGCTCGCCAACGCGGGCATCAAGGGCGAGCGCGCCGGCACCGCGCTGGCCGCCATACTGACCCAGCTCACCAACCCCGCCAGCGCCGCGAGCAAAGAACTTTCCGCGCTGGGTATCACCACCCGCGACCTGGGCGAGGTCGTCGGGCAACTGGCCGCTAAGGGTGACTCCAGCAACGCGGCGATTCTGGCCTTTGGCGAAACCGCCGGTCCGGGGCTGCGGGCGCTGATCGGGCAGGGTCAGCAATCCCTGATCGATCTGACCGGACAACTGCGCAACGCCGACGGAGCGGCGCAACAGGCCGCCGATGGCATCGGCGGGAACCTGAAAGGGGCGCTACAAGCGCTGCAAAGCACTTGGGACAACATCAAGACCGCGTTGCTGGAGCCCGTTCTTGAGCCACTGACCCAGGCCGCCAACGATGCGGCAAAATCGCTCAATACCGGGCTGAACGATGGCGCGCTCAAGCCCATTCAGGGTGCGATCAAGTCGTTTGCCACCAACACGATCCAAGCGGTTCGTGACTTTATCGGCAGCTTCGACTTCACGTCGAGCAAGCAAGCCGTAGACGAGTTCGCGAAGGATGCCGAGGCCGCGTTCGGCAAGATCGGCACCGCCGGACGCGCCGCCGGCGATGTCGTGACCATCGCCTGGAACGCGGTGACCGCAGGGTTCAGCACTGTCGGATCGGCGCTGTTGGCGGTCGCCGCCAGCGCGGTGCAGACCTTGGCGAACATGGAAGAGGTGGCCAGCAAGATCGGGCTGGGCAGCCAGCAGCGCGCTAATGAATTACGTGAAACCGCGAACAGCCTCCAAGCCAAAGCCTCCGAACTGATCCAGCAGGTTGCGACGGATGGGCGGGAAATGCAGGCCGCTTATGCCCGCCTGACCTCCAGCGCAACCGACGCGGCTGAGGCAAACCGAAAACTGAAAGACAGCCTGCCCGCAGCCGAACTCCAGGAAATCAAGCGCTCGCTCGAAGACTATACAGTAATAGCGGCGCGTGCGAACGCCGCAGCACAGCAAGCCAAAAAGGATTTCTGGGACAGCAAGATCTCGATGGAGGCTATGGTGCAAGCGGCGGATGCGGCCGCCCTGGCCAATCAGGAACTAGCGACAGCGACGGCAGCAGCGCAGGCAGAAAGCAGCAAAGCCGCCGAGCAGCATAAGAAGACAGCGGTCGAGCTTGAGGCCGAAGCCACAAGCTCACAGAAAGCGGCAGATCGATACGGGGAATATGTGGGCGCGCTGGAGCAGTCCGGCAATGCCCAAGCCGCCGCTCTTCGATCTGAGATTGCGCTGGCTCAAGCCAAGGGAGATACCATCACTGTTGCGGCGAAGAGCGTCGAACTCGCAAAGCTCGAAGCAGAAACATCTACCAAAGTCGCGGAGGAAAAAAAGGAAGCAGCCAAGGCGGCGCAAATCGCGGTCAAAGCCCAAGAGGCTTACCTCAAGTCCATTGGCGGCGGGACCGAAGCGCAGAAGGTGGATCTTGAGGTCCAGAAAGCTCGTGCGGTGCAGATGCTGGCAGAGTCTGCCCAGGCAACAGCCGATGCAGAAATAAAAGACCTACTCGCAAAGAAAATAAAAAATCTAACTGACGCCAAGGAAGAAGATACTGGCGCAACAAGGATTAATACAGCGGCGGCAAAAGAAGGTGCCGAGGCCACCAAGGAACAAGCCAAGACCTACACCCTCATGGAAGATGCGGCCACCGGTGCCCTTCGCGAACTGTCCGGGTTGTCGGACGGAATGAACCGGCTGGTGTCTGAAATGACCCGCGCGGACGACATTGGGAAGCAGTTCGGGCATCAATTCCGAGACGAACTAGGAAAGCTACAGCTTCAGCTCACGCAGACGAACGAAGCCATCGAACACAACTCTCGCATTGTCGGTACGAACGCGGACGCTTTCGAGCGCAACGCAAATATCGCGAACACAGCGCGCAAGATGTATCTCGAACAAGCTGTGGCCGCAACCGAACTCGCTGGGCGGCTGACAGATATTAGCGAGAGCGGCGATGCCAGCGCCGGATCTCTTGAAGCGACGACACGCGAAGCAGAACGTGCAGCGACCGGGTTCGATCTGCTCGATCAGCAGACGCTAGATCGCTTGCAGTCCGCCATTGACTCTGCAAACGAAAAGCTGCGGCAGATGCAAGAAGAGACGCGGGACGCCCGCGACGAAATCGCCCGTCTCAACGCCGAAATTGCCGCTGAACGTGGGGAAACTGAAAAGGCCGCGCTACTCAAGCAGCAACTTGAATATCAGCAAGCGCTGGCGGACATCGAAGCCAAGCGTTCGCAAGCCGAACTCGAAGGGAACCGGGAGTTGGTGGCGCTGTACGATGAGCAAATCCGCAAGCTGAACGAACTGAACGCGCTGAAAGAGAAGAACATCAAGGCCGACGCCAAGAGCAACTCGGCATCCTCTTCTAGCAGCGCCAACAATTCCCGTCAGCCGGCCTCGCAACTGCCCGGCGGAACCGGCGCTGCGGCACTGCCATCAACTAGTGGCGGCGGCGGAATCACAGTCAACGTTAACGCCAGCAATGCGCGCGTTCTCGATAACAATTTCGTTGAAGACCTCGCTCGCCAAATGCAACCGGCTCTAACTCGTCTCACTCGGCTGAATTCCTGATGTCCGTCCAGCGCATCCTGGCTCAAATCAACAATGCCGTGCCGACCGCCACCGTGGCGGCCTCGTCCGTGCTGCCGTCCGCCCGTCAGGTGTTCCAGCAACAAACGACGCGCGCGGGCAACGGGACGGTGGCGCTCTCTGGCAGCTATTCGGGCGCGGCCGATGCGACGATTGACATCGAGATTCGCACACCGTCCACCGGTGCAGAAACCGCCACGACGCCGGTTTTTTCCGGGGCTGGCAACGGTACGCTGGGCGATTTGAGTATCGACGGCGGAACGGCGGCGCAGGATGTGACCGTGACCCTGGTTGACTTGGGCACCGAAACGACCCTCGCGCAAGCCATTCTCTACGCCGATGTGCTGCTGCAAGCCAAGACGGCTGGCTCTCCGGGCAATGCCATCAGCTTGAACCTAACCACTAGCTTGACCCTATCGGCCTTACCGGTGGGCGCGCTGGCCGATAAGTTGGAACGGGGCACGCAAGAATGGACCGATCAACGACTGGACTTCGGATCAAAAGCGCTCAACCCCGATGGCACGGTTCCGGCCGATGCGCCGCGCCTGGTGTTCGGGCGCGACCTGTCCAGGGTCTATCGGCATTACAAGCGCTGGGACGGGGAGCAGTGGCAGTATGGCCTATCTCCGAAGCTAGCCGCTTCATACCCGCAAGGGGCGGAGGTGCATACCGTCACCGGCTCTTATTCTGCTATCGTCACTGATGGGGTGACAACGGAAACATATTCCTCACTGATCACGCTCTATGATCTGCTGATTGCCTTGGGCGCGTCGTCGTTGATCAGTGTCGCAACCCCGCCGGCGAACAACAAAAAACCGGGGGGCATGGCCGCGATTGATATGCCATTTCGCACTGCGGCATTTGCGCTGCCGGTTGAAAAGAGCCGTGCCGATTTGCCTGACCTGGCCGGAATCACCGTTGCATCCACCGCGCCCACAGAGTCGGTCACTCTTGAGTGCATCGACGACCGTTTTGTGAATCAGGAAACCTGGTCGGTCAAGTCGAAGGTCGCTGGGGCATTGGCTGCCGCCGTGACCGGCGTTCCCTATGCCATGGGCGGCTTCGTCGGCTTCACCGTGCCCGCCGTGGCGCTGGAATCGCGGCCGGTTGATGGCCGGATTGGAATTACTGCGGAAAGCTACCCGCGCGAGGTCGGGGATACCACCGGCACGCCGGCGATCTGTCTGCATCGGCCCGTTTTGGGCGCGGCGGCGAAGGAGAAGAGTCTCAAACTGATCTGGACGCAACGACCAGCCGATGATTGTAGTTGTACTGACTCATCCGTGACTGGGCGTCCGCTTGAAAAGTTTCTTGGGGTTGATTTAGGAGATGA
>ENA-UPTA01006116-UPTA01006116.1-activated-sludge-metagenome-genome-assembly--contig:-NODE-6116-length-10721-cov-7.647947_pt1 | contig 10721 bp, 10 predicted proteins | sample MGYA00238184_ERZ773361 | MGnify/ENA primary metagenome ERZ773361 (study PRJEB29100, sample SAMN05720205) | activated sludge metagenome | isolation source: anaerobic digester from wastewater...
AGGAAATCGAGATCACTGTGCGCGCCCGCTGGGCTGACGGCACTCACGTTCCGGCCGCAGACGGGCTGTTCGAGCTGTACGTTAATGGCGACCTTGTGTATCAACTCGCTGGCGAGAAAAATACATGGGATAGCGGCACCCCTGCCGAGGACTACCCGCCGTTTCTGAAGGCGGGCGTGTATCAGAGCCAGAACGATGAGGTGACGTGGGAAGGCAAGGATTTTACGTGGTATCACGTCGGCTCGATTGTCAGTAACGAAGGTGATTCGCCTGCAGCGTTGCGCGCATTGATTGATGCTGGCTTGGCCGCGAACCCAGCACGAGAGAAAATGCTGCTCGCGTGGAAAATCTGACCGCCACACAGCCCGCCCCGTGCGGGTCCGTATTTGAAAACCGGAGGCGTATAACCCGATCACGTATGAGCGAACTTGACGATTTTGACCACCTGGCCGACCCGGAGCAGGAAGAAGCGGCGCGGGACATCCGCGCGGCTGCCCGCCTGCAGGAAGATCAGGAGCGGGACGATTTCATGTGGCTCATGGGAAACCGGCAGGGGCGACGGTTCATGTGGTCGCTGCTGGACAGGGCAGGCGTGAACAGCGACCCGTTTGTGCCGGGGTCGGCTGACACGACCGCTCACAGGTGTGGGCGCGCGAGCGTCGGCAAGGAATACCTGGCCGACATAATGCGCGAGTGCCCGGAGAAGTATCACCTCATGATGAAGGAACGACAGCAAGATGTCCGAAAGTACCAGCGAATCGCAAGCCCCCGAGCAGACGGCTGACACGCCGGCGGTCGGCGCGCTGCTGCAGGACGCTGCAACCCCGACTGCACCGACCGGTGATACGCCCCCGGAAAACGCCACTGCCACCGCGCAGCCGGCCGCCGAGGGCGAGCAAACCGGCGAGGTGAAGACGGAAGAGCAGAAGGTCGCAGACGGCGCCCCGGAAGCCTACGAGGCGTTCACCGCACCGGAAGGCGTAGTGCTCGCCGACAGCGTGCTCGAGGTGGCACAGCAGGCCTTCAAGGATGCGAACCTCTCGCAGGAGAAGGCCCAGGCGCTGATCGACAAGCTGACGCCGGCCATCGCACAGGCGCAGCAGGAAGCGCTCGACGCAGCGATCCAGTCGCAAATCTCGGACTGGGTGGCCGCCGCGAAGGCGGACGAGCAGATCGGCGGCGACAAGCTCGCCCCCGCGCTGGCGAACGCGAACCGCGTGGTCGACACGTTCGGCTCCCCGGAGCTGCGTGACATGCTGATCACGTCGGGGCTGGGCAACCATCCCGCCGTCATCAAGTTCTGCGACGCGATTTACTCGAAGATTTCGCCGGACACGTTTGTCGCAGCCGCGCCGCGGCCGGGCGGCAAGCAGTCGTTCTATCCCAACAGCAACATGAATTGAGAAGGAAAACCAAATGGCAATTCTGACCGTGAACAACCCCACTCTGCTCGATCTGGCGAAAGCGACCGACCCGGACGGCTCGATCGCCCGCGTGGTCGAAATCCTGAACCAGCGCAACGAAGTGCTGGAGGACATGCCGTGGATGGAGGGCAACCTGCCCACCGGCCACCGCACCACCATCCGCTCCGGCCTGCCGACGCCGACCTGGCGCAAGCTCTACGGCGGCGTCCAGCCGACCAAGAGCCGCCGCGTTCAGGTGACCGACAACTGCGGCATGCTGGAAGACTATGCCGAAGTCGACAAGGCGCTGGCCGACCTGAACGGCAACACCGAGGCCTTCCGCATCTCGGAAGACCGCGCGCACATTGAAGGCATGTCGCAAGAGATGGCGCAGACCCTGTTCTACGGCAACGAGGGCAGCGAGCCGGAAGCCTTCACGGGCCTGGCCCCGCGCTTCAACTCGCTGACGGCCGAGAACGGGGACAACATCATCGACGCTTTCAGCGGCTCCGGTGGCGATCTGACCTCGATCTGGCTGATCGTGTGGGGTGAGAACAGCGTGCACGGCATCGTGCCCAAGGGCTCGAAGACCGGTGTGCAGATGACCGACAAGGGCCAGGTGACCGTCGAGAATGCGGACGGCAACAACGGCCGCATGGAAGCCTACCGCACGCACTACCGCTGGGACTGCGGTCTCACCGTGCGTGACTGGCGCCAGATCGTTCGCATCGCGAACATCGACGTGTCGGAACTGGGCACCATCGCCAACACCAAGAACATCATCAACTGGATGGTGCAGGCGGCGGAGCGTGTCGACAATCTGAACGCGGGCCGTCCGGTGTTCTACATGAACCGGACCATCCGCGAGAAGCTGCGCCTCGGTATCCTGGAGAAGATCAGCAACAACCTGACCTGGGAAACCGTGGCCGGCAAGCGCGTGATGACGTTCGACGACATCCCGGTCAAGCGCGTCGATCAGATTCTGAAGACCGAAAGCCGCGTGCAGTAATCCACAAGGCCCGGAGCGATCCGGGCCGAACTGAAAGGGTACGAACATGATTCTCGACAACCTCACCGAATTCGCCGATGCGCAGACCGTCACCGCGACGGCCATCTCGGACGTGATCGACCTGGGTTCCGCGCCGACCCTGCGGGACATCGGCAACGGCCAGCCGCTGTATCTGGTGCTGACCTGCGACGAATCCGCGGGCTCGGGCGGCGGCTCTGCCACCGTGAACTTCTCGCTGGAGTCGGACAGCACGGCCAACCTCGCCACCTCGGCCACCACGCACGCTTCGACCGGTGCGATCGGCCAGGCCTCGCTGGTCGCGGGCACGTTCAAGCGCGTGATCCCGTTGCCGGTTGAAGCGCGCTACGAGCGCTACCTGGGCGTGCGTTTCACCGTCGCCTCGGGTCCGCTCACCGCCGGCAAGTTCTCGGCTTTCCTGACGCTCGATCCGCACGGCTGGGTTGCCCTGCCGGACGCTTCCAGCTAAGGGGGTGACTGATGGCTAAGTTCATCGCCACCAAGACCGCGTTCCACCGCGGTCACCGTATCCGCCCGAACCAGGAGTTCGACGAGGCCGACGACTTCAAAGCCTCGTGGGCGGTGCCGAAAGCTGCAGCGAAGACCGCGGCGAAGAAGGGCGCGCGCATCCAGACCTCCCCCGAGGGTGGCGAGGGTGAGAGCAACCCCGAAGCGCTGGTCTGACCGGTAGCTGATCAAACCAAACGGGGGCCTCGCGCCCCCGTTTTCACATCGGAACGCAGGCATGGCAAACCGCATCCAGATTTGCAACATGGCCCTGGGCCACCTCGGCGAAGCGGGCAGCATCTCGTCGATCGACCCGCCGGAGGGTTCCAAGTACGCGGAGGACTGCGCGCAGTTCTACCCGATGGCGCGCGACCTCGCATTTTCCGAGGCGCCGAGGGGGTTCCACTTCAACACGAAGCGCGCACCGCTCGCGCTGTCCGGCACGCCGCCGAGCTCGTGGGAGTACAGCTACGCCTGGCCGGCTGACGTGCTGCATCCGCTGGCCGTGCTCTTCCCGGAATACGTCACGGACGAGATGCGCTCGCAGCCGTTCGTGACCGAAACGACCGGCACCAAGCGCTACATCTACACGGATGTTGAGCGGGCGGTGCTGCGCTACACGTTCAAGCAGACCGACGAGGCGACCTGGTCTGACCCGTTCGCGATGGCGGTGTCCTACCGCTTGGCCGCTCTGCTGGCCGGCCCGATCATCAAGGGCTCGAATGGGATCGACGTGTCGCAGGGCATGCTCGGTCTGTTCTACGACACGCTGCAGCTCGCGATGACGCAGGACGGCAGCGCGCAGTATTCTGACGAGTACCGCAATTTCGTGTCGGCGGGGGAGGCAGCGCGCCGATGAAAACGCTGCTCCGATCCTTCGCAGCCGGCGAGGTTGCGCCTGAGCTGTTCGGCCGGGTCGATCTCGTCAAGAACCAGACGGGCCTCGCGCTGGCGCGCAACTTCATCACGCTCCCGCACGGGCCGGCGATGAACCGGGGCGGCCTGCACTTCACGACGCAGACCAAATACGCCGACCGCAAGGCGCGGCTGATCCCCTTCCGCTTCAACGCCGAGCAGACGTACTGGCTCGAGTTCGGCCACGAGTACATCCGCATCATCACCGACGACGCGGTGCTGGTGAATACTGCCCAGACCATCACCGGCATCGCGTTCGGCACGCCGACGGTGGTGACCTACACGGGTACCGATCCGGCCGAGGGCGCAGCCGTCCGCCTGACCGTGCCGGGCGTGTCGGGCCTCGACGGCCGGTTCCTGTGCGCTGTCAACGTGGACGCGGGCGCCAACACGTTCGAGCTGGAGACCTACAGCGGCGCCGCGGTTAACGTGCCAAGCGGCACCTTTACCTCGGGCAGCTTCCAGCCGGTGATCGAGGTTGCCACGCCCTACCAGGAAAGCGAACTGTTCGACATCCACTACACGCAGTCGAACGACGTGCTGACGCTGGTTCATCCGAATCACCCGCCGCGTGAGCTGCAGCGTTCTGGCACCACGGCGTGGAGCCTCGTCACGCCCTCGTTCGAGCCTTCAATCGCCGCCCCGGCGGGCAACCCGGAGCTGACCCGAGTCGGTACAGGATCGACACGCTACCGCTACCGGGTGACTGCGCTCGCCGAGGACGGGTCTGAGTCGTTCGCATCCCTCGCGGGCGTTACCGTGTCTCTCACCTATACGATCACGGGCGTAACCAACGCGAACCCCGCGGTGTTCACGATGGCGACAGCCACCACCGCAGACGACCTGTACTACGTCACCGGCCTGGCGTACATGGGCATCCCGGACGGTGAATACTGGATCGACACGGTGCTCAGTCCCACGACGTTTACGCTGCGCAACATCAATGACGTGATCGTCGACACTACGGCATCCGCCGCGTTTTCCTCGAACGGAACGATGGTCTTTGCGGCCATCACCAACAACCTGAACACGGCCGGCAACAGCAACACGGTCAAGTGGGCAGCCGTCGCTGGCGCGGAAGCGTACAACGTCTACAAGGAGTCGAACGGCATTTTCGGCTACATCGGCCAAGCCGTAGGGTTGCGCTTCACGGACAACAACATCACGCCGGACATCAGCAACACGCCGCCGATCGGTGAGTCGCCTTTCGCCGCGGCGGGGGATTACCCGGCGGCTGTCGGATACCACGACGGCCGCAAGTGGTTTGCGGGCACGGACAACGCACCCCAGACGTTCTGGGCCTCGCGCTCGGGTACCGAGAACAACATGCAGTACAGCCGGCCGACGAAGGACACGGACCGCATCAGCTACAAACTGAACGCGCGCGAGTCGAACGCGATCAAGCACATCGTGCCGATGGGCGACCTGCTGATGCTCACGGCCGGCGGTGAATGGCGCATCGATTCGCAGAATACCGATGTGCTGACGCCGAACAGTGTCGCTCCGCGTGCGCAGTCCTATGTCGGCGCGTCCAACGTCCAGCCGGTGTCGACGAAGATCGCCACGCTGTACGCGCAAGACCGCGGCGGCCGGGTGATGTCGATCGAGTACGACGACACACGCAACGGCTACGTGCCGGTCGACAAGAGCGTGATGGCGCCGCACCTCTTCGACTATGACTACACCGTCGTGGACCTGGGGTTCTCGCGCGCACCGGTGCCCGTGCTGTGGGCGGTGCGCGACGACGGCGTGCTGCTCGGGATGACCTATCTTCCCGAGCATGACATCTACGCCTGGCACCAGCACACAACGGATGGCCTTTTCGAATCCGTCGCGGTGGCGCCGCGCGGCATCGACGACGATGCCTACTTCATCGTGAAGCGCACGATCAACGGGCAGCCCGTTCGCTACATCGAACGGCTCACGCCGCGCCGATTCACTACCGTCGACGAGGGGTTCTTCGTCGACGCCGGGCTCACGTACTCGGGCCCCGCGGCCGACACGATCAGCGGGCTGTGGCATCTGGTCGGTGAAGAGGTGTCCATCCTCGCCGACGGGGGCGTACACCCGACACGCACGGTGGCGGCCGACGGCACGATCACGCTGGACTACGAAGCCGAGCTCGTGCACATCGGCCTGCCCTACACGGCCGACCTGCAGACTCTGCCGCTCGCGATGGAAACGGAAGCGGCGTTTCAGGGCACGCGCAAGAACGTGAGCAAGGTGTACGTCCGGCTTTCCCGCAGCTCCGGGGTCTTCGCCGGCCCGTCGGCGGACACGCTGGTTGAACTCAAGCAACGCGGCGACGAACCGATGGGCGACCCGCCCGCGCTGCTGAGTGGCATCTACGAAATCCCGATCCGCGGGTCGTGGAGCGACGAGGGCCAGGTGTGGCTGCGCCAAGCTAACCCGCTCCCGCTCATGGTGTCGGCGATCGTGCTGGAGGTGGTCAGCGGTGGCTAAGATCAGACTGGCCGAGCATGCGGACGTGGAGGCCGTCGTCGAGCTGGGTGCGATGCTGCACGCGGAGAGTCCGACGTACAGCCCGTACCCCTACAGCCGGCAGAAGGCCCGGGCGGTCGCGCGGTCCTGCATCGGTTCGCTGCTCGCCCCGCCGGCGGACAGCGTGCTGTTCGTGGCAGACGAGGGTGGGGAGGTCATCGGCATGCTGGGCGGCTATCTCACCGAGGGGCTTTTTGTCGACGGCATGCTCATCGCGTCCGACTACACGTTCTTCGTACGCCCAGACCGGCGGGGTACAATGGTCGCTCCGCGGTTGCTGATCGCGTTCGAGCAGTGGGCGAAGGGCATGGGCGCCACGCACATCTATCCGAGCGTGAGCACACGGATCGATGACGAGCGCATCGTCGCCTTCTACGAGGCGATGGGCTACCAGCACACCGGGCACAACTTGGCGAAAAGGATCGGATGATGGGTGCAGAAGCACTTTTCGGGGCGCAGGTACTCGGGAGCGTGATGGGCGCCGGCGGCGCGTACAGCTCCGCCGCGGGTGCCAAAGCCGGCTACAAGGCCCAGGCCGCGATCGCGCGCAACAACGCGAAGTACATGGAGTGGGAGGCGCAGGACGCGCTGGCGCGAGGGCAGCGGGCGGAGCAGCGCGTGCGCGCCAACACGACCGCGCTCAAGTCCCGGCAGCAGGCCATGCTCGCCGCGCGGGGGCTCGACGCCGGGTACGGGAGCGCGCTTTCCATCCTGACGGATACGGACTTCATGGGCGAGATGGACGCCCTGACGGAGCGCGGCAACGCGGCGCGGGAGGCCTGGGCGAAGCGCGAGCAGGCCCGCGGCGCACTGGCCGATGCGGCGAACCTGCGGCAGGCCGCGAGCGAGATCAGCCCGTTCCGCGCCGCGGCGACCTCGCTGATCACCAGCGCACCGGCGGTCGCGTCGTCGTGGTCCGGCACGAAATGGGCTGGCGAGACGAAGACGACCTCGTGGAATCCGTACTCGCCGATCGGCAACGACAGGTGGTAAGACATGGCTGAAATCCCGCTCTACGATCGCAACGTCGCTTCTCCGAACGCCCTGCCGGGTGTGCGGCAATCTTCCGTCGCCTCGCCGGGGCTACTCACGCATCCGGGCGCCGAAATACAAAAGACCGGCCAGGCCATCCAACACTCGGCCGCCGTGTTTCAGCGTCTACAACAAGAAGAGCAGAAGAAAGAAGACCTCGATCGTGTGATGACGGCCGAGGCCGGTGTGCTGACCGAGTTCGGCGAATACCGCAACTCCGTCCGCGAAACTCGTCGAGGAGTGAACGCGGCCAACCTCGGCAAGGACACCGCGGAGTGGTGGAACAAGAAGCTGGGCGAGTACACGCAGACGATGTCCGACCAGCAGCGCGCGGCATTCCAGCAGCGGCTGCAGCGCGTGCGCTTGTCGGCCGTCGAGAACATGGCCGACTTCGAAGCCGGCGAGTTGCGAACGCAGCGCGAGTTGTCGCGCACCGCGGCGACGGCCGCCGCGATTACGGACGCCGTAGGCTACGTCGGGACCGCGCAGCAGGCCGGCATGATCAACGACGCCAAGGGGCGCATCCTGGGTGCGCTGCGCGCCGCCGCTGCGACGGAGGGGTGGAACACCGAATATGAGGGCCTGAAGACTCAGGAAGCGCTGCACAACCTGCACGCGCAGGTGATTCAGCGCATGGCGGCCGAGGAGGGCGGGGCGGAGAAGGTCGCGGCGTACTTCGAGGCGAACAAGGGCGAGATGGACCCGGCCAAGTCCGACAAGCTGTACGAACTGACCGCGCAGGCAAAGGTGCGCGACAAGGCCGCATCTGCCGTGAACACGCTGCTCGATCAGGGCAAGACCGAAGGGGAGGGCCTGGAATGGATCAGGCAGAACCTGGAGGGGGACGCGCGCGAGCAGGCGCGGCTGCGCTGGCGCGAGCACTGGGCCGACATGTCCCAGGCCGAGCAGCACACGCAGGCCCAGTACACCGACCAGTTCTATGCGCAGCTTGCGCAGCGCGGCTCCATCAGCCGCGTCGATCCGACCATCCTGCAGCGCATGGACCCGAAGGTGCTGGTCTCCGAGCGGCGCGTCGCCGAGGATCGGGCGCGCGTCGCCGCCGGCAGGGAGTCCAAAATCCAAACGGACTGGGACACGTACGGGGGCCTGCGCGACATGGCGCGCACCAACCGCGACAAGTTCTTGAAGGAAGACCTGCGCCGCCACTTCGACAAGTTGGCGCCGGCACAGCGCGAGCAGTTGTTGGACCTGCAGGACAGCCTCGCGAAGCCGCAGAAGCAGGTCGAGGTGCTGACGGACGACAAGCAGGTCGGCATCGTTGTCGGGCAGCTCGGCCTCACGAAGCAGCGCAAAGCACAGTTCGAGTCGGCTGCCTACACGGCCCTGCAGGAAGCGACGCGCGCGAACGGCGACAAGCCGCTCACGGTGGAGCAGCGGCAGAAGGTGCTCGACCGGCTGTTGATCGAGGGCGACGTGAACGGGTGGGTTCCGTTCGGCGGGAAACGGCTGTACGAGGTGACCGGCACGCCGGACGCGGCGCGGTTCATGCCGGAGGTGCCAAAGGCAGACCGGCAGGCTATCATCGACGCCTGGAGGCGCAAACGCGGCACCACGCCGACGGAGGCGCAGATCGCTGAAACCTACATGAAGACCTTCGAGCTCGAATGAAGAACTATGACGATCTGATTCCCGAGGCGCCCGCTGAACGGCCGCCCGCCCGGGGCGGTAACAAGTACGACGAGATCATATCCGCACCCGACACCCCGGACGTGCGGGCGACTGCTGTGTCGCTGTCTGCTCTCAGCCGCAACCCGGAACTCAGCGCGAAGGCGCGCACCTTGGGCCAGCGGTTCGGCCTGCCGGCGGGCGTCATCGAGCGCAACCTCCCGGAGCTGGAGAAGCGCGCGCGGCAGGACACCAACAACGCGGTGCTACAGCGCAGCCCGCTTCTGTCGCGTTTCATCGGGGCCGACCCAGACCGCGCGGCGGTCGCGATCGACGATCTGCCGACGTTCGGCGAGATCGAGCGCAACCTCGGCGCGCCTTTCCCCCGCCGGCGTACGCTTACCGGTGCGTTCCGTGACGCCTCGGCCAAGGCCCGCCGCGAGGCTGACCGTTTCGGCCGCGCGCTGCAGGGCGCGCGCCGCGGCGGCCAGGTCGCGGAGACCCCGGTCGACTACTCGATCGTGGACCGTGTGCGCTACGGCTACGGACAGGCACGCGCTGGGCTGCCGATCGCGATGAACGAACTGACCGGCCTGTACGACGGCGACCAGTTCGGCCTCGCGCTGGCGATTTCCGATCGGCTGCGCGACGCGGAGCGGGCCAACCTGGCGACGCCGCCCGCTGCCGTCGCGGAGGGCGCCCGTGCGGTCGGGGAGGCGGAAGGGTTCCTCGAGTCCGGGGTGGCCGTATTGGGCTCGCCCGCCTTCGTGCTGGACACGGTGCTCACTTCGCTCGGGCAGTCCGCGCCGAGCATGCTCGCGGGCGTGGCGGGTGCCGCGGCGGGGCCTGCGGGGCAGGCGCTGGGCGCTGGCACGGGGAGCTTGGCTGTCGAGTATTCGGCGAGCCTGATCGAGTCGATCCGCGAGGCCGGCCTCACGCCGACCAACGCACAGGAGGTTTACCGCGCGTTGACCGACCCGGCGCTGATGGACCAGGCGCGCGAGAAGGCACTGAAGCGGGGCATGGCGATCGCGACGTTTGACGCGCTGACGGCGGGTCTCGCCGGCAACATCCTGCGCAACGCCCGTGGTGCATCCCGCGCGGCGATGGCCGCAGCGGTTGCGGGCGAAGCGGGCCTGCAGGCCGCGGGGGGTGCTGGCGGCGAACTGGTCGCGCAGCTTCTCACAGAGTCGAGCGTGAAGTGGGGCGAGGTATTCCTCGAGGGTATCGCGGAAATCGCCTCCGGCGCAGTTGAAGTGCCGTCCAATCTGCGCGCAGCGCGGGAGGCGGCCGAAGAGCGTTTCGCGCGCAACGACCACAACGCGATGCTGGCCGAGTATCGCGCCAACCAGGTGAAGCAGTTGTCGGAGCTGGTGTCCGCGACGAAGGTGCTGGCGCGCGACCCGCGGACGCTGCAGGAATTCATCGACAGCGTTGCTGTCGAGGGCGGCCGTGTCGAAGACATCTATGTCGATGCGCGGCAGTTTGCCCAGGCAGTAGGCGAGGAGAAGCTGGCCGAGCTGCGCCAGGCCTCGCCGTCAGTGGCGGCACAGATCGACGAGGCGATCGCGATCGGCGGCGACCTGGTGGTCCCGCTCGGTGAGTTCGCGACGACGATCGGCCAGTCCGACGTTATGCCGAGCGTGCTTGAGCTGATCCGGCCCGACGCGGCCGAGATGTCGCTGGCGGAGGCCAAGCAGTTCGCGCAG
>ENA-UPTA01006120-UPTA01006120.1-activated-sludge-metagenome-genome-assembly--contig:-NODE-6120-length-10714-cov-6.707196_pt1 | contig 10714 bp, 9 predicted proteins | sample MGYA00238184_ERZ773361 | MGnify/ENA primary metagenome ERZ773361 (study PRJEB29100, sample SAMN05720205) | activated sludge metagenome | isolation source: anaerobic digester from wastewater...
GGCCGAGCGGCTCATGATGCCGTTGAAGTTGTTGTCGTGGACCCAGCCGTAGAGAACGCCCTGCGCGATCTGTTCCCGCGTGGGCTTGTAGTAGTTTTGCCGTTTCCAGTCGCCGTTGAGGTGGATGTTGTAGACGATCTGGGCCATCGAGAGGCCGGGCGTGCCGCGGATCTGGTCCATCTTCTCGCGTTCCTGGCGAGAGATGAACTCGCCGTCTCGGGAAGACGACTCGACAAGGGGCAGTCCCGTGCTGGCGCAGACCAGCACGAGTCCTGCGATCCTCTCGGGGTGCTTCATCGCATAGCATTGGGCGAGGAGACCGCCGTAGGAGTGGCCCAACGGGACCCAGCGGTCTATCCCCAGGGCTCGGCGCAGATGGTCCAAGTCGTCCACCGCCTGGTCGATGCTGTAGCCCTTGCCTGGCCTGTAATCGGAGAGCCCGCAGCCTCGCTGGTCGTAGCAGATGACGCGGGCGAAGTCTGCGGCCCGGGAGAACCAGGGGTGAAAATGGTGGTGTGTGGCGCCGGGCCCGCCACTGATGAGGACGAGCGTCGTGCCTCGGCCTTCCTGCTCACAATACAGGTTGCAGTCTCCGACATTCACCCTCTCCTTGCGGAGATCCATCGCGTCACACAGGCGGGGCACCTGGGGAATCTCGCGGATGATGCCCGGCTCGATATGGACGATGCGGTCGCGGGCCCGCTCACGCGTCTGCCCTTGGGTCTGATCCTGGGCAAGCGCACACGCTCCAATCGTATGTTGCAGAACGATAACCGATGCGAGGGTGACAATCTTGTGCCTCTTCATGGCAAGATCCTCTCAACGCCCAGTACATCCGATAGGATGATACGGAGTCCCCGGGCAGCGATGACAAATTGTCAATGGTCTCTCTTGCTCCCGACGGAGTGCGGCGGAGCAGGCCAGCCATCTGTCGGCAGCCTGATCTGACCATCGTCTCCGAGCCATCGCTCCCAGGCCGCAATCGCCGCCTCGTTCTTCTCGGTCGTGGCGTTGGGATCGTACCCGAAATCCTGGCCGGTGATCAGTCGCAGACGATGGATCATGTTGGTCACGATCTCGGCGTTCGTCGGCATGTCCCTGCCTTGCTGGATCATGGGGTTGTCCGCGAATTCGAACAGCCACCCCGACGACGGGATCGTCAGCGTATGAATCATCGCGGGCAGGCAGACTCGCAGGTCCGCCTCTGCCGCCTCGGTCCTGCCCAGCCGGGCGTAGGCCAGACCCCGTGCGTAGTTGCAGTAACGGCAGGGATAGGCATCGCCCAGGGCATCGAGGATTCTGGTGAATCTCTCGACGGCCCGATCGTACCGGCCGAGGCCATAGTAGGCGCGTCCCAGCCAGAACCACGCCCAATTGGAGAATTCGTCGTTCCTGACGATGTACTCGAAGTTCTCTACGGCCTGTTCATAGTCGCCCCGGGCGAGGGCATGTGCCCCCTGGCGGAAATAGGCGTCGATGTTCTCTTCGACGGCTTCTTGCTCGACGAGCCACTGCGGCGCCGGTCCGGCCGCCGCACCGGGACGTCGATCCACGGCACTGTAGCCCTCCGGAATGGCGATCTCGAACGTCTCGTGCGCGGGTGTTTCGTAGCTGAGCTGGACCTTCCCGATGGCGACGGGCAGTTTTGTCTTGGGGTCAATGAGGCATTCCGCGCTCATCGCCGGCCACCAGACCCTGTGGGCCGGACGGCCCTGGTAGTGGTCATTTCGCTTGAGGATTCTGCCTTCCCAGCGGAGGTTCTCGATAAACGCGCGCAGGGAGCTCACCCACTGATATTGTCGCTGGCTGCGATCATAGAGGACCACGGCGCGTCGATCATGGTAGTAGACACCCGTCGATTCGCCGTCCTCGACGACGGCAAAGTTCCGCGGCGCAGGATTCTGTTGCCGATAGCGTGCCTGGTAGCCGTCCTCGCCGATCTCGATCCAGCGTTCATCCGTGATCTGCCCCGTGTCATCGCGCTCGGTGACATGCAGAAACCGGACGCTCTGGAGGGCCTCGACGGTTTGCTCGATGGCGTACGCACGAGAACTGAACCTGTCCCAGAGCGCGACCGACAGCACCGCTACGGCGATCACGGCCGCAACGGAGGTCAACTTGACCACCGGGTTCCTCACGATTCGCAGTTTCCTCCCCGACTCGTGAAGCGCCGGTTCTGTTCCTTTGGCCTGCTGTTGTGCGTTCATGACTTCCGCCAATAGTCGTTCGCGCAACGTCGAGCCGGCGGTAAAACGCAGTTTGCCCCGAAGGGCTTTTTCGACTGTTCGCTCGGGTATCATTCGTCCACCTCGCCGTTCAACATTGACCGCAGGTGATTCAGGCCGTATCGGTACCGGCCCTGAACCGTGTTGATTGAAACCTGTTGCAGCCTTGCGATATCGCGGAACTTCATGCCGGCCGTGAGTCGAAGCAGCACGACCTCCCGCTGCTCGTCGGGCAATTCGGCCATGACCTGGCTGATTCGGGCCGCCTGCTCGGTGAAGATCACCGCATCGTCCGGGGCGGCCGGCTCCCGGGCGGGTTCGATCCGTTTGGTGGAACCATCGGCCTGCCTACGTGTTCGTCTCCGGCGATCCCGCACGCGGTTGACAACGCTGGTGGCCAGATAGCCGCTGAGGCTGCCCCGCACGCCAAAACTCGGCGCGGACTTGGCGAACGAGACGAACACGTCGTGAACGACGTCCTGGGCCTGGCCCACATCGTTCAGCAGACCCGCCGCCAGGGTCAGCATCGAATCGAGATACTTCTCATAGATTCGCGCCAACGCCTCGCGACTGCCCCGCCGAAACTCCCACTTCAGCAGTTCGTCTTCCAGCATCGTGCCCACTCTTCTTCATGCGGTCCTGCGGCCCGGGGGCAGGCTAAAAAGCGGCCGTTTTCACCCTATACCACGCTCCAGAGACAGATTCAGTATACCCCCGGCGGTTTTTCCGGCGCAAGAGAAAAGGCCGAGCCAGGCGGCCCGGCCTCGTGGTTGCGGCCGTTAACTCTGGGATCGCGTCCGCTCTACAGCCCGCCGGAGACCACGAATCGGCCAAGAGCCTCGTCATAGCGCACACGAATCTGCTTGCCGTCGTCTCCGAAGCCCTGTCGCCTGATCCGGCAGGGGACCCGCCACGTATCGGACTGGTCCGTTTTGAACGGCTCGCCCACCTCCACGATCTCCGACCCGCCCATGTGGGTCGCGATGGTGCCTCTGGCCTCGGCGGGGAGTCTCGCCAGTCCGGGAGCATACTTGAGCATCTCGTCCCAATTCCCGTCGCTGCAGGCGTGAAGGAACAGCGTCACGGTTTCTCTGATCTGCGGTTGCGACGCTCGTTCCTGTTCCGTCAGGGCTCTGGGCGTCTCAGGCTGAGCCCCGGAGTTTTCCTGCCGACTCCGGGCGGCTCTCGGGTCCTCTCCCGGCGTGTAATCGTTCGGGATGTTCGGCTCGAAGAGGCTCTCGTCCAGTTGGGCGTTCCATTCGAAGTTCTCCATGACGAACTTCTGCGGCTTCATCCGGCCGCCTTCCATTTCCCGCATCTGGACCTCGATCCGAACGGGCAGATTCCTTTCCACGTCCACCCAGAGGCGTATAACGCCGTCGTTGCCGACGAACTCGGGCCGGCTGCACTCGATGCCCTCTGCGGCGACCCCATTGATCGTGGCCCGGCCCAGCTTGGTGTACTCGCCGGAGAGGATCATTTTGAGCCATGTCCTCGGATCGTCGGGGGCACGTCCCACGGCGGCTTCTTCATCCGAGAGGTCGAAGCGCCAATACTTCTTCTGGTCCACGCGAATCTGATACGCCACCTTCTTCTTGGGGAGCCTGTACTTGATGGCCATCAACTTACCGCCCATGAAGATGTCGGACCGGGTCCCGTAATCGCTGGCTACGTAGTTCTTCGAGGGCATCACGAGCGGCTGGCCCTGCCCTTCGGTAATCTCCGCCGTCATGTCGAATATGACGACGGGGACCTGCTCGGTCTTTTCGAGGACCTCCGCCCAGGCCACGCCGGAAGTGCTGCCGGTGCCGAGGAATTCGGACAACCCCAGGATCACGGCCAGGGCGATGATTGCCGCCAGTGCGAACTTGACATAGGAATTCTGCATAACGATACTCCTGGCGCTCGGCCTCACTGATGCCGAGGTCGAGTCTGTTGTTTTCTTGTGAGCCATCAGCACAGCCTCCAGCACGACCTTGTCCGCTGCGGGATTGGTGCTGACGGCCGCTTTGTCGATGAATCGCCTTATGTCTTCTGCCGGTCTCATGTTTCCAGCTCACTATTCAAGAGGGACCGCAGTTTGGTTATGCCGTACCGGTATCGGCCCTGGACGGTGTTGATCGATGCGTCCTGGATCGCGGCGATCTGGCGAAAGGTCAGGTCGCCTTCCATGTACAGACCGATTACCTCACGCTGCTCGTATGGAATCTGAGCCATTGCACGGCTCAGGGATCGAAGCTCTTCGTTCAGGATGGCCCACTGCTCCGGCCTTCTGGCCGCACAGACGATCCATTCCGCCTCATCGAGGCCGGACGTCTCGTGCCGTGCCCGGTCGCGTCTTCGGTTGCGAATCCGATTGGCGACGCAGGTCACGAGGTACTTCTTGAGGTCGCCGGCCGGTCGGATTCTGTCGCCCGTCTGGGCGAAGCTCACGAACACGTCCTGCACGACATCCTCGGCCGCATGGACATCGCCCGCCAGCGAGACGGCCAGCTTGAGCAGGTCGTGCCTGTACTTTTGGTAGATCCGCCGCAGGGCGTCCTGGCTGCCACGCCTGAACTTCCAGATCAGAAGCCGGTCTTCCATCATCGAACGCATCGAACCCTAATCCGCAGCGCCGCTACGCGGCGGGGGAAGATCTTTCTTCCCCTATAGCACACCGAGCCTGCTGGTTTTCGTATCGTGACAAATGGATTTCTGCCATAATAGTAGACGCGCATGTGTCGCCATGCGCAAAGGAAAAGAGCGAGTCGCAAGGAAACGCGGCCGGGACCGAAGGTCGATGATCGTTCAGGAGAGTGCATGCGATTGGGAGTTTCACACAGCCCGGCGGCGGATGCCGGCATCTACGCGGTTCTCATTCTCTGCTTGGGTTTGGCAGCATACGGCGCCCAAGAAGCGGCCCGGTGGAACCAGTTTCGCGGCCCCAACGGGCAGGGGGTAACCCGGGCGGATGGCATTCCCATCGATTTCGGGCCGGACAGGAACGTCCTGTGGAAGGTCTCGATCCCCGTCGGACACTCCTCGCCTGTCATCAGGGGCAATTGCCTCTTCCTCACGGCCGCCGAGCCGTCCGACAGGAGGCAACTCCTTACACTCGCCGTCGATCGTCACAAGGGCGAGATCCTGTGGCGACGGGCCGTTCAGGCCGAGACGGAGGGACGGTTCCACGCGCTGAACAGCGCCGCATCCTCCACACCGGCCGTGGACGACGAACATGTCTATGTCTACTTTGGGACCTATGGGCTGATCTGCTACGACCACGAGGGAAACGAGGTCTGGCAGCGCAAGCTCGATGTCCCTCCGAGCAAGTACGGAGTTGCGACGTCGCCCGTACTGTATGAGGACAAGGTGATTCTGGCTCTGGACGGCGACGACGGTTCCTCCCGCTTGCTGGCGATCCATCAAGACACCGGTGAGACGGTCTGGCAATCGCCTCGACCGCTCTTCAGAGCCGGCTGGTCCACGCCCATGGTCTGGCGCCACGAGGATGTGGAGGAGCTTGTCGTCCTCGGCTCCAAGCGGCTGACCTCCTACAACCCGGCCACGGGCGAGGAGATCTGGTGGGCCGGCGGCTTCTCCGAGGAGACGGTCGGCGTCCCCGTGGCGGGCGAGGGACTCCTGTTCGCCGGCGCTGCGGCGCTTGGTGGGCGCGGAGACACAGAGCTGGACGCGGCTTCGACCTGGAAGATGACCGTCGCGGAGTTCGACCGAAATCGCGACAACCAGATCCAGCGGGACGAAATGACGGAAGGTTTCGCCTTCATCCAGCGGCCGGAACTGCCCAAGGATAATCCCGGATACGGGTTGCCCGTCCACGATATGGACGTGCTGCTGAGGATCTTCGATCAGGACAAGAATCAGGTCATCAGCGAAGCGGAATGGATGCAGGCAATGGCCAGTTTCGCTGCGAAGAGCCAGCCCGGCCTGGCGGCCATTCGCCCCGGAGCGAGACAAGATGCCCGCCCATCGCACGTGGCCTGGGAAATCCATCGCGGCATTCCTGAGACCCCCTCGCTGCTCTACTGCCTGGGAAGGCTCTACCTCCTCCGCGATGGCGGCATCCTGACTTGCCTGGAGGCCGGCACCGGCCGAGAACTCTTCCAGGAACGAATCGGGGCCTCGGGTCAGTACATCGCTTCGCCCGTCGCCGCCGGTGACAAAGTGGTCGTCGCCTCCACACGCGGCGTCGTCACGGTCATCCAGGTCGCCGACGAATTGCAGGTCCTGGCGAGGAACGACTTTGGCGAGAAGATCTACGCCACGCCCGCAATCGTCGAGAACAAGATCTACCTGCGGACAGCAGGGCATCTATACGCCCTGGGCGAGTGATATGCGCAAGAAGAAGGCCGAGCCCATTGGCTCGGCCGCCGTGAAGCTTGTTCTGCACCGTGAACTGTCTGCTACTGCATGGGGCTATAATCGGGCGGGATCTCAGGCTCGACGCCCTCGGCCATCAGGTCCACGTTCCACCGGAACTGGTCCATTGTGCCCGCACGACCGCCGGGGCCCTCGATTTCCGCGAGGACGGGGTAGCCGGTCTCCACGCTGACCCACAGCCGTGCTGTGCTGCCGTCCGGACCCTTCGCTTCGATGCCCTCGCAGAGCACGCCGTCGATTGTCTTTTGACCCAACGCATGGTGTTCGAGAGATCGGGCGAGGTTGATCAATTCCTGGGGAGCGATCCAGCCCCAGCCCGTCCGTGCTTGTTGGACCCGCTCATCGCTCAGTGCCTCCTCATTGTACATCTTGTGATCGTGGAACAGCCCTATCAGAGTCTTTGTATCCAGATTTGTGTAGATCGTACGATGGATCTGACCGCCTCGATATTTGTCCATGCGCGAGACCGTCGCTGTACGCCAGTAGACCGTATAGCCATTGGGCCAGTCGTCGTTCGGATCGCGCGAACCGGTGCCTCTTGTTCGGAAGATGACGCTCGAGCTGGTCTCCACATTCTTGGCCACCTGGGCCCAGAGCGTGCCCGAGGTGCTGCCGGTGCCGAGGAACTCCGTGATCCCTATACCGACCACGGCGATGATCGCCGCCGCGATACCCAACTTCACAATCGAATTCTTCATGATCATTCTCCTGATGACCGGCCAATGAGGAGCCGGCTGCGTCTCCTGAGATTGTTCCTGTTCACGCAGAGCGCGAGCGAGCAACTGGTCCCGAAGTGGCGAGTCAAGGGTGGAATTCAGTCTTGTGCGGATCGCTTCTTCTATGAGTCTCCTTGATCTCATCTGTCCACCTCGCCGTTCAAGAGGGACCGCAGGCGGTCCAGGCCATAACGATACCGGCCCAGGACCGTGTTGACCGATGTCTGCTGGAGCCTCGCGATGTCCCGAAACTTCAAGTCCATCTTGAGCCGCAGCAGCACGACCTCGCGTTGCTCCTGGGGAAGCTTGGCGACCGCCTGATCCAGTCGAGCGATCTGCTCGACGAGGATGGCCGTCTGATCCGGTCCGGCCGACCGGCACACAGGCTCATCCACCGACTCCAGGTTCACCGCCTGTCGGTGCAGTTGCCTGTGGCGGTCCCGCACGCGGTTCAGCACACCGGTCGCCAGGTAGCTGCGAAGGCTCCCTTGCGACCTGAGGTTCCTCGCGGACCGGGCGAAGGACAGGAACACGTCCTGCACCACGTCCTCCGCGGCCGCTCGGTTGCTTAGCAGTCCCACCGCCAGGGTGAGCATGGCGTCGATGTACTTCTCGTACACCCGTGCCAGCGCCTCTGGGCTGCCCCGTCTGAGCTTCCACTTGAGCAGTTCATCTTCGAGCATTCGTTCGCTCACGCCGTTTCAAGAATGACCATTCTCATATGATAGCACGGTTCAGAAGGCGTATTATTGTGCTGTCTGTGTCTTTCGGCGTTTCGTCCAAGCCAAGCGCATGAGAAAGGGCGAGGGTATCCTCCGCTGAGACGCTCTCGCCCGGGTGTGCATGTCTGGAATTACTGGGTGTCCTTGAGTTTGCCGTAGGACCAGATGAGTTCGGTTCCATCGGTCAGGATGAACCGCTGGCGTTTGAATGCGAACGTAAGGCCCAGAACTTCCTCGTCATAGGCGTCAAGGTCCTGGCCGGCCCCGGCTTCCCTGGCTTTGACCCATTCTTGCCGTTGTGCGACGCTCAGGATGGGTGTGGGCATGACGCCCTCGGCAGCTTCCCGCACCTCTTTCGTCCGGCCATCGGGGAGCTGGTAACGATACACAAAGACCCGCCGGTCCATGGCGCCGTTGGCTGTCAGCTCGTCGACTGCGATCAACTGCCTCTTGTCCTGCCGACGTAGAGACGCGATTTCCCGCAGGTCGTTGGAGAGGAGGCCTCGAGTGATGGCCGGACCGTCGTTGCTGAGTCGGCCAAGCGACCGGGCGACCTGGGTTCCATCGGAGAGGGTGAACGTGTATTTGTCGAAGAAGAAGGTCCGGCCCTGGATGACCCGCTCGAAGGTGGGAATCTCGCTTCCATCCGCCAGCACACGGAGCTTCCCTTCGTCGGTCCCCGCGAACTGGCAGCCAGCGACCGTCTCCCGGAAGAGGCGGCTCGCTTCCTCATGTCGTTCGCCCACCAAGCTCCACGGGGCGTTGTCCTCGGGGTCTCGCTCCCCCACACGGAGGGTTCGGCCGTCCGAGAGACGGTACTCGTACGTGAGCATGCGGCTGTCCAACTGTCCGTTCACCTCCGTTTCGCCCACGGCCACCAATTCCCGCAGACCCTGCTTCTTCAGCCGGGTAATCTCCTCGGCGGTCTCTACCGCCTGCTCCGGACTCGCGGTATGGCTCGCGCCGAGGTTCATCATGCTCTGCCCGTCTTCACTCCGCACCAGATAGCCTCGCTCGGGGTCCTTGCGGACGAAATGGTATCTCACTCCCACCGTCGCGGCAGTCACGACGCCGATGCCGATCAGAGCGGCTGCCAGAGTCCTTATCGTTGAAATCCTCATGATTATTCTCCTTTTGGGGATCAGCGTTGCCGCTGATTTCCATGCCCTTGAAGGCCCGTGCGCGTTCAGAACGACCTCCCGCAGGCGGTCGTATGTCCCGTCGCTCGCACGAACGTCCAAATCCTTCCCGACGATATCTTCGAATCGATCGTTGTCTCTCATGGTCAGATCTCACCATTCAAAAGAGTCCTGAGCTTGTCCAAGCCATACCGATACCGGCCATGCACCGTGCCGATCGAGACGCCCTGGAGCCGGGCGATGTCCTTGAGCTTCATGCTGTCCTTGACTCTCAGGACGATGGCCTCTCGTTGCTCGCAGGGCAGTTGGGCCAGGGCCGCGGCGAGCCGTCGGCACCGTTCCCCGTACACAAGATGCTCGTCCGGCTCGCAGAGGTCGAGCGGTGCAAAGCTCGATCCGGTCGCATCGCGACGCCGGACCTGCTCACGGCGGACCCGGTCCCGCACGCGGTTGACCACACTGGCGGCCAGATACGCCTTGAGGCTGCCCTTGAGCCGGAAATCCGTGGCGCCCCTGGCGAACGAGACGAACACGTCCTGCACGACATCCTCCGCCTCATGGGGATCGTTCAGCAATCCCATGGCGATGCTCAGCAACAGGTGCACGTACTTCTCGTAGATGCGGGACAACGCCTCGCGGCTTCCCCGCCGGAACCGCCACTTCAGCAAGTCATCTTCGATCATCATCAGCTCACATGCTCGTTGCCACCAATCAATCTCTGAAGCTCGGCAAGGGCGCGTTCTCAAGGATGAAGCGGATGTGACGTGCATGGGCGTTCAGGGCGAGCTGGAACCGGAACACTGCAGCCGTGTCGCAGGCGGGGCCGGTTGCGGTCCCACGGATAAGGGTCGTCGCCTGGGCGCCCGCTGCCGCGGTGCCAACGCCGCCCCGGCCGGAGACGCCGTCCAGAGTGCGAATCGAACGGCCTTCCGCGTCGAGCACGTCCGCATCCACGACGATCACGCGAGGGGGGGTCTCCCCAGTCTGCAGATCGAGCGCTTGTGCGAAGATGCAGAAGACTTCGCCGGTGCCGTGTCTGGCCCGGAGACGGTACTCGTACCGACCGTTCGTGAGCCGGCTGACATGGTTCGGGTCCTGGACGGTCTCTGCGACGGCCTGCTCCACGAGGATTTCCAGGCCGGGCACCAGTTCGATCCAAGCCGGGCCGGCCTGAAAGGGAATATCGATGATCGTGAAGTCATCGGCCACGAGCGCATGCATGGACCATTCAAACGTGCCGAGCACCGGCGGCCAGGTCGTGTCTGGGGCGACGGGCAGATTTACCGAGAACGGGTACGGCTGGATCTCCGATATCGACTCACCATCCTCGGTCGGCCGCCTCAGGCGGCGCAATGGCTGATAAGAGTGGCCCTGCAGGCAGTCGATCGACTCGCTCAAGATCAGTCTGGCCTCCTGATCGAGTGCCAGGGCCGCAGCCGGAATGGCGGAGAACCCGACGACACCATTACTGTCTGTGACGTCGATCCGGCCGGCAAGAGAGAGCATCCAGCCGGGGCCTTCCGGCTCCCGCA
>ENA-UPTA01006121-UPTA01006121.1-activated-sludge-metagenome-genome-assembly--contig:-NODE-6121-length-10714-cov-4.342621_pt1 | contig 10714 bp, 6 predicted proteins | sample MGYA00238184_ERZ773361 | MGnify/ENA primary metagenome ERZ773361 (study PRJEB29100, sample SAMN05720205) | activated sludge metagenome | isolation source: anaerobic digester from wastewater...
GTGACGCGGGCGCGATCCTTCTTCTCTTTCGCGTCGTGGTCCTTGATCGCCAGGCCGCGTTTCGAACGCCGGCGCTGGGCCTGTGCAGCCAGTTGCTGTCGCCGGTTGGCTTCCCGGCGGATTCTCTTGTACTCCCGCCTGTCCTGTTCGTGCTGCCTGCGCACCGCCTGCCGCTCGATCTCCGCGACTTCCATCCCCTTCGTGACGCCGCCCGGCCGGACGACCACATCCGGCGGATCGACGAACACGCATTGCCCGCACAGTGAGTCGAGCAGTTCCCGGTCGTGACTAATCAGGAGCCCCACCTTGCCGAAGGATCGCAGCGAGGCGGCCAGAATGTCTCGCGCGTGGGCATCGAGGTGGTTCGTCGGCTCATCGACCGCCAGAACATCGGGCTCCAGCCAGAGCGCCACGGCGATCTGCGCCCGCTTGCGCTCGCCGTGTGAGAGCGTCGCCCAGCGGTCGAGCCAGTCCGTCTCGACCCCCAGCATCTCGCGGATGCTCCGTGCGGACTTCGCCGGGTCGTCAAGGAACCCCCTGAGCCGATCCGGCACATCATCGGTCCGCTGGGGGCAGTAGACGGCTCGCGGCGGGGCCTCGACCGTTCCCGCTTCCGGGGCCAGCTCGCCCGTCGCCAGCCTCAACAAGGTGGTCTTTCCCGCGCCGTTGGCCCCGACCACGCCGGACCAGCCGCAGGGCAGGTGCAGGGAAACGCCGGAGAAGAGGGGTTCCGCGGATGAGGGATAGACAAACGTCACATTGTGGAATCGGACAAATAACCTGCTCATGGCCTTCGTTCGCAACTGTTCGGCGCAACCGCCGAAAGACAAGCCCTGTCTCGGGCACTCTCGTTGAACAACGGCTCGGGTGTATTCGTCTAATTCCGCATCATCATGACTCCTCTGCGTCCAGTTGAATTCCATCCGCTTGTAGACGACCACGCCACATCTGTCAAGGCATTTCTCAGTGTGTCCCGACATCGCCCCGGCGTTGGCGCCGCTGGCCTCTTCGATACGAGGTGGGCTTCGGGTTCACCAGGAGCGAAGAAATGAACGCGCGGCTGCAAGCGCACGAAGCTATAGAGAGCAACACCCGGCCCTTGCTCCTTCTCCCGAGAATGGCGGCCTTCCTGAACGGTCACAGCCGAGAAACCAGGTCGCAGAATGGGTTCCAATCGATTATGATCTACCCATGTCGGAAGCAGAAGGTATCGCTTTCGATCTTCGGCTGGGAAGTCTTTGCGATAAGGAGCACATATGGAAACGATTCTACAAGGTAGATGCATGTGCGGCGCCGTGCGATATGAATGTACCGGCGACCCCGGCAACGCCAGCTATTGTCACTGCGACGACTGCAAGAGAGCTACGGGCGGGCCCTACACCGTGGGCGTCCTCGTGCGGGCGGCGGACCTGCGTATCCTCTGTGGCCAGGTCAAAGGCTACACCGCCCTCGCCGACAGCGGCAGGAAGATCACTCGCGAGTTCTGTCCGAATTGCGGCTCCCCCCTGTTCACCCGAGCCGAGAAATGTCCCGATTCTGTCTTCGTCAAAGCAGGCTCTCTGGACGAGCCGGAACGGGTCAGGCCAAACTGCCAGACGTGGACGAAGCGGGCCGTCCCCTGGGCCTACATCGACGAGAGTCTGCCGGCCTTTCCCGAAAGCAGCTCGCCTCCGTCAGATGGTCCCCGGGGTTGAGGACGGAACAGCCTCCGAATGGAGGTTCCTCTTGACGGGAATAGACGAGGCGCCCGTGGAATCGTGACACCTGTATGCAGGGCCTGTCCGCTCCACTCCCTTCGTGAGGATCACCGAAATGGCGAGAGATTCTTGACACCGCCAGGCATCTTCTGAGAAAATCACCGATGCCTGAACAGCGGACCATTGCAGGCCATGAACGAGTATCTGAGTGGTGTGTGATCCATGAGCAGCCCCATATCGAGTGCTCCAATGCTTGCCGTTTCTCTGCTTGCAGCAGTTGTCTGCGCCGGTTCGATCCAGGCTTCACGAGCTGATATCAGGGTGGCCGGCACATCCTGTGAGTATCTTGTGGATCCCATGGGAATCGACACCCCACGTCCTCGTCTTGGCTGGGTGCTCGAATCCGACCGGCGCGGGACGATGCAGCAAAGCTATCACATCGTCGTGGCCAGCTCCCTGGAACGATTGGCCAACGACGAGGGCGATTTGTGGGACAGCGGAAGAACCGTGTCCGACGACTCAGTCAACATCGAGTACGGGGGCTCGAAACTCGCCAGCCGGCAACCGTGCTGTTGGAAAGTCCGCGTGTGGAACGAGCGGGGACGAGTCAGCCTGTGGAGCGAACCGGCCATGTTCGAGATGGGATTACTGGAATCCTCGGATTGGCACGGGCAGTGGATCGGTCTCGGCGGCAAGAATGCTGTGGCCGTCTCGCCGCTGCTGCGCAGAGCCTTCGTTCTCGGCGGGCCGGTCAAGAAGGCGAGAATGTATGCGGCCGGCATCGGTTGGTCCGAATTCTATCTTAACGGAAAGCGCATCGGCGATAACGTTCTCGATCCGGCGGCAACCGACTACGACAAACGCATTCTCTACGTCACCCACGACGTGACCGAGTCACTACATCCGGGCAACAATGCACTGGGTGTGATGCTTGGCAACGGTTGGTTCAGTGAGCCGGTCGACCATAACTACGGCGATCGCCCGCGGCTATTGCTCGAATTAGTCGTCGAGCTGGCCGATGGCTCGATCCAGCGGATCGTCAGTGACCAAGACTGGCGGGCCTCGACGGGCCCGATTCTCAACAACAGTCTCTGGGGCGGCGAGACCTACGACGCCCGGCTGGAGAAGAGCGGCTGGACGGAGCCCGGTTACGATGACTCGTCGTGGCCGGCGGCCGCCGTAATGCAGTCGCCTGGCGGACGACTCGAAGCCCAAATGCTCGAACCGATCAAAGTCAACAAGGTTCTCAAGCCGGTAGAAATGACCAATCCCAAGCCGGGCGTGTACGTGTATGACTTCGGGCAGCTCTTTGGCGGCTGGGCAAGATTGAGAGTCAAGGGGCCCGCGGGTTCGAGGATCGCTCTACGATATGCGGAACGGATCTTCCCGGACACAGGGTTGGTCGATAAACGCCGGCATCGTCTCGCTCCCGACGGCGCCACCGACTTCCACATCCTCAAAGGCGTTCCAGCCGGTGAGCGTTATGAGCCCCGTTTCACCTTCCACCCCGTCCGGTATGTCCAGGTGGAAGGTCTTTCCGAGGGACCCGAGCTGACGGACCTGGAAGGCTGTGTGGTGCATTCTTCGATCGACATGACCGGCGATTTTCAGTGCTCCGATCCCCTGTTGAACAGGATCCATCGCAACTGCGTGTGGACGCTCGGCAACTCGCTCTACGGGATGGAAATGGATTGCCTCTATCGCGAGCACTGGGGTTGGCTCGAGCCGGCCAGCAGTCCGTCGATCTTCTTCACGCGCAAACACATTCCACGATTCATAACGAAGTACTTGGGCGATGCCCAATGCGCACAGCACGCCGACGGCGTGATCCCTGACGTCATCCCGGCCTATCCCCAAAAGGGTCGCAAGACAGGCGATCCGGCTTGGGCGGGCAATTATCCGCTCGTGGTCTGGTACGCCTACCAGTATTACGGCGACCGCCGTCTGCTCGAACAGCACTATCCGAGCATGAAACGGTGGGTGGATCATCTCACCTCGATTTCCGAAGACCATCTGATCCAGAAGGGCAGGTACGCCGACCATATGCTGCCGGGCGATGCCCCAGGTCAGGAGGTGTTTCTCTCGAAAGAGACGCCTTCATCGCTGCTCTGGACGGGCTACTACTATCGAAACGCCTGGATCATGGCTCAGGTTGCAGGGATTCTGGGCCACACCGGTGATGCAACGGCCTACGGTCGGTTGGCCGAAGCGATCCGTACTGCCTTCAATGCAGAATGGCTCGATACCTCGAAGAACTGCTATGCCAGCGGCTCGCAGACATCCACCGTCTTCCCTCTGGCGCTGGGAATTGCCCCGGAGGCCAACCGAGAAGGTCTCCTGGGCGGCTTAGTTGACGATATCCTGACGAAACGTCGTGGTCATCTGCACATGGGCAATATCGGCACGACATGCGCCATGAGCACAATGGCATCCCTGGGACGCAGCGACGTACTCTACCGTGTGGCCACGGCCACCGACTACCCCGGCTGGGGCTATATGGTCGGCCAGGGCGCCACGACGATTTGGGAATGCTGGGGCGGCATCTCCCCCGGTCCACAAGCTGCCGGCGACGGCGTCGAGGTCAGCGAAGACAGCATGCCCATGTTCATGTCGATCGAGGAGTTCTTCTACGGCGGCCTGGCCGGCATTCAAGGACCTCACTATTTTGGCCCCCACATGACAGAGCCGGGATTCCGGCTGATTCGCATTCGCCCCAATGTGGTCGGCGACTTGACCAGCACCGCGGCGCACATTCGCACGGTCCGTGGGATCGTCGGCGTTGAGTGGAAGCGCGAGAAGAACGCCATCACTCTGAAAGCAACCATTCCGGCCAATGCCCGGGCCAGGATCAGCGTCCCGAAGATCGGATTGGACGATATCACGATAGAAGAAAGCGGCCACGTAGTCTGGGAAAAAGGAGCCTGTCTTGGTGCCACTGGCGGGATCACCGCGGGATCAGAAGAACCTGATAATGTGAATTTCGACACGGGTTCAGGATCCTATCATTTCGTCCTCCGGGGCAGCAGGCGATGACTGTGCAGCAGCGTCCCGTCGCAAAGGGAACGCAAAGGGGCCAGCTCTTGGACATAGGTATCGACACAGAGGGATAGGCCCAACGACATACGCCAAAGCATGCTCGACTTCCTCCGGCTGGAGATCATCCTTTGGCGATCAGTCAAACGGCTGCGTCTATCGTGCTTGGGGTATCGACGAAGACGGCACCAGAGAGGGGGGTAAGAAGATTGGAACGCCAGAAGGTGAGAACGTCCGTCGGCGCGTACGGGGTTACTCGGCAATTCCAGATTGTGTCTTGCGTCTCAACATCTCTGGGCGAACTGATCCTGGTCCGGCCGGTCGGGCCGGCGGGCACCTCGGGCGCGAGTCGTCTGTTTTTGCCCTTGACCCATCCACTTCGGCGTGATACGATTGTTCTATTGGCGGAAGACGCATGTCATGCCGGTTCCCGCGTCTCGAGACGTGGATACGCATCGGTGGAGTGGTATACAGCGAAAGGGGCACGAAGATGACGCGAATCGTCGGAAGTCACGCCGAGGACTGTTTCTGCTTCAGGAACGCGCATTTCGCCAGGGTAGCGGCTGTCCTGCTGATCACCACGGTGCCCTTGGTCTTTCCCGCCGGGGCCAGAGCGGACTTCACCGGGATTACGGGCGGCGGACTGGCCCATGAGAACATGCAGCCTTCCATGGCGCTCAACTACATCATTGCCCTGACCGGGATCTATCCCCCTCGCGACGGCGGGGCCGTCGGCGCCGAGACCTACCTGGGGGAGGTGGATATCTTCGCGGGCAATTTCGCACCGAGAGGGTATGCGCTTTGCGAGGGCCAGTCGTTGCCGATCAACCAGTACCAGGCGCTGTACTCCCTTCTGGGGACAACCTACGGCGGCGACGGTCGAATCACGTTTGCCTTGCCCGACCTGCGCGGGCGCGTGCCCATCGGTCCGGGCCAGGGGGCGGGATTGTCCTATTATGCGCTGGGGGACAGCGGCGGCGTCCAGAGCGTCGTACTGTCCGAGGCCCAGATGCCGGTCCACGACCACGCCCTTCCATCCGGCGGATCCACCACGAGTGACGCGGGAGGCGGCCAGCCTCACACCAATATGCAGCCTTTCCTCGGCTTGAACTATGTCATTCATACCGAGGGGTACTATCCGCCTCACGACGGCGGCGGGGCAGCGGCCGACTACATCGGATCGCTCGATATGTTCGCGGGCAATTTCGCACCCGGCGGCACGGCATTGACCAACGGCCAGTTGCTGCCGATTGCACAGAACACGGCGCTATTCTCCATACTGGGAACCACGTATGGCGGCGACGGCATAACCACCTTCGGCTTGCCGGATTTGCAGGGGCGCGCCGCAATTCACGAAGGGACCGGGCCGGGGTTGACGCCACGACCGCTCGGCTCAGAAGGCGGCGTCGAGGCGGTTGCTCTGACCGAATCCGAGATGCCGATGCACGACCATACCTTGCCGCCGTCGAGCGGCACCACTGACGTGGCGGGAGGCTCCCAGCCGCATACGAGCATTCAGCCCTACACCACTGTGAACTACATCATTGCTCTGGAGGGGGTCTACCCATCACGCAATGGCGGCAACGGGTACGCCGATATGCCCTTTCTTGGCGAAGTGGATATCTTTGTCGGCAATTACGCGCCGGGCGGTTGGGCGTTCTGTGATGGGCAACTGCTGCCCATCAACCAGTACGACGCGCTGTTTTCCCTTCTCGGAACCACCTACGGCGGCGACGGCACGACCACCTTCGCCCTGCCCGATCTGCGCGGTCGCAGCATCATCGGCACCGGCCAGGGACCGGGCTTGCCATACTATAGCCTCGGCCAGATCACCGGCAGTGAGACGGCTCTGCTGACCACCTTGGACTTGCCGAGCCACCAGCATGAGTACGCGTCGCCGATCCCGGAGCCCGCTGCTATGACGCTGTCTCTTGTCGGTTTGGTGACCCTGGCCGCGCGGCGCAACAGGGACAAGAGAGGGGTCGCGCCTTGATGGCACCCGCGAAGCCTGCGAGCTGCTGAGGCGCGGTGGGCGAAGCCCCCCTACCGTTGCCGCCAATTCGTGTACGCCTTGCTTTGGCGGCGAGGTTATGGCATTCCTCCGGGGCCTCTGTGGCAGGAACTCGCCCACTTCTGGGCGTGCTCCGTATGAATTGCGTGTGGGCCCCCCATCTCAGATGTTGCTGCGAGCGATGGGGAGGATCCGATCTCTCGAATGCTCCGGCCCAGTTGCTGGAGTCCTCCGGGGGTGGAGAGCCGGCTCAACTCCACCAGACTGGGGGCAAAGCACCTCGTGGAGCGCGTTCGGCGGTTTGGGCCCGCAGGAGCATCAGGTTGCTGGCCGCGACCAGACAGTCGCCAAAGCTGCACGACTGACCGAGAGCGTCGTTTCTTGCCTGCAGGGCCGCCGCAATCTTGCCGAGCCGGTCGATCAGGTCGCTCATCTGGGCGTCGTTCATCGTCTTCTCCTCGTCGCGAAGGGTCCGTCCGCCGTCACCCCAAGAGACGCCCCGCGCGGCAAATGATCGGAAGGTCGGAGAAGGTGAACATACGTCGAACATCCGGCAACCACGCCCCCCCGCCGTGGCCCGGGCACATATAGAGTATACCCCAGATGGCGGGCGACGCCAAAAGCCCAGACGCCTTTATTCCGGGGGCGCCCCGCATATTGTGGTGCGGCCCAAACAACGCTTTCCGAGAAGAAGGAATCGGTGGGCAGAGCCCAGCCTGCCGCTGCCGCCAATTTGTGCAGACCCCGCTCCTGCAGGAGACCGGGGTTCTCTGTTGCAGGAATCGGCTATTTCTGTGTGTAGTCGATGAGGCGGGCGATTTCGCTTCTGAGGTCCCGTCGGTGCACGATCATGTCGACGAAGCCGTGCTCGAGCATGAATTCGGCGGTTTGGAAGCCTTCCGGCAGCTCGACTTTGATCGTCTCGGCGATGGTCCTCGGGCCGGCGAAGCCGATCAGGGCCCCCGGCTCGGCCACGATCACGTCGCCCAGCATGGCGAAGCTGGCGGTGACGCCGCCGGTGGTGGGGTCGGCCAGGACGGAGATGAACAAGCCCTTGGCCTCGTCGAGGCGGGCCATGGCGGCGGAGGTCTTGGCCATCCGGCGATCACTTCGTGAGGCGACTATGGAGCATGTACTATCTCCCTCAGTTCGGCAAGATCGTTCAAGGAGCCTGTGGCCGCGTCGATATCTCCCTGTGCGATGAGTCCTGTCTGGAGGGCGTAGACCTCGAACGCAGTAACCGCATAGCCGGCCGTGTCGGCGCCCGAGGGCAGCTCAAGCCCCAACTGTGATTCCTTCCCATGGAAATCGATCGGAGCAAAGGCAAACTCCGTGTCCAGATACCAGATCACGACAGCATCCACGTGGTGACCCTGCGGGACGGTAACGTCTTGAATATCGATCAGCAGCATCTGGTTATCCGCGCTCTCCCGGTTCGACAGATCCCTCTTCACAAAGTACCATTCGCCCTGATCGATGATCATCCCGTCACAGAGGGAGGCAAACGCCCACGCTGCCGGATGATCCGAGAGAGATGTGTCCGTCGACGCGTACCACTCACCGCTGCCGAGGAACCTGACACAGGTTCCATCATTCGATACGATCAAGGTATTCCAGTCGCTGTGGTTCGTGATCGTGACGCCGCTGATGGGTCCCGAACCATAGGGGACGGTTTCGTTGTCGCCGACCGTACTCGTGTACTCGCCCATTCGGCCGTAGGTCCACGCAAATATCTTGATGCCATGCTCGTGGGGATCGAGCGGCATGTAATCCGGAAAGAAGACACTTGATCCAATGGTCACCAGGAGATCATCGAAGCGGACCACCGGGTCATCGGCAATCAGCCCGAAGAAGCCCTGCGTGCACGGGAGACCGCTCGCGCATACCACAAGCTGGCGGTCAACATAGGCAGACACGTTGTCCTGGCTGAGTATCAGCTTCACGTCGTACCATCGATCATTGACGACGGCCGGACGGCTGACGACCGTGGCCAGTTCACCAACGGATTCGAAGGCCACGTCGTGAGTGACGCGGGGCAGGGGCGGCGTGCCCTCTCCGCCGAGAGTGAAGCGAAGGTATTCATTTGCATCCTGGGCATAGAAGACCAGGCCGAAGTCATTGAGCGATGCGGCAAAGTCCGGCATGATTCGCGCATCGATGGTGTAACTGCTCCAGGAGGGCATCCCTGTTACCGTCAGCAGGGTATCGTCGTACCCGCCGACCAAACCGACGTACTCGCCGTTCGACACCGTCCAAGTGCCCTGGATTTCATTCCATCCGTCGGCGACGCCGTCACTGAAATCGTCTTCAAACACCACTCCCTGGTCCGCAGACTTGACAACGCGGAAACCGACATCGTCATGCTCACCCGCCGCTGGGACCCGCAGATGCAGCATGGCATGCAGCCCGCTGATCCCGGGCGCATTGTCGCCCGGATCAGAAGATGCTTCCCCGCCGCGAAGGCCGCGCGTTCCGTATCCGTCTTCCGTCGAGCTTGTCTCGTTCCACTCCCAGGCGTTCCCGCCCTGGTCGAATGTGCCATAAGGGCTGGTCGAGGGTTTGGCCGTGTAGGCGCCTACGTCTGTTTCCTCTTCAGACCATGCTTGCCAAGTGTTGTGCCAGTTCGCTGAGCCGTTGACCATGTCCGTGCCCGGCGGGGCTTCCGAGGTCGGTGGGGTGTCGCTGCCCGTGGGGTAGTCCCAGTAGTTGCCTGTCGGCCCGTCATTCTTGTGATAGGCTGCCTTGTACCACTCGTCCTCGCTCGTCACCGCGAACCTCCATCCGACATTGCGAGTGACCGTATTGTTGGCGATGCCTTCGTCCGTGAGAGTGTAGGCCCCGGTCTCCGTATCGCCATGACCTTGGCCATTGTGCAGCCAGTTGGCAAAGCGACAGGCGTCCCAGAAGCTCACAAACTTGACAGGTTTGTTGGCGCGCCCCGGCATGAGACTGTATTTGCGGCCAGTCATGACGAAACTACGGGTGATTCCGGAACCTTCCTTGTATGTCGTCCTCCCCATCTCCGCGTTGTAGAGACCGTGGGGGTCGTCGGATGTGGCCACCGCGTTGAGAAACTGGCAGTATTGGGCATTCGTCACCTCATACTTGCCGATCTGGTAGGTGTAACCCACCCCCCCGCAGATGCGATCCAACCCGAGCTCCTCATCCTCATAAGCATCCACCACCTTCGGGTTTGATAACTCCCCCGGATTGCCGGGGTTGCCGACGGTGACGAACTCCAGGCTGGTTTGGCTGGCAGGCATGTGGAAGACATCCGCCCCGGCCACGCCGGGCGGCAGCAGGAGAACCGCCATCACCCAGCACACGATAGCAGAAACCCACAGTCTCGAACGCCATTCGCTGCGATTCGCGCCCATGCTTCACTCCTCCCTTTCTCATTCCCGGCCACGGCCATGTCGCTGCGATTCCTGCTGTGTGTCACCGGACAGAAACGATGGACACACGGTTCTGGTGCATCGATACCCGGCAATATCGTCTTTGAGCGACCGCTCCCACCGATACCAAGCATTCTACCGTGAGGATTCAGTAGCGTCCAGGATATCTCCGAAGGAAGACGGCGGACACAGTCCACTCTACCGCTGTCGCCAATTCGCGGAATCCTCTGCCCTGTAAGAGGTTGCGGAATACCTCTGCGGTCTCCGGGTTTCTGTGGTGAAGGTGGCGGCTATTTCTGTGTGTAGTCGATGAGGCGGGCGATCTCGCTTCTGAGGTCCCGTCGGTGGACGATCATGTCAACGAAGCCGTGCTCGAGCATGAACTCGGCGGTTTGGAAGCCTTCCGGCAGTTCGACCTTGATCGTCTCGGCGATGGTCCTCGGACCGGCGAAGCCGATCAGGGCGCCGGGCTCGGCCACGATCACATCGCCCAGCATGGCGAAGCTGGCGGTGACGCCGCCGGTGGTGGGGTCGGCCAGGACGGAGATGAACAAGCCCTTGGCCTCGTCGAGGCGGGC
>ENA-UPTA01006138-UPTA01006138.1-activated-sludge-metagenome-genome-assembly--contig:-NODE-6138-length-10699-cov-4.807779_pt1 | contig 10699 bp, 5 predicted proteins | sample MGYA00238184_ERZ773361 | MGnify/ENA primary metagenome ERZ773361 (study PRJEB29100, sample SAMN05720205) | activated sludge metagenome | isolation source: anaerobic digester from wastewater...
TACACACCGCTATACACTCTTTCCCTACACGACGCTCTTCCGATCTTCCGGCTCCGGCACCATGAAGCTGCCGTTCGTCAACCGCGATGGCGACTACAAGGTGGCGACCATCGGCTATTCCGCCGAGGAATTGGCCGCCTTGCGCGCCAAGACCAGCGAGACGTTGCTCAACGAGCTGTTCTCCAAGGGCCTGCGCGACAGCGGCAGCGGCGAGCTGCGCACCGACTGGGCCACGGCTTCGAGCCGCCTACCCGCGGATGGTGGCGCGCCGGGCAAGGCCTTCGTTGCACAGACCAGGGCCATGGCGGCGGCGATCGACGCCGGTGATCCGGATGCGGCCATGCGGTCCGGCGGAGAGCTGGCCGCGTTCCTGTTCCGCGACAAGGAGTATGACGGCATGCCGATTCCGCTCGCCACGCGCCAACAGAGGCTGCAACTGCAAGGCCTGCGCGTGCTGCGCGACGTGAGCGTCAGTGGCGGCTATCAGCTTGGCGAAACCGCCGTGCTGCTGATCGAGGCCCGCGACGGCATCGGCTGGGCGGTGCACGGCCCGATCGTGCTGGCCCAGAGCGGCGAGCACTGGGACAAGGCCGGCGACAACCTCGTCAGCCTTCCGCCGGGCTGCTAGTTCGCACCGAGAACAACGCGCGCCTTGTGCTGCATCCACTCACACGATGGCGTTCGTCATGAACATGCTTTTTCCTGTACACCTGCGTTGGTCCGATCTGGCGCTCGCCTGTGTCGGCCTGATCCTGATGGCCGCAAGTTCGACCTCGCTGGCACAGAATCAGCTTGGACCGGTTGACAACCTGTTGCTGAAGAATCCCTATGCCGACCCGGCCAATGGCCAGTTCGGTCGTGGCGTGACCACCGGCGTTTTCGATGACGACGGCACCAGAGATCTGGCCGTGTCTGAAAATGGTGGCGCTCGTCTGCGCGTGCTGCGCGGCGTCCTGGTCGATGTCGGCAGCGGCCCCGTCATTCCGTTCGTCGCCACCACGGTGGCGATGCCGCTGCATGGCCATGTCATCGCCTCGGACGATTTCGACGACGAGGCTCGCGACGAGATCGCCGTGGGCCATCCCCGCCTTCACGCGGATTGACGGGCTCAAGTACCGATGTCGCGTCGGAACTGCCTCGCCTCGTGCAGGTCCGGCGCATGTTCTGGCGCTTGCAGCAGGGCTATGGCCGCATCCACGTCGGCCAGTGCAGCCTTGCGGTCGCCATCGATCCACTTCAATCGGCCGCGGGCGAGATGCGCCTTGCCGAGAATGTGCATCACGCTTGCCTCATCGTTCGCTTCAAGACGTGCAAAAGCCGACGCTATCAGGGTCTGTGCCTCTTCGCGACTGCCTTGTGGATCGGCGCGCAGCAAGCTGGCGGCCAGCACCACGCGCGCCTCGATCGCTTCGGGATGATCCGGGCCATACATCGTATCGAGGCCTTGCAGCGCCTTGCGAAGCAGGCCGACGGCCTCGACATGGCGGCCCTGGGCTGCGTGCAGCGAACCCATCACCGATGCGGCAAAGGTATTGTTGTAGAAATCATCCGGCGCCACCTTGTGCAGGGCTGCAACAGCCTCCTCGCCGAGTTTGGCGGCCGCCTGCAGCTGACCGGCCTTGATCAGTACCTGCACTTCCAGCAGGGCGGTGAGCCAGGTATAGGTACTGTCGCCCGAGATCGACCGGAACAATTCGAACGATCGCCGCAGGCGTCGGGCGGCTTCCTCAAAGCGCCCCTCGGCGCGCGCCAGCGCAGCATAGGACTGCAAGGCCTGGGCATACTGGCCGCTCGGCTTGGCGCCGAGGATGCGCAGGGCTTCTCTGAAACTCTGCTCGGCTGCTGCATGGTCGCCGGCCCGGCGTTGCAGGTCACCCAGGCGCAACAGCGTACCCCCGATGTAAGCGTGCCCCTCCGGAAGCGTCGCACGCTCGATGCGCAGGGCGGCATCGTAGTGATCGCGGGCCTCATCGAACTTGTGCTGCGAGCGCAGGATCTCGCCGATATTGGTGCGCAGCAGAGCGGTGCGCACATGGTCCTCGCCATTGTTGCGCGCCACGATGCCCAGCGCCTCGGTCAAGCTCGCCAGGGCCTGCGGATAGTTGCCCGATTCCTGCTGGATCTTGCCGAGCACGCCCAGGCGCATGGCCAGGCGCATATCGTCGTCGCCGAAAGTCTTGCGCAAGACATCCACGCCATGACGTGCCAGCTTCTCGGCTTCGGCATTGTTGCCCTTGATGAGCTCGATCATCGCCAGCGTGGATTCCGCCCGCACTGCCGGCATGCCGTCGCCGGCACCCTGTTCGCGCAGGATGCCCAGCGCCTCGCGCAACTTCGGCTCCGCCTCCTTCTGTTTGCCGTTGGCATCGAGGGCGGAGGCATAGGCGGCCATCGCCTCGGCGCTGGCAAGGCTCCGTGCTCCACTGAGTTCGCCCTGCAGCGTCCAGGCGCGCTCGAGCGTGGCTTCGGCACCCTCGCGATCTCCGAGATTGCCCTGGATCTCGCCGAGATCGCGCAACAGCACGGCGCGCAAATCCGACTCCTTGCCCAGTTGTGCATCGACACTGGCAATACCGGCGCGCACCAATTCCAGCGGAGATCGCGCATTCGCGCTCGCGCGGCTGATGGGGTCCTGTTCGCCGAACAGGCCGAGCAGGAAGTCCTTGATGCGTTCCGCGCGCGCCAACTCGCGGCGTGCATTGGCGCTTTCCATTTCCGCGCGCGCCGCTTCGCTTCGCGCAACCCTGGCCTGCCACAGCGCCGCGCCAAGGGCGCCGATCAAGGCCAGGAACATCAGGACGCCAACCGCCACGCCAAGCCGATGACGACGAATGAATTTGCGCAGCCGATACGACGCGGAATCCGCTCGCGCCGCGATCGGCCGCCTATCCAGCCAGTTGCGCAGATCCGCGGCAAACGCGGCGGCGGTGGCATAACGCCGGGCGGGATCGCGCTGCATGGCGGTGGTGACGATGAGATCGAGATCGCCACTGAGACTGCGCGAGAGCTGGCGTGCATCGACCCTGTCGCCATAGGTTGCTCGCACAGCCACGCCACCACCTTGCGTGATCGTCGCGCTAGGACGCTCGCTGGTTTCCTCGCCAGCCACCAGCGCCAACTGGGCCAGATTGCTGGCGCGGCGATTTTGCGGCAGCGTGCCGGTCAGCAGCTCGAACAGCATCAGGCCCAGTGCATGGACATCGGTGGCCGTGCCGATCGGCTCGCCGCGCAGTTGCTCGGGTGCGGCATAGGCCGGCGACATGGCTTGCAGGGCGGTACCGGTGCGGGTCTGCTCGCCGCTTGCCTCCAGCAGCTTGGCGATGCCGAAATCAAGCACGCGCGGTTCACCTTCGGCATCAACAAGGACGTTGCCGGGCTTCAGATCGCGATGCACGACCAGCTGCGTATGGGCATGCGCCACCGCATCGGCGACCTTGCTCATCAGGTGCACGCGGGCGCGAACATCCAGATGGTGGGCAGCGGCATGGTCGGTGAGGCTCTCCCCCTCCACAAGTTCCATGACGTAGCAGGGCCGCTCGCCCGAACTCATGCCGGCGTCGATCAGACGCACGATGTTCGGGTGCCGCAGGCGCGCCAGAATGCGCCGCTCCTGCAGGAAGCGACGCAGGATGGCATGGGTATCCATGCCCGGTCGCAGCAACTTCACGGCAACGCGCTGGTCGTAGCTGCCGTCGGTGCGCTCGGCATACCAGACCTCGCCCATGCCGCCCTGGCCAAGCCGGTGCAGCAGCCGGTACGAGCCGATCTGCTCGCCTTCCGGCGTCGCTTCGCGCAAGGACTCGCGCACGCGGGCGACACCGCCCGAGTCTGCGTCCAGCAGGGGATTGTCGAGCGCATCGGCGGCAAGCAGACGTTCCACTTCGGCGGCCAGCCCCGCATCGCTGCGGCGCAGATCGACCAGAGCCTGCTGTCGCGCGGCCGGGTCCAGGTCGATCAGACGATCGAAACATTCGGAAATGCGCTGCCAGCGATCGGCGACCGTCGACATGGCTCAGGTGCTCGTCAGCTGTTGTTGCAGGAAAGCGCGCGCACGTCGCCAATCGCGCTTCAGCGATCGCTCCGAACGGCCCAGCACTTCGACGATGTCGGCCAGTTCCAGACCGGCGAAGAATCGCATCTCGACCAGGGTCGCCAGCGATGCATCCACATCCTCCAGCGCCTGCAATGCCTCGTCCAGGGCCAGCACGTCCTCATCGCGGCCTTCCGCCACCGCCGCGAACGCGGTGGTGCCCAAGGCCTCGATCTGCACATCGCCTCCACGGCGCAGAGCAGCTCGTGCGCGCACATGATCGATGAGTATCTGTCGCATGGCCTGGGCGGCAATGGCAAAGTAATGCGCCCGGTCACGGGCACCGATGGCGCCGTGATTGGCCAGCTTGAGAAAGGCCTCGTGCACCAGCGAGGTGGCGTGCATGACCGGATTGCCACGCAACTGGGCAGCCGCGAGGCGACGCAGGTCGCCGTAGAGCATGGCGAACAGGCGCTGCGAGGAAGCGGCATCGCCTTCGCGCGCCCGGGCCATCAGTTCGGTGACTTCCATTGCTGCGCTCCAGCGTGGCGAGTGGGACGGCTCAGGGAACTGACCGCCCTCAACATTCGCGGCGGAGCATAGCTTGGTCCGCGTTTGCTTGTCGCCACACGCTCCCGGCCGTGCCGCTCGGCGCCCGTCGGATCTCGACGCGACAGTGCACCACATCGGCGCCGGCGTCAGCGGTGGAAGAAATCGAAGACCTCCGTGCAACCCGCAAGCCGAGTCGGGCGCTGGCCGACGCGGCCCCCGGCAACCATCCGGATCGACGAAGGATTCGATGTAGAGCCGCTCGTAACCAGCCATGTCGATGCGGGCCTCGGCAGCCGGCACGGGATGAACCCGGGCGCATCGAGTCCTCCTGCACGGAATGGAACTGGAAGCCCCGCTCATGCCACGCAAGAATTCGACTGGCAACCCGGCGTGGCCCCGCAAGAAGCCCTTTTCCGTGCAACTGGACGAAGCACATGCCTTTCAATGCAAAGGATGCGAACCATGACGTTTCGACCTCTGACCTTGGCCGCGGCCATTCTCGCCAGCCCATTCGCACTGGCCCAGAGCGGTACCGGCGAATACTGGACCACGTTTGGCCCCGACCGCTCCGACGGCGTGTTTCTCAACATCACGCGCCAGCATCTCCGTGGCATGTCCGCCTCCGGCCTCGCGGTGGACCACAAGGATCGCCTGTACGTGATGAACGAGTGGACCGACTCCGGCAGCATCAACCGGGACTGCGGCGTCACCCGCCACATCGTCAATGCGCGCTTGCTGGACATGGACTATACCGGTCCCGAGGAACTGGAAGCCACGCGCCGCATTTCGCCGGATCTGGGCGGCCCCGACTACGATGTTTGCACGTCAATCGCCATCGATCGCAACAACAAGGCCGTGATCGGCGGCTGGGGCACGACCGCCGGCGCAAACTCGGGTTTCATCGTGCGTCTGGGCGAAAACGGCGCGCCCGATACCACCTTCTCCTCCGACGGACAGCTTGCACTCGGCAACCTTGTCGCTTTCAGCGGCACATTCAGCACGTTGAGTCAGGTGCTGCCCGTGGATGACAAGATCCTTGCCTGCGGCGCTGTCGAACGGGGCACGTTCCGCAACATGCTGATCGTGCGCTTCAATGGCGATGGAACGCTCGACACCGGCTTCAGCGGCAATGGCTATGCGGAGGTCGACTTCGGCGTGAGCGGTGATCGCAACGACCGCTGCGACCGTCTGGTTGCGCTGCCCAATGGCAACATCATCATCGGTGGCATCGTCACCAACCACGATGCCGATCAATCCTACGGGCTGGCCCAGCTCACCTCCACCGGCGCCTTTGTCTCCGCGTTCGGAAACAATGGTCGCCTGCTGATCGACGATGGAAGCCAACTTGCAGCCACTCCGAACCTGACCGATCTGGTCTGGGATGCAGCCAACAACCGCGTGATGGTCGGCTGCTACCTCACCTTCAGTGCGGGTCTGCAACCGTCCAGCTGCATCCTGGCCATCCGCGCCAGCAATGGCACGCTCGATACCGGTTTCGACGGTGACGGCCGCCTCGGCTTTCGCTTCCATACCTATGGTTCCGGCACCCTGCGTGAACCCGGCGGAAGCCGGCTCAAGCGCCTTCTGATGCGTGAAGATGGCAGCTTCTTCGCCTTAGGAACACACACCAACAGCACGGCCAACGCCCTCACCTACGGAGAGACCGACATCGTCTCCATGCGCTTCGAAGCCAACGGCAGCGTGATCGGTTCCGGTGCAAACGCCTATGCCGGTGACGGCAATCGGTTCCATGTACTGACCGGCATCAGCAACGGCAATCTTCCGGTAACGACTGCGCGCAAGGTGGCCGAAAAACTGGTCGACGCCATGATGTACCAAGGCAATCCCGTCATGCTGGCCGATGTCGAACGCTACCCCGCCGGCGTTTTCGATGCCGATGGCGATGGCAACATCAACGAACCTGGCCCTATCGCACCCGTGGTGGTGGCCACCACCGCCGATCACCTGTTCAAGGACGACTTCGACTTCGACGGCATTCCTCCGGCGTCGCCACAGATCGTGGCCATCATTCCCACACCGCCCGGTTATGGAAATTATTGCAGTGTGCGCAATCCCGCCAATGGCAGCTTCGGATTGCTGCCACAAGGAAGTGGCAGCAATCCCTGCCAGGTCTTTCTGGATGGCAACCCGAACCTGATCATCGAGCGTGCCGGCAAGTACGCGCTGAACGGCACCAACTGGGTCGTTGGCGTGTGCAGCGGCAATTTCATCACCCTTCGCCCCGGCATCGGTACCGCCCCGTTCGACCTCGCCTTCAACGACGCCAGCGGGCGCAGCAACTGCGTCTTCACCGCCACACCGGCCGAGTTCAAGGTGTTCGAGCGACCCTATTCCGGCACCAACCTCGGCGTCGGCAATACGCAGAGCTTCAACCACGATCCCTACAAGATCTCGATCGATGTGAGTGACTTCGGCCAGACCTCGACCAATGGCTTCAATGCATGCGCCATCGACAACCGTGGCCGCCAACGCAGCATCGGCAATCCGGACACCAATCCATCGACGTGCAACTACGACAACTCCGGCGTCAATGAACCGGCCATGGATATCGGTGTCGACGGTTCGCGCATGGTGCAATCGGTCGGCGCAGGCTTCGTCAGCATGGCCGTGCCGCGTCACGTTCCGGGCTATGCGCCAGCGGGCATGGATCCCTACCAGCGCGAAGTCTTTGTCCGCCATCTGATCGGCGGCGGCCGCTACGCCGAAGAGTTCACCACCTACTACGCCCACATGCAGGATACGGCCGTTCGCCGTGGTGATCACGTCAGCGCCGGCACGGTACTCGGGCGCGTCGGCACCACAGGATCATCGTCAGGCGAACACCTGCACCTGAGCGTGATCCGGCACCGCAACCTGACGTTCCGACCGGCCTTCGAGCTCGGCTTCGAAGGCGGACGCCATGACCGCGATGCCAGTGTCGCTGCCGTCGATCCGTTTGGCTGGCAGGCCCCGCAGGGGGTCGATCCGTGGGCATGGCGCTTCCGCAGCCATGCCAGCAATCCTCTGCTCGACGATGCCGGCAGCTTCAGTTCGCTGTTGTGGAAGGACGGCGAGGCGCCGCCGCTGCAATAGCCTGTCATGGCCGCCGATGCGGAGACGACGCAGCATTCGAGGCCAGCAGGACATTGCTGGCCTCGTTGTTTGAAACGGGCGCTATTCCGGCTGGTGCTCGAGTGGCGCAAGGAACATCCCGGACGCTGGCGAAACGATGCTTGCTCATTGGCGCGGCTCCTTCAACACGTCGCCCTATCGCTTTGCCGCCACATCCAGATCGTTCCTGCCCGTTTTTCCGTGGCTTCAGGACGCCAGCATCCGCGCCATCACCGTGGCGATGATCCGGCTATTGCCGGCATCCGCGACACCCGCCGCCTCCCGCGTCGCGCCTGGGTCTCAGCCCGCAGGAAGCCGCAGGACGAACAGCGCGCCGCCTTCCTCGCGGCGGCGCGCTTCGAAGCGTGCGCCATGCTCCTGGGCGATGCGCGCCACGATCGCAAGCCCGAGGCCGGTGCCGCGCGGCTTGGTGCTGCGGTAGGGCTCGAACCAGTGCAGATCGAAGCCTTCCGGCAGGCCGGGGCCGTCGTCGGCGACGCTCAGTTCGACGAAGCGGCGGCCGTCTTCCTCGATCGCGCGCGTGGCCACTTCGATCCAGGCGCGGCTGCGGTCGACGCAGGCTTCGATGGCGTTCTTGACGAGGTTGTGCAGCACCTGCCGGATGCGGCCGGCATCGGCGCGCAGCGCGGGAAGCCCCGGTTCGAGGCGGCGGACGAGGCGCACGCGCGGGTCGTGTTCGTACAGGTCGAGCACTTCGCCGGCGAGGCGGTTGAGATCGAGCGCGGACAGGGCCAGGCCCGGCGGGCGGGCGTAGTCGCCGAAGCTGTTGACCATGGTCTTGAGCGCCTCGACCTGGGCCACGATGGTGTGAGTGGCGCGGTCGAGCACCTGGGCGTCGTCTTCTTCCAGCTTGGGCAGGACGCGCCGGCGCAGGCGCTCGGCGGCGAGCTGGATCGGGGTGAGGGGGTTCTTGATTTCATGCGCGAGGCGGCGTGCGACCTCGGCCCAGGCGGCGTCGCGCTGCGCCCGCTCGATCACGGTGGCGTCGTCGAACACTGCCACCGCGCCCTCCCCGGGCAGACGCGCGCCGCGCAGCAGCAGGACGCGCGGCGCGGCATCCACGCCTTCCAGCGTGACTTCCTCGCGCCACTCGCGCGCGCCTTCGCGCAAGCGTTGCAGCAGCGTACCCACCAGCCCCGCGGCCTGCGGCGCGATGCGGCGCAGTTCGGACAGCGGCGTGGCAGCGGGCTGCTCCGGGGTCAGCCCAAGCAGCGCGCGTGCGCTCGCGTTCATGCTGCGCACCTGCAGGTCGGCATCGACCACGAGCACGCCGGCGGTCAGGTGGGTGAGCACGGTTTCCAGAAAGGCCCGCTGGCGTTCGGTTTCCTCCGCGCTGGTGCGCACCCGCGCGCGCGACAGCTCCAGTTCGCGGGTCATGCGGTTGAAGGACTGCACCAGAAAGCCCAGTTCGTCGTCCTCGCCCTCGGGAAGCTCGGCGTCGAAGCGGCCTTCGGCGATCCTGCGGGTGGCGGTGGACAGGCGCGCGATGGGCGCGACCAGGCGGCGCGCCAGTCCGAACGAGGCCAGCACGGTGGCGAACAGCGACAGCAGCAGCACCAGGCTCAGGATCAGGGTGAAGGCCAGCTTCAGCGATCCGCGCAGGAACTGCGCCTGCGAGGCGGCGTGTACGGCCGATTCGACCCGCAGGGTCTGCGCCGCGGCCTCGGCCGGAAGCCGGTACAGCGCCTGCAGGACGCGATCGCCCGGCAACGTCGCGAGGATGCGGATGCGCAGCCCGTCGCCGTCGCGCTCGGTGGTGGCGTACAGGTCGCGGTTGCGTAGCGCCAGGCGGGCCTCGTCCTGCGGCGGCACCGGCAAGAGCAGATCGGGATCGGCCGCGGCCAGTGCGCGCACCCGCCCGTCGGCCTCGAACACCGCCATCTGGCGCGCGCGGCTTTCGTCCAGCGCGGTTTCGATGGCGGCATCCAGACCTGATGTACCGGCATCGGCCAGCGCCTGCGCGCTGCGCCGGGTTGCCGTGCGTGCCTCGGCCACGCGTTCGTCGAGATAGCGCTGGCCGAGCGCCAGCGCGTCGGCCAGCGCGTCGGCGTTGTTGGCCGGCAGCCAGGAATCCACCGTGGCGCCGATGAAGCGCACGCCGAAGCCGTAGACCAGCACCAGCGGCGGCAGCGCGAGCAGCACCAGCAGAAGCAGCAGGCGCCGGGTGAGTCGCGCGCCCGGTTCGCCGCGCGCAAGCTGGCGGCGCAGCCGCCACAGACGCAAGCCGATGGCCAGCGACAGGAGCGCCAGCGCCGCGAGGGTGAATGCGAACACGGCCGGATACCAGCGCGCATAGCGCGGCCCCAGCCCCTGCGCGCCTGCGACCAGATACAGCCCGGCCAGGAGCAGCGCCAGCAGCACCAGCGCCAGTCCGATGCGCAGCGCGCGCGCGCGGCGCGAAGCACTCACGGCGCGCTCCAGACGAAGGGTTCCGAAGCCAGCTGCCACTGCTCGGGCTCGAAGAACGCCGGGAACCTGAGCGGCGTGGGCAGCGCCGCGTGGTCCAGCCACACCTGCACGCGACCGGCGCAGCGCGCATCGGCGGGCAGGTCGAGCGGCAGGCGCACCCGGTCCAGCGCTGCCGCCAGCGCCGCCAATCGGGTGAAGCCGCGAACTTCGTCGTCGCCTTCGCGCTGCAGTTCGTACTGGCGCTTGAGCGGCGCGTGGCGCAGCCAGAAGGCCCGCTGCCTCCCGTGTCCGCAGGCCTGGATGCGGTACACCAGGCGCAGCGCGATGCCGTGGTCGAGCGCTGCGTGCATCGCCTCGGACAGCTCGATGCGCTGGATCACCTCCAGCGTCAGGCCTTCGGGCGCGGGCATCGTGCGCGCGGCGCTGATGCTGGCGCGCCGCGCGCCTTCAGCGCATCCGCCCAGAAGCAGGAGCAGGGCCAGCAGCAGGCAGCTTTTCCAGGATGGCGTAGAAGAAACCGTCTCCGCCCTCGGCCTGCGGCAGGCGCTGCGCGCCCGCGCCGATGCGCCGCCCGAG
>ENA-UPTA01006141-UPTA01006141.1-activated-sludge-metagenome-genome-assembly--contig:-NODE-6141-length-10693-cov-38.480635_pt1 | contig 10693 bp, 10 predicted proteins | sample MGYA00238184_ERZ773361 | MGnify/ENA primary metagenome ERZ773361 (study PRJEB29100, sample SAMN05720205) | activated sludge metagenome | isolation source: anaerobic digester from wastewater...
TGGATTCCGACAGCACTTGGACATTGACGGGGAATTCCTACATCAAAACCCTCAATAATAACGGCGGGACCATCAATAAGGCGGGGTATGCGCTTTATGTGAACGGTGTTGCGCAATAATGACGCATCATTCCGGAAAAAACACCCTACAAAAAACATCTTGACAAGATACGGTCGTTCGACATAATAAAGCCAAACTGGAATGATTCCGAAGTAGAATAATGGAAAGAGAAGAACTGATTGCTCAGTTAAAGAAATGCGGGCTGAAGATGACACCGCAGCGATTGGCGATTCTGGAAGCGCTGATGGTGCATCGTTTTGAGCATCCGGGTTCGACGTTGATCCTCAACGAAGCACGGAAAAAAGCGAAACACGTAAGTTTATCAACGGTATATGCCACGCTGAAAGAATTTTCTCAACATGGGCTGATCCGGCAAATGGAATTTGACAGGATGGAAAACCGTTATGATGTAAATTTGTCAGATCATGTGAATCTAATTTGTAAACGCTGCGGGAAGATCGTGGACTATTCCATACCCGCTCCGATTGAGCCCGAAGAGGTTGCCCGAAAGGCAGGATTTGTGATTACGGATACGCGAATTGAATTTCACGGGTACTGCCGGGACTGTTGCACTCCTGACCCATGAAAGAACAGAACCAAAAGAGCAAGAACGGGGCGCCGCCCGAAAAAAATCCCGACAGGGTCGGGCGGCAATGAAGCTGATGATTCCAACAACAAATCAAGGGGTGAAGAAAGGAGAACCAGGATGACCGAAGAAAGCAAATGTCCGGTGACAGGCAAAATGAAAAAATCCATTTCCGGCGGCGGCACTTCGAACCGGGACTGGTGGCCCAATCAAGTGAACCTCAAAATCCTGCACCAGCAGGACAGGAAAAGCAATCCGATGGGAGAATCGTTTAACTACGCCAGGGAATTTCAGAAACTGGATCTGAAAGCCGTCAAGAAAGATCTCTACGCGCTCATGACCGACTCGCAGGACTGGTGGCCGGCCGACTGGGGACACTACGGGGGACTTTTCATCCGGATGGCCTGGCACAGCGCCGGTACCTACCGCATGGGCGACGGCCGCGGCGGTGCGGGAACCGGCAATCAGCGTCTGGCGCCCCTCAACTCCTGGCCCGATAACGTCAACCTTGACAAGGCGCGCAGGCTTTTGTGGCCCATCAAGCAAAAATACGGCAAAAAAATCTCCTGGGCCGATCTGATGATTCTGGCTGGCAACTGTGCGCTGGAATCGATGGGATTCAAAACTTTCGGCTTTGCCGGAGGTCGTGTCGATGTTTGGGAACCGGAAGAAGACATTTACTGGGGTTCGGAAGACCAATGGCTGGGCGATAATCGTTATTCGGGCGAGCGGGACCTGGAAAATCCGCTGGCTGCCGTGCAGATGGGACTCATTTATGTCAACCCGGAAGGTCCAAACGGCAATCCCGACCCGGTCGCCTCCGGCCGGGATGTGCGTGAAACCTTTGCGCGGATGGCGATGAACGATGAAGAAACGGTTGCGCTGGTTGCCGGCGGCCACACCTTCGGGAAATGCCATGGCGCAGGACCTGCGACCCATGTGGGACCGGAACCGGAAGGCGCCCCCCTCGAACAGCAGGGCCTCGGCTGGAAAAGCAGTTTCAAAAGCGGCAAGGGCGGCGATACCATTTCAAGCGGCATTGAAGGCGCCTGGAAGCCCAACCCGACAAAATGGGATTCGGGTTATCTGAAAGTTCTTTTCAAATACGAATGGGAACTGGTGAAAAGCCCGGCCGGAGCCCATCAGTGGCTGGCAAAGGACGTGGAAGAAGAGGACATGGTGGTGGACGCGCATGACCCGTCCCAAAAGCGCCGCCCGATGATGACCACGGCGGATCTCTCGCTGCGTTTCGACCCGGTTTATGAACCGATTTCACGGCGTTACCTGGCCAATCCAAAAGAATTTGCCGATGCTTTTGCCCGGGCCTGGTTTAAGCTGACCCATCGCGATATGGGACCTCGCTCGCGTTATCTCGGACCGGAATTGCCCAAAGAGGTGCTGATCTGGCAGGATCCGATCCCCGCCGTCAACCATAAACTGATCAACAAAACGGATGCCGCTAATCTGAAAAGCAAAATTCTGGCCTCGAGTCTGTCCGTAGCGGATCTCGTATCCACCGCCTGGGCGTCGGCATCCACATTTCGTGGTTCCGACAAACGCGGAGGCGCCAATGGCGCCCGTATCCGTCTGGCGCCGCAAAAGGATTGGGAAGTAAACGAACCGGCCCGGCTGGCCAAAGTCCTCAAAGCTTTGGAGCGAATCCAGAAAGCCTTTAACAAGGAACAGACGGGCGACAAGAAAGTATCTCTGGCGGATGTCATTGTCCTGGCCGGTTGCGCCGGCGTGGAGCAGGCGGCGAAAAATGCCGGGCACAAAATTGCCGTTCCCTTCTCTCCCGGGCGTATGGACGCTTCGCAGAAACAGACCGATGCGGTGTCATTCGGTGTGCTGGAACCGAAAGCTGACGGTTTCCGCAACTATTCGAAAACCAAATTCACGTTGCCCGCGGAAGAAATGCTGGTGGACAAGGCGCAGCTTCTGACGCTGACCGCGCCGGAGATGACGGTTCTTCTTGGCGGGTTGCGTGTGCTGGGCGCCAATTACGGAGGCTCCCGTCACGGCGTTTTGACTTTGCGCCCGGGGCTCCTGACCAACGATTTCTTTGTCAATCTGCTGGATATGGGAACACAATGGAAGGCCTCCGCCAAAAACGCGGATGAATTTGAAGGGCAGGACCGCAAAAGCGGAGAAATCAAGTGGACCGCAACCCGTGTTGATCTGGTTTTTGGAGCCAACTCCCAACTGCGGGCCATTGCGGAGGTTTACGCCTGCAAGGATGCGCAGGAAAAATTTGTGCAGGACTTTGTGGCCGTGTGGAACAAAGTCATGAATCTGGACCGGTTCGATCTGGCCTAAGATCAATGAGTCAAAGGAGTTGGCAAATGGGAAAAAGTCTTTGCAAGCTCCGTAGCATAGAGGTGTTGCCCAAATAGAGATCAAAAAATTATCAGGAGGAAATCAAAAATGTCGAAAACGGAAGAAGCATTGAAAGAAGCATTTGCTGGAGAATCCCAGGCCAATCGAAAATATCTGGCTTTTGCGGCCAAGGCGGATCAGGAAGGATTTGCCCGGGCCGCAAAATTGTTCCGGGCGGCCGCCGAAGCGGAAACTGTTCATGCTCATGCTCATTTGAAGGCGCTGAAAGGCATCCTTTCCACAAAGGAAAACCTTCAGGAAGCGGTCGAAGGAGAAACGCACGAATTTAAAAGCATGTATCCGGCCATGATCGAAGCGGCCAAAGCCGAAGGCCATAAAGAGGCGGAGCGGTCTTTTGTTTATGCCAACGAAGTGGAAAAAATTCACGCCGCCCTCTATCAGAAGGTTCTGGATAATCTGGATGCGGCAAAAGAAGCCGACAGTTATTATGTCTGCCCGGTCTGCGGATACACGGCAGAAAAGGAAGCACCCGAGACCTGCCCGGTGTGCGGCGCTAAAGGCAAGATGTTTAAAAAAGTGGATTAACATCATACAACCCATATAAGGAGGTTTATCATGGCAATCAGAAATGAAATTTTCAAATGTGAACTATGCGGCCATATCGTGGCCGTGCTGCACGAGGGCAAAGGTGAACTGGTCTGCTGCAATCAGCCCATGAAAAAATTCACGGAAAACACGGTGGATGCTGCAAAAGAAAAGCACGTTCCGGTTATTGAAAAAGTTCCGGGCGGCATCAAGGTAAAAGTCGGCAGCGTTGCCCACCCCATGGAAGAAAAGCATTACATTGAATGGATTGAAGTGATCGTGGACGGCAACTCCTGCCGCCAGTTTTTGGCGCCCGGCCAGCCCCCAGAAGCGTTTTTCCCCGTCGAAGCCGCCACAGTTACGGTCCGGGAATACTGTAATCTTCATGGCCTGTGGAAAGCGTAGGCCGGGTCAGGTTGACCCTTTTTGAAAGGACGATCCATGGTGAAATTATACCGATGTCTGATATGCGGGGATGCGTATATTGGCGCTGCTCCCCCGGCAAACTGCCCTTTCTGCGGGGCGCATGTGGAGTATCTTGTCGAAGCAAAAGATGCCGTCGTGAATTTTGATGTGCCGTTGAGCGCAAAGGATCGGAACCATGCTGAACACGCGCTCAACGTGGAAATTAGCAACGCAACATTTTATTCGTGCGCCGCCGCTAAAACCGACAACGCCGAGGGCAAAATTCTTTTCAAGGCGCTGGGCAAGATTGAAGCCGAGCATGCCTCCATATGGAGGAAGATTCTCAAACTGGGCGCTCTTCCTCAGGGAAATGAGACCTGCCATCTGGAAAATGTCGAGAATCTGAAAGAGTCCCATGCCAGAGAAATGAGGGCCATCGACTTCTATCGAAAAGCGGCAGCCGAAGCGGATCATCCGCGGATCCAGCAGCTTTTTGAAGCGCTGGTGGAAATTGAAACGGATCATCTACATTTGTCCAACGAAAGACTTCAGTAAGTCGTTCTTGTGGAAATCGGGGAAGGTCATCCCCCGATTTCCACAACACGCATCGTCATGAAAGACATTGACCCCGGGGTTTTTTCCCGGTCGGGGGTCAACTCTTTTTTCCATACTCCGGATCGATCTTCACCAGCGCCGTGACGACAAAGCCGGGGATGGTGGTCAGCAAAATCCAGTAATAAAAATGGATATATCCCAGCTTTTCCTGAATCCAGCCGCTGGACATGGCAGGAACCATCATGCCCAGAGCCATGATCCCCGTTCCCATGGCGTAAAAAACGGTTTTGTATTCGCCTTGGGAAACCATAATCATGTACATCGTGTAAGCGGTAAAGCCAAATCCATAGCCGAACTGTTCAAAGGCAACTGCCGAACCGATCAGCCAGAGGTTTTCCGGCTGTGCGTGGGACAGATAAACAAATATTAAATCAGGAACATGCATGACCGTTACCATAGGCCAGAGCCAGAATTTCAAACCGTTTCGGTAAACGGCGTACCCGCCCAGCAAACCGCCCAGCATAAGCGCGACCACGCCCACGGTTCCATAAATCCAGCCGACTTCCGCAGTGGAAAGTCCCAATCCACCGTCGGCGCGGGAATCAAGCAGGAACGGGGCGACCATTTTTACCAGCTGCGCTTCTGCAAACCGGTAAAACAAAAAAAAGCAGATGATGGTGAGAATATCCTTCTGCCGGAAGAACAGCGAAATTATGCGGAAGTATTCTGAAAGAATTCCGCTTCCTTTGTTCAGTGGAGCGCTATGATCGCTTTCCGGGTAGGGGAGCACGAAAAAATGATACAGACACAAAGCCAGAAAAAAAGCGCCAACGACCACAAAGGTCATGGACCAGGCAAAAGCCATGGAATGTCCGTTTTGATTCAATGTGCCGGCCAGAATGACCAGACCGCCTTTGGATGCTATTGTGGCTACACGGTAAAAAACCGTTCGGACGCCGACAAACGCCGCCTGCTGTGGAGTGTCTAGCCCCAGCATGTAGAAACCGTCGGCGGCAATGTCGTGGGTCGCAGAAGAAAAAGCCATAATCCAGAACATGGCCAGGGAGTATTTGACAAAATCCGTGGCCGGCAGGGTCAGTGCGACACAGGCAAATGATCCGCCGATGGCCAGTTGCATAGCAATGATCCAGAAGCGTTTGGTGCGGAAAAGATCGACAAAAGGGCTCCACAGGGGCTTGATGACCCAGGGAAGATAGAGCCAGCCCGTATAAAGGGCAATTTCCGTATTGGAAAGTCCAAGATTTTTATACAGGACCACGCTGACGGTCATAACAATCATATAGGGAATGCCTTCCGCGATATACGTGGAGGGAACCCAAAGCCAGGGATTACGTATTTTGGCGGTTTTTGCATTTTGGAGGGTCATCGCATTCCTTTTCTCGGCGCCGATTGGGCGGCTGTTTTGATTTTCAATATTTTTTTGTTAATTCAGCGCCCGGAAAATAGTGCGCCAAGATGTCTGTAGCTGTCTGTCCGCGAACCGCCATCATGGCTGCCCCGATTTGACACAAGCCGACACCATGCCCCCAGCCGCCTCCTTCCAGGAGAAAACAAATGGCTCTGCCGTTGTGATCGCGCTTGACGGTGACGACAAACGCACTGGACAGTAAATGGGTCGGCGCGAGCCAGCGGCGGATTTCCAGCTCCTTGCCGACCATGACGGTCCGTTTTGACCCTGTGATTTTCAGCCGATGGATTCTTCCCGAAGGACCGCGGAGCAGGGGTTCAAGATGCAGCAATTCACCGAAATCTATGCCGGATTTTTTCTTGAGAATGTCCTCCAGTTCCGAACGTGAATACTCCACCCGCCAGCGGTAGAAATTCATCGTTTCCAGATCGAAAGACGGCAGAATCTGCCGGAGGGTTTTCTGGTCGGTTGTGTTGCAATACGCATCCGGGGTTGACCGAAGCCAAGTGGCTGCATCATCTTCGGAAGCGATGCGGGCGTATTTTTGAGTGTGATCGGAGACGCAGCTCAAGTAGGGCAAAGAATCATCTTCCCAGGCGGTTGCAAACTCATCGGTCAGTCCGCCACAGCATTTGTAATAGCGCGCGTCGCATATGCCGTCGTTACTCGTCAGAAATATTCCGTGTGTCTGCAAAATGGCGCAGGCGACCTGCTCGGAAATAATTCGTGTTATGCCTTGATACCTCTGACAATGGTCATCGGCGCAGACATCGAAATCTTGATGATCGTTCACATCTTGCCAGACACGGATTTCTTCTTCATTTGTTATCTGCCGGATTCTTTGGCCTTTTTTCTTTTCCAGCATCGCCACAAGCCAGCTTCTTGCCGTGATAGCCTGCGCCTTCAGAAATTCCAGGGGTGCATCCGCGGACATTTCGGAAGAGATGACCGAAGCAAGGTACTCCTCCAGACCGACCAGGTTGATCAGATGAAAATGATTTTCGTTATGTGCCAGAAGAAGCAAACCGCCGCGAAAGGACTGCTCCTGCACCCTTTGCCAGTGAAAATCAATGCCGATTTGAATGTTTTTGACGGTAAAATATGTTTTCGTGGGATCTGATGGGAAAAGAGTAATTTCCTTCCGGCGGATCACTTCTCCGTCCGGATTTGCCAGAACCACCCTTCCGTTTTCGCAGCGGGCTGAAAGCTCACCGCTGATCGTCCCGTGTTGGGAGAGGAAAAAATGGCCCTCCAGTTTGATGCGAGTTTCCTCGGTGTTTTGCAGCAGGGCCACTTTGATGTCCGGTTCGCAATGAATCATTCCCTTATCCGTGAAGCTGAATATGCACCGGGTTTTAAAAGGATTAACAGGATAAGTCAAGCAAGTTATCAGGCCAAAACGTAAAGTCTCGTCAACCGGAAGAGCAAGGAAGCAGACATTGATGCCGGCGTGGGGAGTGACTGGGGAAATAATTCTTTGTATTGAACGATTCTCTTGAAGATTATGAAATTGTTGTGTAGGAAAAAACGGAAAAGCACAAGGAATGGATAAGATAATTCTATGACACAAATTTGGCCCATTGGAGGAGGCAAAGGGGGGTCGGGAAAGAGCTTTCTGACCAGTTCCCTGGGCAGGTTGCTGGCGGAACAGGGTAGAAAAACTTTGGTGATCGATCTGGACCTGGGGGCGGCCAATCTTCATACTCTTTTGGGGGTTCCCTATCCGCAAAAGGGTTTTTCTGATTTCATCCGCAAGAAAGTCCCCCGCCTGGAAGACACCATCGTTGAGACGCACTGCAAGAATCTCTTTCTGATCAGCGGCGCGCACGACAATTTCGACATTGCCAATCTCTCCTACGAACAGAAGATGAAAACGCTTCGCGCCATCGCCAAACTGGACCAGGACATTGTCTTACTGGATCTGGGGGCAGGAACATCTTTCAATACCTTGGATTTCTTTCTGATTTCGCAAAACGGCATCTTTGTCGCCACGCCGGAGCCTACGGCAGTCGAAAATTTCTACCGTTTAATTCGTTCCATCTTTTTTCGTCGGATTCGCTACTCGTTCAGCGCGTCGGATTTCAGGACGCTGGAGGCCGAAGCGGAAGAGCGCTTTGGCGGTGATGCTTTAGGCAGGCCAGACCTGGTGATGAAGGTGATTGCCGAATCCTCTCCGGACAAGCACGCCGACCTTCAAAAAGAAATGGCTTCGTTTCGGTTTCAACTGATCATCAATCAATTACGCAAGCACGATAACGCCTCGCTGGGGTTGCAGATGAGTAAAGTGGTGTCAAAACATCTGGGCCTGCATGTCGAACATGCGGGAAATGTAGCGTATGACGAGCATGTGCATGACGCCATTTACCAGCAGGCGCATTTTTTGGACCGTTATTCCTACACAAAAACCGCTCTGGATTTGCGCGCCGTCAGCAGGCGGATCGCCGGTTCAACGGGAAAGCAGTTGACGTTTGATTACATGTAAATCCGGATTCAAGGACAAGTTCATTTTTTGAGGTTTTTTATGGCCAGGGATTTTGCCTCTTTAAATTACTATGAAATGCTGGACATCAAACCCGGCGCCGCGCCGTTTGAAATCCGCCAGGGCTATGGCAACGCCATGCAGATTTACGGCCCGTCCTCCATGGCCAGCTACTCTTTCTTTTCCGAGTCGGAGAGAAAAGAAGTGCTTCTTTTGATTGAAAAAGCGTATCATACGCTCATCAATGAGCAGGCCCGGCAGGAATACAACGAAATGCTGATTCGTGAAGGCGTCCTGCAGGCTGTGGAAGAAACGCCGCAAATCAAAAAAACCGTGGCGGTCTTTCAGATGAATCGGGGACAACCTTTGAAAGTCTGTGCGGCTGGAAGCGAAACCCTGAAAGAAAAAATTTGCCAAAGCGAAACGATTGGCCGCATTCTGGCGCAAAATGAGCTGTGCGGAGCAGACCTGAAAAAAATCCGCACAGACCTTGACATTTCCATCGAACAGATTGCCCAGGAAAGCCGGATTCGTGCGGATCACCTGAAAAACATCGAAGAAGACCAGCTTGCGCATCTGCCGGCGGCGGTTTTTCTTAAAGGGTTTGTGAAATCCTACCTGAAGTGCTTATGCCTGGAACCTGTGGATGAACTGGCTGCCCGCTACATGGAAACGATGGCAAGCCGGAAATAACCTTGACGGCCTCGACACCCATTTTCGGAAAAGGAGCAAAAAATCATGCAAACTGATACCTTCCAAACAACAAAGGGAAATCTGGAAATCCGTTTTCTTGGACACAGTTCTCTCATTTTTTTCTGGGACGGCAAAACCATTCATGTGGATCCGGTTTCGGCGGAAGCCGACTATTCCAAACTTCCCAAGGCGGACATGATTTTGATTACTCATGATCATTATGATCATCTGGACTTGAAAGCCGTGGGCCTGATTAAAACTGCCGCCACAAAAATTATCGGCTCGCCGATGGTAGGTAAGCAAATTCAAGGGGTTATTGTTTTGAAAAACGGCGATTCGCAGACCGTGGACAACCTGAAAATCGAGGCGGTTCCGGCCTACAATATCGTCAATATGAGCGCGCCGGGCAAGCCTTTCCATCCCAAAGGAGTGGGCAACGGCTATGTGATCACCTTTGGCGACAAGCGAATGTACATTGCCGGCGACACGGAAAACATCCCGGAGATGAAGAAGCTGCAAAACATCGACATTGCCTTTCTGCCGATGAATCTGCCTTACACCATGACGCCGGAAATGGTGGCCGATGCGGCCAGAATGTTTCAGCCGAAAATTCTGTATCCCTACCATCAGGGGGAGACAGACACGTCAAAATTGCTTGCCCTCCTCAAGGATGATCAACATATCGAAGTGCGCATCCGGAAGATGAAATAAAAATTTTTATTCAGAGAGGTCTTATGAATATTTTGTCCCGTAAAGTTCTTGCTTTGCTGATTTTTCTTCTCATCGCCCCCGTCATGGCCGCCGCCGCGCAGGCCGGTGAATTGCCGTCGCGTACCGTCTCTGTCATGAAAGGCGTCCAGGCCGACGGGGCCTGCGCCATCGTCGGCATGAGCGCCGAGCAGTGCCAGTTGACAGCCCTTCAGCGGGCGCGGGCGTCCGCCATCGAGCAGGCGGCCGGCGTTTCCGTCACGTCGGGGACACTGGTGACAAACTTTACCGTTGCTGCCGACTTCATCAAAACCTATGCCAGAGGGTTCATCGTCGCGGAAAAAGTGGCATGGCTGCCCCTGGGCCAGTATCAGAAGGATACGGCCACCGCTCCCATCCCGGAATACCGGGTCAAGATCACCGCCGATGTCTATGTGCCCGAAAAAAAGGTCAAACCCCTGGGGCTTCAGGCCCGGTTAAACAGCAACGTCTTCCGGGAAGGTGAGAAGGCCAGAGTTACCGTCCGCACGACGAGGGATGCCGGGTTGGCCGTCTTCAACATCATGGCCGACGATCGTGTTGCGCTCCTTTTCCCGCATCCCCAGGAAACCAATAACCGTCTTGCCGCCGGCAAGGAATTTATTTTTCCTGCCGCGGACTCCAAGGTGGAACTTGTGATGCAACCGCTTTCGGGGCATCAAAAGGATGCCGAGGCCCTGCTGGTTATCGCCTGGGAAAAAGGGCAGGATATTCGGGTGATGGATATGTTTCCAGCAGGCGCGCCGGTTGCTTTCAGCGAGTTTTTCCGGACGCTGGCCGACATTGCGGACCGTTGTGAGGAAACGATCCTGCCTTA
>ENA-UPTA01006151-UPTA01006151.1-activated-sludge-metagenome-genome-assembly--contig:-NODE-6151-length-10681-cov-4.867401_pt1 | contig 10681 bp, 5 predicted proteins | sample MGYA00238184_ERZ773361 | MGnify/ENA primary metagenome ERZ773361 (study PRJEB29100, sample SAMN05720205) | activated sludge metagenome | isolation source: anaerobic digester from wastewater...
GCGTCGAGAATCCACAGATTCATCCGCAGGTGCGGCGGGAGGGTCGCGGCATTCCACGCCTCCACCGGCACGGTGAGGCCCGTGGTTTTCAGCACCGCTTCGGAGAGGGCCTCGGGAAGCGGTCCCGCACGGAACGTCAGACGCGCCAGCACCGCCTCGGTCGTCTCGGGGATGGGTTGCAGTTCGCGGCGCAGACTGCAGGGCAACCCGCGCAGCCCCCGCTGGCTGATGAAGAGAGGAAATCGCCCCGCCGCCGAGCAGGTCCTGGCGAGGTTGGGCCGCGAGAATCCGGTTGGTGAGGCGGATGAGATTGAACAATCGCTTGAGTCAGGTAGTATCCAGGATCACGAGGCCGGACCATATCGAAAACGGATGGGACGAACAGAATATTTGGCAAACATTGTGGCAATTCTCATAGTCAGCCTCATTCTTGCAATTCTTACCTCTGCGAACGAGGCGGACGTTCCCCTCATGTTGGTCGTCAGTATACCACTATCCATCTGGGCGATCCTTTGCCATATCAGACGCTGGCATGATCTGGGTAGGTCCGGCTGGAACGTATGGCTGCTACTTATCCCAATCGTGAACTTCGTGGTCCTCTTGTACTTGTTGGTGGCACCAGGGGCGTTGATGCCCGAGCGGAACCAACAGCTCTTTCAGCGCCAGTACTTCAAGCCGATTATGCTGGCCCTTCTCATCGCGATGTTCAATCAGCTTTCCGGAATCAATGCGTTGCTGTACTACTCGCAGCGCATCTTCGAGACGGCCGGGGCCAGCGCCGAATTCGCCCGGCTGCAGAGCGTGATCGTCGGCGCGACGAATCTGGTGTTCACCATGTTGGCGATGGCGATCATCGACCACTTCGGACGTAAGCGGCTCATGCTCGTCGGCTCCTTGGGTTACATCGCCAGCCTCACCACCGTCGCATGGGCCTTCTACACCAACAAGGGCGGCCTCATAGTGCTGGTCAGTTTCATGGTCTTCATCGCCTCGCACGCATTCGGCCAGGGCGCCGTGATCTGGGTCTTCATCAGCGAAATCTTCCCCAACCGCGTACGCGCACGTGGCCAAGCGCTCGGATCGTTCACGCACTGGTTCATGTGCGCCCTTATTGCCTGGACTTTTCCGATGTTTGCCGAGACAGCCGGCGCGCACGTGTTCGCCTTCTACGCGGCCATGATGGTCCTACAGCTATTCTGGGTCATCTTTGTCATGCCCGAGACGAAGGGTGTGCCGCTGGAGGAGATCCAGAGGGAACTCGGGATCGAGTGATACCCTTCGGTTGGTGTTGTGCCGAGCGAGGGGCTGGTCAGGGCGGACACCCTCTTCAGATCGAGGATGCCGGAATGGAGTCCGAGGCCGCAGCCACGTCAAGTGTCTGTTCGCATGGGTCTTGGCTGTCGGCGAGCGCGCCCGCGGATGGCCACGCCTTCCGAATCGCCGACTGTGCCGGACTGTCGCCCCCAAGAACCTGCGCCTCCCGACAGACAAGCCGGAGTTTCTTCGCGACCCGATCCATCCGCTCAATGTGTGTCCAGGAGAGTTCCCCGGGGACCCATCGATTCCCCTGGTTTCGTGCGACGCCACGCACCGCCTCAATCAGGCTGTGGCAGACCGGATCGTCTTGAAGGGTCCCGAGCAACGCGTCTATCTCTCTCGATCTGCTCTCCAGATAGGCCGTCTCCTCTGCCTGGAGCGTCCAGCATGCCTTTGACTCCGACCCGGCCGCCCGGCTGCGCAGGTGATCCCCTGTCTGGTAGGACCATGTCTTGAACAGCGTCTCCTCGTAGGGACGCTGCAAGGTGGACACCTTCCGCATCCACAGATGGTTTTTCAGGGTGCTGTGTGATGCCCGGTCATATCGACACACAATGGTCCCTCCGTCCCGCTTCGGCACGACGGTGAGCACGCCGGGTGATCGACCGCCACGCAACCGGATCAACGACAGCGGCATTCGCCAATGCCTGGCGTCAGACGCCATGCAGGGTCCCTTCGCCGGCGTTTCGCAGACAATCGTCCGACGCATCCGACCGAGAAGACAAAGGATCGCCGCAATTTGCTCGACGGCGTGGACCTTGGGGTCGAGCGTGGTCAGGTAATCGGTGATCGCCCGCGCCAGGTCTTCGAGAACGCATACGCTGCGCAGCAGCAAGCGGCCCGTGGCTTCCTCCTGCATAAGGTCTCTCAGTCTCCCCCTGACCTTATGGCCCATCTTGCGCTCCAGGAACGTTTGCCGCTCCACATGCCACTGCACGAACTGCGAGAAGCCCTCGAAGCACTTGTCTCCCGCAGAATCGAGACCTTCCAGGACCTCGATCCAGAACCGGAACCACTTGGGCTCGTTCTTGAGGTGCTCCTCGATGGTGCCGGTATGGAGCATGCGCCGGCTGTACTCCGCATAGCGCAGCCCATTGAAGTCCGGGCCGGCCGAGAACGCCACCGGGGCGTGAGTCTCGGCGAAGATCGCCCCTTCGCTCTCCTGATCGGCGAGCCACAGCGAGAACATCAAATGGGAGCAGTGAGAGAGAAGAAAGTACGGCTTTTCGAACTGGCGGTCCACGTATCGACCGAACTTGTAGTAGGAAAACACATCCTGAAGGGCTGCCTCGATCTTCACGAGGGTATCCGCAACCTGCCGCGTTCGGTCCGATGCCGCTATGGACGCCATATTCGATGCCCACCCAATTCACCGATTCGTCATTGGTGATTCCACACTGTGGTTGTTCGTCGGCATATTCGCTGTGGCACCTTACCCAATCGTCCCGGAACATCGCCGTATTCCTTCCAACGCGCCAGAAGTCACGTCTACCGTGATGCTCGTCCACAGTGAAGGCCCGGTTATGGGACGGCCCCCAGGCAGGGCGATCCTGCCGCGCGTGGGCCCGCTCCCACTACGGCCGACCGCAACGCATCGACCAAGAACGCGTTCGCCGGCACTCGACGGTTGCCTTCCTCCAGCTCGCGGAATCTGCTAAGGCACAAGGGCTCCGGACCCGATATGGTCAGAGACGCTATGGAAGCTCATGTATCTTGTAGGATCGTGGCATAATGGATATTCGCCAACTCGAACGTGACACACGGTTGATCCTGCTGCCGGCCGAGCCGCAGTTGAGGCGCGAGATTGCCGGGGTTCGCAGGCAACTCGAACGCATGCGCGGCAGCCATCTCATCGTCGACTTCTCTCGCGTGGAGATCATTACCTCGCCAAGCATCGGAGATCTCCTGTTGCTGCAAAAGGTGGTCCTGGACCGGGGAGGCAGGATGATCTGCTGCAACCTCCGTTTCGTAACGAAGTGCATCCTGCGCACCGTCGGTTTGGACCTGCACTTCGAGTTCGCAGAGGACAAGCCCAAGGCATTGCAGACACTACACCAACTCGCAGAGGCACCGGCCGGCGCTCAGCTTGTCAGCAGTTAGAGCTCATTGAGACCTTCGCTCCGGGTACATCGACCTGTCGGTCGCAGGCGTCGTTCGGATGCGGCGTTTCAGAGGACACATATGGTAGACGAACGGGACAGCCCCGATAGGCAGGTTGAGCACATCTTTGATGTCACGAAGCGCTCCGCGCAACTCGAATTCCTGGGGTTCATCGACGGGGTCGCCGGCTCGGGGAACAACCTGTCCGGCCTCTTCCAGTGGAAATGCGACAAGTGCGGCGCGATCAATCACGATGCCGCAATCATCGAGACCGGTCGATCGTTCCTCGCCGAATGGTCCTGCAATCGATGTGACGAGGCGATGCACGTGCACTTCCGCACGCGACCCATAACCGATTGGATCGCCCAACATACGCTGGCCATCACCACGAAGGCATTGTCCGGGGCAACCGAGGAGGAGAACTCATCCGAGAGCAGTTCTTCCGAGGGACGACAATCGGCAGAACCCAACCAGAAAACCTTCGCGTGGATTGCCATTCCTCTTCTCGCCCTCCTGATCGTCGTGGGCTCGGCGGATCTCAAACACCTCCGGTCCTCCTTTGCCGACGGCCGTGGTCCGTCAGGCCGTGCCTCGGGCCCCTCTTATTCCTGGCTCGGCGGGTACTGGGTCGGCGAGGAACCCGGCGACGCGCTCTATTTCGGATACATGAATCCGGCGGCACGGTGCGGGGCCTACACAATCCCGGCGCACAACGGCAAGCCCGCACAGATCGTGCGTTTTGAAATCCTCCGTGAGGAAGCAATGGACGACAGGCTCGTCTTGCGCGAGTTGAACAAATCGCCACAGGCTGATGATCCCGGCGCGGTCATCCACATCACCAGGGATGACGGCAGGATGGTGCGCATGACCACAAGGGGGGGCGAGCCCGTGCTCAATACGTACCGTCACGCAGACAGACCGTCCAAGCAGTAGCACATCCCTGCCGACACAGCTTTCCGTTCGGTGTCCGGCGTCCTCGGTCCTCCGCTCCGGCCTGCGAAGCCGCCCTTGACACACTGTCCCTGAGTCGCCATAATCCTCTTCGGATTGGCTGCCCGGCGGCCGCTTCCCGTGGATCGAACGGTGAGCGGAGAACGTCGTCGGTGGTCTGAATGGCGAGGGATTGTATCGGATGTCCGTCTCGCTCCCCTGCCGACCGCGTTCTGACAAGGAGTTGTTATGGCACACCGTCGTTTCACCGTCTTGATGCTCCTGTGCGGCGCGGCGATTGCCGCGTCGTTCGGTCCGATCCCCTGTGCGCGGGGCCAGGATACATCGGCAACCGAGCCGTTCAATTTCGAGGAGGCCTCGCGCACTGTGCCCAAGCCCCAAGAGATCTGGCCCTTGGTCCGGGAGGACGCCGTGCCGCTCGAGTGGACGATCCGCTCGGATGAGGTTGTAACAAGCGATACCGATCCGGCACAGAAGCTGCGCAAGGTGACCGCCCACTTCTGGAGCCAGGAGCTGGCCGGCAAGAAGTGGGGACATCCCTGCGTGATCCTGATGCCTGAGGACAACCGCAGGAACCTCGCGCCTGAGCGGAAGGGGAAAGTGGTCATCGTGGGCTCGCCGGACGGAGACTACTTCCCCATCCACGTGGACAAATACGGCGAGCCCATCGCGGCCCGGACGGGCTACCCGACGATGGTCCTCTCCAATCCCGGCCTCTACCCCGACGGCGGCGAGATCGAACGGGATATCGGCATCCTCTCGACCCTGCGAAAGCAGACCGGGAAGGACTACTACAACATGAACTGTCAACTGGCGGTCGTGTACATCCAGGCGATGAACGCGTTCCAGCAGTTCCTCGGATGGGACGAACTCCACGCCGTGGTGGGAGGCCATTCCAAGCGGGGCCGCAGCGCGACGGTCGCCGCCGCGATGGACCCACGCGTCGCCTCGGTCATCATCATGGGCAACGAAGGCGTCTACGCGACGGACCGCATCGAATGGCACCTGTCCTTCCACCACGCCTTCTTCCAAGACCAGGTGACCGTGCCGGTCTTCTACCTCGGCGCCACGAACGAAGACGGCTACAGGATGTTCAACGTCAACATCCTGCAGGAACGTCTGAAGCGTCCCATGACCATTGAGATGATCCCAAACTACTGCCACTCGAACTTCAGCGAAATCCAGTTCATGGACTTCGCCATGTGGGTGTCGCATGTCTTCGACGGACGCCCGGTGAGCCGGATCCGTGAAGTGAGCCACGAGCGCCGGAACGGGCGGACCTTCTTCCGTGCGAAGGTCGAGAGCGATGCCAAGATCCAGACCGTCAAGACGTGGTATGTCTACAGCGACGACCCGGCGTGGCGAGACCTGATGTGGTATCATCTGCTGATGCACCGGGTCGGAGACTACTACGAGGCCGTGCTGTACGGCAAGATCCCGGACGCCTTCATGATCGAGGTGGGAGACATCGCGCGGGGCCTGCCGGGCTACGTCTCCAGCACGCCGCAGAAACTCACGGATGCGCCCGTGGTGGAGCGCAAGTCACGAGGATCGCTGCCCCGCCTGTGGGAACCGAATGCACAGAATTGAAGGAGCCAGCCGCCATGCGAAACCGTGTCTCATCTCTTGTACTCGTGTCGATTCTCTGCACAGCAACGACCGCGACGCCGGGATCGCTTGGGGAGATCGCCCGCCGCGTTGAGGGCCAGGCCCGGCGGGCCTCCAGTGGCGTCTTCGACCCGGAATCGAACCGGGACTGCTATCACATCGCGCCGGGCGAGACGACCGTCCTGACGACCCTGCACGGGCCGGGCGAGATTCGGCACATGTGGTTCACGATCGCGGGCCGGGACCGCCGCTACCCGCGGACGCTCGTCCTGCGGATCTACTGGGACGGCGCCGAGACCCCGTCCGTGGAGACCCCCATCGGCGATTTCTTCGCGGCGGGCAACGGGATGCGGGCCAACCTGAACTCGCTGCCGATCCAGGTGACCTCCTACGGGCGTGCCCTGAACTGCTACTGGCACATGCCGTTTCGCGAGAGCGCCCGGATCGAGCTGACGAACGAGGGCCGCAACCGGCTCAGCGTCTATTGGCAATTCGACTGGATGGAACTGCCGAAGGCCCCCGCCGACATGCTCTACTTCCATGCCCGGTACCGGCAGGAGTTCCCCGCCAAGCCGTTCTCGCCCTACGTCATCTTCGAGGGCCGGGGCGAGGGACACTATGTGGGCGCCGTCTTCTCGATCCAATGCAGCTACGGCAGTTGGTTCGGGGAATCGGACGACCGATTCTACATCGACGGCGAAGCGGAGCCCTCCATCGTCGGCACGGGCTGCGAGGACTTCTTCAACGACGCCTGGAACCTGAGGCTGTTCAGCAACGACAACACGGGCGTCACGATCAAAGAGGCCAACGGCGAAGACTGCCGGTTCACGGCGTATCGCTGGCACACGCAGGCCCCCGTGACGTTCCGCCAGTCGCTCAAGGTGGACATCGAACGCCGCAGCTTCGTGCAAGTGAGCAATCCCAAGACCGGGCAGCGCGAGCTGCACGATTTCAAGTACCGGCCCGATTTCTGCTCCTCCGTCGCCTTCTGGTACCAGACGACAATCGCCGAGCCGTTCGACCGCTTTCCGCCCGTCGAGGAGCGGGTGAATGCGGAGATCTTCCTCGAAACGGCGGAACTCGCCGACAGGATCAAGACCGCCTCGGGCGTCACGGCGTACAGCCACAGCAACCGCGTGTGTAATCTCAAGCGTGCCCTCTACGTGGACAACACGACCGTCGGCGGCTGGTTCGACGTCCCCTGCCGCGTGGACGAGAAGGGCAAGTACTCGATCTCTGTCTTCCAGTGCCTCTACCAGACGGGCGGGATTTGGAAGCTGACCCTCAAGGGCCCCGCCGGGGACATCCTGCTCGACCGCGCGATGGATTTCTACGATCCCTACCTCGCCTGGCAGGAGAATCGGCCCGAGAATTTCCTCTACGGGACCTGGTTCGAGAAGAAGGTCGGCATCCACGCGTTGCCGCCGGGCGACTACGTCTTCCACTTCGAGTGCATCGGGTCGAATCCGCTCACGCACGTCCTCAATTCGGACGACCTCGGCCTGAGCTGCCGCCTGGACGGCATCTCGCTCCGCCGGTTCCCCTGGGACGACCTGCCCGGCCAGTTCCAGCAGTACCTCGCCGACGAGGAGAAGCTCTTCGCGGGGCAGGTCGCCCAGGCGAAGCACGCCGTCGCCGAGTTGGACGCCGCCATCGAGCGATTCCACAAGGACGTGGGGCGCTATCCGACCGCGTTGCGCGACCTGATCGAGCGCCCGTCCCAGCTCCCGGCCACTGCGGGGCACTGGCCGTATGTCGCCGAGATCGGCCCGGACCCGTGGCAGCAGCGATACCGCTACGATTGCCCCGGGCGGTTCAACCCCGGCTCCTTCGATGTCTACTCCATCCACGGCGACAGCCGCGATCCGTCCGTCTGGATCGGCAACTGGCCTGTGCCGTTCCGCCTTCGCGACGCCTTGGAAGGCGAAGAACTCGAAACCAAGGCCGCAAGCGACCGCGTGACGACGTCCCGGCAGGAGATCGGTCTCGCATCGCTGCCTCCGCTCTCGGCGGGCAAGCAGCTCTTCATCCGCCTGCACCGGGAGAAGGACGGCATCGATCTGGCGCTTCCGCCGTCGGTCCGGCCGGGCCGATACGCGGTGAAGGTCCGACTGGTCACGTCGTGGGACTACGGCATCATTCGCCTGAGCTTCAACGGAACGCCGCTCGGGCAACCCGTGGACTGCTACACACCGGACGTGGATACGAGATTCGTCGATCTGGGCGCCGTCTCCGTGGGCTCGGCGGCCAATACGCTCCGGATCGAGGCCGTGGGCCAGAATCCCGACTCGGCCGGCTACTGCGCCGGGCTCGACGCCGTCCGCCTGGCCCCAGCCCCGTAGGTCGCCGGCACCCGATCCGCCGCTCATCGGGCTGCAGTGGCTGCACGCCCACGTCGTCCGGGACGTGGGCAGCCGAATTTCCGTCTACGCGTCAAGGGGGACGTGCGAAACAAGTCTTGACACACCCTCCTCGGCATGACATAATCCGTCTTGGACACGATGGTTTGTGAGTGCCCCATGAGGATCGAGAGGCGATGCAAAGGCAATCCTTTGTCACGACGCGGAGAATCGAGACGAGCACGTTCGTGGCACTACATGAAGGCCCCTTGTGAAAGGAGTTCCCATGAAACGACGACTGGTCTGGTTGACGTGCTTGTGTGTGGCCGGAACTGCGCTTGCGGATGCCCCCCGGCTGGAGCGTTCCGAGCCGGCAAACGGATCCGTGGACGTGAAACCCGATGTCGGAATTCTCCGCCTGGTCTTCGACCGCGACATGAAGCAGAATTCCTGGACGCTCTGGGGCTCGGACCTGGGCAAGCTTCCGCCGTTTGAGCAGAACAACGCCGCTCCCTGGCGCGATTCAAAGGTGTTTGAGTTGCATGTGGGAGCATTAACGCCCGGGACGACTTATGCAATCCAACTGAACTCGCCGACAAGGCAAGGGTTCCAGGCCCAGGACGGGACGGCACTGCCCATCACCGTGTTGACGTTCACGGTGGCCCGTGGCGAGAACGCAGGTCCCTCGCTCGTGGGGACGTGGCTCTTCCGTGATGCCGAGATGGAGATCAGCGCCACATTCCTTGAGAACGGGACCTTCACACGGACCGTGAGGAGCGAGGAGGGCGTGGAGCAGGGGAAAGGGACCTACAGATGGGAGGGCGGCCGCCTGTACGTCCGGCCGGAGGACGACGAACCACTCGAATTTGCCCTTCGCTTCGTCGACGCCGACACACTCGAGCTGACGGAAGAAGACGGGAGCGGCCTGCAATTCGCGCGGCAGGAAGCTCCGAGAAAGGTCGATGACCGCGATGATGAGAAGAAAGAGACGCCGGCCTCCGGTCCCGCGCAGTGGAGGGACTACAGGAATCTCCTGTCCAACGTGGACCAGGTCCGGCCAGGCGGGGCGGGAAACATCCTGTACGTGCACCACGAGATGATCTCCGTGCCGGAGTTGGGAGTCAACCAGACGATCCCGGTCGGGAAGATCTTCCTGATGACCGGCGACGGCCGCGGCCAAGTCCCCTTCATCGCGCCGGCCGGGTACGTTCAGGCCGGCACGCCGTGGTGGTCGCTCGATGGCCGCCGCATCGCGTTCACCTGCGACTTCGAGATGGCCCGCAGTGCTCTGTTTTCCGATGTCTTCGTGGCCGACCTCCAAACCGGACACGTCCGTCGCCTCACGGGGAACGAGTGGCATCCGGGTCCCCAGAAGGGCTACGGCTCCCTTATCGGGGTTGTGCGCCAGTGGCCGGTCGAACAGGTCCGCGGAATTCAGCAGGTCAACATCAGTTGTCAGGGGGGCAACGGCGTTGTCCACAAGCTCAAAGGGGTACGGACCAATGAGCAAGGCCAAGAAATCCCCGGCGAGTACTACTACACCATCGATCATGTCCCCGCCGGCAAGATCTGGGTGAAATGCTACATCTCCAGGCACGTCGGGGCACTCAAGATCGTCGATGTCCTGCCGGGACGCGAGACGCTCGTGGAGACCATGAGTCTGATGGAGGGCAACCGCCTGGCCTCGCATCCGAGTCTCACCCCGGACGGACGGTACTGTGTCGGGCTCTCCCAACACGCGTACTACAACCCCGCGGAGAAGGTCAAGGAATGTGGCTTCGACACCATCGCCGTGCTGGACTGTGAGAACCCTGCCCTGCCCGTTGCCTTGTGGGAGCCGACGAAGATGCAGGGACAATACGCCAAGCAGCCCAAGCTCTCGCGGGACGGCAAGTGGGTCGCCTTCGCCCTGGGGGACTTCGGGGCCGAGTCGATCGCCGTCTGCTCGTTGGAGAGCATGCTCCGTGGGGCGCCCGAGGTCCGAGTGGTCGTCCCCGGCCAGAAGATCCTCGGCAGCCACACCGTGGGCGGCAGCAGCCCCGACTGGTCGCCCGACGGCCGACAGATCGTCTTCGTCCGCCACATGGTGTCCACGCAGGGGTTCACCGGGAACCTGTGCATCGTCGGCGCCGATGGGAGCGGGCTGCGGCAGATCACTCAGGTGGCCATGAACCAGTGCCCGGGGACACCGAGCTGGTCTCCGGACAGTCGGCGCATCGCCTGCCATCTCGTGACCAGCCGAGGCCCGACCCTCAATATCACCGACATCCTCATGGGCCAGGCGGTCTCCGACATCTGGACGGTCGGCGCCGACGGCTCCGACCCGCGGCAGCTCACCAACGACGGTCGCAGCACTAATCCTGCAT
>ENA-UPTA01006155-UPTA01006155.1-activated-sludge-metagenome-genome-assembly--contig:-NODE-6155-length-10676-cov-3.950946_pt1 | contig 10676 bp, 10 predicted proteins | sample MGYA00238184_ERZ773361 | MGnify/ENA primary metagenome ERZ773361 (study PRJEB29100, sample SAMN05720205) | activated sludge metagenome | isolation source: anaerobic digester from wastewater...
AGTGGTGAGACTCGAACTCACGACCTCTTGCACCCCATGCAAGCACGCTAGCCATCTGCGCCACACCCCGATCGATTTTAAATCGATTAATGATCTTTAAAATCTTTGGCAAAATTAGGATATTTTTATGAAAATACATCTCGTTCTTTTGCGTATGAATAAATTTTTTATTCAAAAACAGAAGAATAGTAGATTAGTTTTTTATCAGCTTTTTTTGAATAACCTTCTGTTCTTGAACCACTTGGATGAGATAAGTTCCTGAAGGCACTAAGTTTAAGTCTATCGTTTGGGTTATTTCTTCTGAAAAAGCCTTGAAATTTCTCGAAAACAGCATGTTTCCTTTAATATCCAGGATCTGTAAGGATAATGGAGCATGTGAAAATCCTTTCAATCTAATTTGGACAATCTGATGTACAGGATTTGGAACTACCTCGATGACAGGGTTATCCTTTGCCATTTCGTATGTGCTGGTACAGACATGAATGCTTAACTTCATCAAATCTTCAATAGGAAAGAAACAAGGAGCTATAGGTATAGCTGTAAGCTTGATGTTCACATAACCCTTGTTGACGTCGTTATTGCCAGGGAAATAAGTGGTGTTGAGGGAATAGGGATCAGAAAAATATCCATCTCCATAAGTTGACCAAATTATGCTATCGGCATTGTAAACAACTCCATTCAGATAAGCAGGGTCGCCTGTGCAGATAAGAGTATCTTTGCCAGCATTACAATAAGGACTTGGATGGAGAAAAAGAGTCATCGAATCGGTAAGCTGTGATAAGAGGTCATAACCAAAGGCAGTGAGAGTAAGTTTTACAGAATCGGAAAGTTTGTCTTGAGGTCCTAAAAAGTAAATGCTTTGAGGTTCGTGAGGTTGATTAAAATGTCCATCTCCCGAAGTTGTCCAGGTAACAGTTCGGTAATTATTTGCCGTACTTAAGAGATTATTATAAGGCATGATGTTGCAAATCAGCGTATCGGGGCCAGCAAAGGCAAAAAGTGAGGGAGAGGCATCGAAACGGATTTTGGCGATGCGTGTTTTCCATGAATTTCTAACATATTCAGTAGTAAACCAAAAGGAGGTATCATCGGCTGGGTCCACAGCCATCATAGCGTAATCGCCCCAGCGTCCAAAATTGCTTTGTGCATAGTAACCGGTAATAATTTCGGCTTCTTGTAGATTCATTTGTCCAAGAGGAGCATTCGCCGTGCGGCCAGTATAACGTATAGAAGGAGAATAAGATTCGCTGCTTACTGAATATCCTAAGGCAATATCTCCTATTGCATTCATGGCAATACTGGGCATCCAACGATTAAGATCATCTGGTGCCCATGTTCCCTGTTGATAAATAGCCCAAGGATTAGTATCAGTTTTGCGAAATTCGTACCATCTGATACCTGCATGAGCCTGTCCGTCGAAATCTACCGAATGGCAGGCCATTAGGGTTTGATGAGTTCCAAAATTTCTGTACTGCAAACGATACATCAGTCGGTCGGAAAGCGTTTCGAGTCCTTGGTCGGATGAAGGTTGAGGAATACAGGCACCACGAGGTGCATCGCAAAAATAAGCGTCGAAAGGTGCCACTGCTAAAGAAACAACGGGTTGGAAACTGCTGTTGTTTACATTATTCCAATCGACATGAAATTCCCATATTTTAAAGGCATCTTCTTGAGCTCCAAAACCGTTATCGGTGAAATAAGCGAAATAATTAGGAGCCCCATTTGGAGGTGGGTTTCCATCAAAATCGGAAGGGAGCATGCTCCAAGGGCCGGAGTTTGGCGGCAAATCAAAAAGAACCATTCGTGCATTAGGATCACCTGCAAGCATGGCATCACGCTCAAAAGCTGCAGCCGCTACTCTTAAATAATTTCCGAACATGTTAAATGAAGCATAATAAGCATCGGGCCAAACGGCAAATTTTGGATAATCGTTGAAAGCAGGAAACTCAAAAGCATATTGATAATAAGAACCCATTGGATCAGGTGACTGAGAAATGGCAATTAGCTGCCAATAAGTTCCATTAGAGGTATTTACTGCGAATTGTGAAGCCAACCATCTGTCAGCCAGTTCGTCATATAAAACTATTGGATCACCATCGTTAGTGCCTGTCCATGGTCCAATAAATCCATTCCATAGAGTGGAATTATTTACAGGTCCAAAAAGCAAATTACCTTGTTTATCGTAAATAGCAAACGAAAGATTGATCATTTGAAAATAGTAATCGGGGCTAACATCTCCTTCGGTGTCAGGTGGATAAACGCCATTGACGTTTCCTATGCCGGCAAAGTTTAATATGGGTCCTGCATTAGGAATAGAAGGGGGAGAAATTTGTCGTACTGGATCGGGTTGTGCGGGTGTGAGTTGACCAACTAATGGATGATGTTCATCGAAAGCAAGATTTCGAACAAGAGAATCTTTCCATGAACGGTCTCTCAATCCTGGCAAAACTGCTGTCATTTCGGCTAATGGTTTCGATTTCCTGAAATACGCCGCCTTTTTTACAGTCATTTGCTGCGAAAAAACCAATTGAGGTATAAAAAAGGTAAGACAAAAGAGCAATAGGCAATAATTTTTCTTCATTAATTCTGGTATTGCTGATTATTTTGACACAAATTTACAAAAACTCTACTCGATGTATTAAATCAGAGAAAGGCTTTTGAAAGGAGATTTAAAAAAGGTGATGGCTCATAAAAGAAAATTGTTTTTCTAAAATAATGATAATCAGCCATTAATTCCTATAATCATCTCCATCTCTTATGATGTCTTGTTTTATTTTCCTTTGCAATAGTGATTAAAAGCTTTTTCGGAAGCTATATTGCCCAATCGGATAGATTTTGCCCAATCATTGCAGGCACCATCCAGATCACCGATAAGAAATTTCACATTTCCTCTATTGTTCAAGGCGGGTGAATAGGTTGAATCTATGCGAAGAACCACATTGAAATCGGCAATAGCTTCTTTGTATTTCTCAAGATTGCTCAGCGCTATCCCTCTATTATAATAGGCATACATATTTTTAGGTTCTATTTGGACGACTTTGGTAAAACAATCGTAAGCTTCCTTAAATTGTTTTAAATATATATGAGCTTCGCCTTTATACATATAGGCGTAAGTATGAACAGCGTTCAATCGCAAAGCCTCTGTAAATTCCTTAATGGCTTTTTCATACTCCTTTTTTTGTTCATAAATAAATCCGCGAACAAAAAATCCATTCCCATCTTCAGGATTTTTTTCGATATATTGATTAATATAGCCCATCGCCTCATCATAGTTGCCTAATCCAATCAAGGTGGCAGCTTTAGTAAAAGTCCACTGTGAGTCCTCGTCGGCATTGGAATTTCCTGGTTTAAATGCTTCCTGACGAGGTTGAAAAGTTTTTTGTGTTGTATCATGCACAGCAGCAACTTGATTATCTGTTGGTAAATCTTTATTTTTTGGATGGTTTTTACAACTAGAAAATATAATTAAGCAAATCAGTACAATAGGCAAACAGTATTTCATAGGCTGATGAGTTAAAATCAAGCAAAATTATCAATCTTTGCAGAAATTCAACAAGTATTTTTTTGCAGGTTCATATCCAAGCTCAGCTGCCATTTTCAAATCGGTGCAGCCTGCATCATTTTGATGCTGGGCAAGACGGCTGAGTCCTCTTCCAGTTAAAGCCTCAGCCGAAGAGTCAAGTGAATAAGCCATGTGATAATCCGATTCGGCCTCAGCAAATTTATAAAGGGTAAAACGAGCCATGGCACGATTAAAATATGCCTCAGCGTATTGAGGATTTGACTGAATGACGCGCGTAAAATCATCTATAGCGGTAAAATAATATCCTGCTTCAGCTTTCGAAACTCCACGGCTTAGAAGTATTTCCATATCAAGGGGCGAAAGACTCAAAGCAGTGTCATAATCGGCAATAGCCTCGAAAAATTTACCTAAATGATGTTTGCATAAGCCTCTATGATAGAAGGCTCGGGCATCTTTGGAGTCGAGTCGAACCACCTGGTTGAAGTTTGAGAGAGCTTTTTCATAATCTTGATGTTCGAATTGAATAAGACCTAAATTAAAAAATGCATCACTGAGTGAATTATCGAGAGAAAGGGCAGTTTGAAAGTCTTTAGCTGCAATGGAATCGTTACTTAGTGCATGATGGATCAATCCCCGTTGGTAATATACTGTGGCTTGCTTCGAATTAAGCCGTACAGCCTGATCGAGGTCGAAAAGAGCCTTGTTGAAATTTCCTATCTTATAATAAAGAACTCCTCGGTTGTACCATGCCTCTGGTAATGTAGGATCCATAAAAATGGCATTGTTGAAGTTTTGAATAGCCTCCTCGGTATATCCTAAGCGAGCTGCAGTTATCCCTTGTTTTACGAAATACTCGGCATTTTCTTGAGCTGAAATTTTAGGCAGGGAAATAAAAAAAATGCAAAAGAATCCGAGGAAAACTAATGTCCTTTTCATGAAGATGAGTTAATAAGATGTAAGATTTCATCCGCTGCTCTGGCTGAAGCTCCCGGTCCGCCTAATAATTTTTTTATTTCGCTATAACCTTTACGGATACTATCCCTATATCTTTCATCATGTACCAATCTGTCGATTTCTTCATATAAACGAGCTGAAGTAAAATCATTTTGAATAAGTTCTTTAACTATTTGTCGGCCGGCTACCAGATTTGGCAAACCAATAAATTTGATTTTTACTAAACTTCGGGCAATAACATAAGAAAGGGGTTGACCCTTATAACAAATTACCTGAGGAACGTTTAACAAGGCGGTCTCGAGAGATGCAGTACCAGAAGTTACTATGGCTGCATAAGAATGAGTAAGCAAATCGTAAGTTTGGCCTTTAACGATAGCCACTTTTTTATGGTTGATGATTTGTTCATAAAATGGATTGGGCAATGAACTAGCTGCTCCGATAACAAATTGAAACTCCGGGAAACGTTCTACTATGCTAAGCATTATAGGCAGCATGAGCTTGATCTCTTGTTTTCTACTGCCAGGTAAAATAGCAATAATAGGCTTATGATTCAGTGAGTTCTGTAAGAGAAAGGCTTCACGAGCAGGTGGAACGTAATTGGTGATGACATCGAGTAGAGGATGGCCTGCATAAAATACATCGAACTGATGCTGAGCATAAAAATCTTTTTCGAAAGGAAGTATGGTGATCATGCGGTTAACGTATTTTTTTATCGTATGCACGCGTGATTGATGCCATGCCCATACTTGTGGCGAGATGTAATAAATAACTTTTAAATTTTTGCTACTGGCAAATTTGGCTATTCTTAAATTGAAACCGGGATAATCGATGAGGATGAGGGCATCGGGTTTGAAGTTTAAGATATCCGATTTGCATTGATTTAGAATCTTAAAAATAGTAGGCAAGTGTCTGAGCACTTCTATAAAGCCCATAAATGAGAGGTCCTTGTAATGTTTTACAATGTTTACACCTGCTGCTTTCATCAGATCGCCGCCAAAACCTCGGAATTCGGCAGTATTATCCACGTGGCGGATTGCCTTTACCAGATTGGCGGCATGTAAATCACCTGAGGCCTCACCCGCTATAAGATAAAATTTCATATCGTTCCAGCCTTTATCCTTACATAAATAAAATAACCTATAATGAGGACAAAGACTAAAGTTATAATTCCTCTACCCGTACGTTCGAATTTTTTTTTCATAAAAAAATGTCTTATCAAAATAATGGGCACTATGAGCGATAGCCAGTAAAGCTGCCATAGCTGAAAAAACGGATCCCATCCAGTTATGACAGTTAATAGTAAGCCAATGAGCCAGAAAATTATTCCTCCGCCAAGCATTCCCAGAATTCCGACTAAAAGACCGATCCAAAAAGAGTTTTTATTCATTATTGTGGAATATTGTTATTAATGATTCCATAGCATGATAGGCTGTCATATCGTATTGAACAGGCATAATTGAGATATAATCATTTTCGAGCGCATGGAGATCGCTGCCGGGTTGTCCATCGTAACTTACAAAATTGCCCATAATCCAGAAATAATCTCTTTGGCGTGGGTCGATGCGATGATCGAATTCTTCTTCCCATCTGCCTTCGCCTTGATGGGTTATTCGTATGCCACGGATGGGTTTGCCTGAGGTTTCGGGAAAGTTAATATTGAGGCATACTCCCTTGGGCAATCCATTTTGAAGGACAACCTGTGCAATTTTAGTTATCCATTTATCAAGCTGTTCGAAATCAGCATGAAATGAATAATCGCAAAATGAAAACCCTATGCTGGGTATATTGAGCATACAACCTTCTAAAACAGCAGCCATTGTCCCTGAGTAAAGAATATTGATAGAAGCATTCGACCCATGATTGATGCCAGAAACTAACAGATCGGGTTTACGAGGCAAAAGAAATTTTTCGGCCAGCTTAACACAATCTACCGGAGTACCATTTATCGCATATTCCTTATAATTTTCTTCCTCTGTAATCTTTTGATATCGCAATGGATTATTAACAGTAATGGAATGAGCCATTCCCGATTGTGGCTTGTCGGGTGCAGCTACAATTACTTCACCCAAAGGACGCATCATACGTATTAAGGCTCTAATACCCGGAGCTGTGTATCCATCGTCATTGGTTACTAAAATGAGTTTATTTTCCATTGAATCTTCATCTTCGAAATTCAAAAAATATATTTCTTAAAAACCTTGAATAATGAATTGGGATGTCTTTCGCATTTTGATCAAGCGTAAAAAATTATCCTTTCTTCTATTTTATTCAACAAAATGTTAAGTTCGAAGTTCATTCTTCATCATGGCAAAGATAACACTATTCTATGTAGGGGTATAGTTTATAGGTTAAAAGTGTGTAAACTAAAAAGTCTGGAGGTATTTATACAAAGACTGAGTGGGTAATCCCATAACATTATAAAATGAACCCTTAATGGATTCTATGGCAATGTAGCCTATCCATTCCTGAACTCCATAAGAACCTGCTTTGTCGTATGGAGAATAATGATCGACATAATATTCTATTTCGTCTAAAGAAAGGTTTTTGAATTTTACTTCGCTTTGGGCGACAAAAGTTTCTGATTTATAACTCGAACGTAGGCAAACTCCTGTATATACAATATGTGTGTTGTTAGAGAGTTGTTGGAGCATAAAAATGGCTTCTTCTCGAGTAGAGGGTTTATTGAGGATTCGATGATTGAGCCATACTATTGTATCGGCAGTGATGAGGAGATAATTTTGGGGTAGATCCTCATCATTGAAAGCCTTGCTTTTGCGTTGAGCAAGCATCAAGGCTACTTCTTGTCCATTTAATTGAGGAGGAAAATCTTCGGGTGTATCTCGAGTAAGAACCCTAAATGGAATATCGAGGCCAGCCATCAATTGCTGCCTTCGTGGTGAGCGAGAAGCAAGTATTATGTTGTAATTCTTTAAGTTACTAAGCATAGTATCATTAATGTGGATGAAAATTTAATTATTGGAAAGTCAGGAATCCTTATTAACCTGGATGAATATTCTGATTTTATCATTCTAAATATTTTCCAACAATTGGCATTCTTCGGCCGCTTCCGAATGCCTTTTTTGATATTCTAAGTATGGGGGGAGTTTGGTGTCTTTTATATTCATTGGCATTCACCATTTTCAGTACTCGTTTTACTAATTGGGCATCATATCCCTGAGCTATAATCTCTGTCGGTCCTTGCTGTTCTTCAATATAAAGTTGAAGTATGGGATCGAGCATTTCGTATAAAGGTAGTGAATCGCTATCTTTCTGATTGGGACGTAATTCTGCAGAAGGCGGTTTCAGAATTATATTTTCAGGAATAACCGAAGTGCCCCGATTGAGATAATGAGCAAGTTCATATACATCTGTTTTGTAAACATCACCTAATACTGACAAGCCACCGCACATATCTCCATAAAGCGTCCCATATCCAACGGCAGCCTCACTTTTATTGGAAGTGTTAAGTAGAATATAACCAAATTTATTAGAAAAAGCCATTAAGATTACTGCTCTAAGCCTTGCCTGAAGATTTTCTTCGGTAACGTCAGCAGATAAGTCCTTAAAATAAGGATGTAGAGTGTTGATTAAAGTTGCAAATGGCTCGTCGATGTTGATGATTTCATATTTAACTTTTAATTGATCGGCTAACTGAACTGCATCGGAAATGCTTTGAGCAGAAGTATAACGAGAGGGAAGAATAAGTGCTTTAATATGATCATTTCCAAGGGCTTCTGTTGCCAGGGCCAATACTACTGCCGAATCAATTCCACCCGAAAGTCCGATAATGGCATTTTTCAGGTTTAATTTACTAAAATATTCTTTTATCCCAAAAACCAGTGCATCATGGATTAGAGCTGTTCGCTGGGGGATATTGAAATCTGAAGTTACTACCGCAGTACGAAGGTCATGAGTATCTACAATTATCATGTCTTCAGCAAAGAATTTCGTTCGTATTGCAAGGCTCCCGTTAGAGTTGAATGCCATAGAATTTCCATCGAAAATCAAATCGGTATGAGCACCTACTTGGTTAACATAAATAAGAGGGATTTGAGCTTTTTTTAAATTTTCTGAGAATATATTTAGTCTTAAATAAGGCTGATTATCATGGAAAGGTGAAGCCGATATGTTTACCAAAAGAGTAGGTTTCAATTTTAAAAGTTCGTCGAGGGGCTTACATAAATAAAGTGGATGGTTTTCTGTATTCCATAAATCCTCACAAACAGTAATTGCTATTCTTTCGCCTTTGAATTCGAATACTTCGAAATGTTGGTTAGGTTCGAAATAGCGATATTCATCGAAAATGTCGTAGTTGGGCAATAGACTTTTTCGCTGCATGCCTTTAACTCGTCCTTCGTGTATGAAAAGTGCCGCATTGTATAAAGGTTTTCCTCTTCCTGATTCATTTTTTATGGGGCTTCCAATAATGGCTGCAATTTTATTACAGACTTGGCTAATTTCTTGAACTGATTTTTGACATTTGTCGATAAAATCATCAAATTCGAGGAAATCCTTTGGAGGGTAACCACACACAGAGAGTTCAGAAAAAACGATTAATGAAGCATCCTTTATTTCAGCCTCTTTTATGGCCTTAATGATTTTTTCTTTATTTCCTTCGAAATCACCTATGGTGTAATTGAGCTGGGCGAGAGCAATTTTCATAAACTTGAATTAAAAAAGGCACTATTGCTATAAAAATAAAGCAAAAGAAAGTTCCAAGTAATTGGCAATCCCATCTTCGGGAGCTCTAACATTAGGGTGAGAATTATAGTCAGAGAAAATATCGGTAAAAGAATTATTGAAAGCTAATCCAATCATGATAAAAGTAGATTGATCGAGATGATATTCAATTCCTCCTCCAATATTAATGGATAATTTCATGGCATTGAGTGAAGATGAGACATCGGGTTCGTTTTTTATGGTTGTGCCTTGTGCAGGATAAAAAATGTCGTTTGCTCGAGTTCTGAGCTTAAAAGCAGGAACCAACCCCAAATCGCCATAATAACGGATATTTTTTTTAGGCAATGATTTCATTTTAAAAAGCAAAGGGATTTCGAGGTAACGATAATTGTAATTACGATAAACTTTTCCAAGGATTAATGTATCACCAACTCCATCGGCCTTAGGCAGCTGATAGTTTACTGGATAAGAGATTTTGCCTCCCTGATAGCTCAGGCCAAAACCAGTGGAAAAGAAATAATTATCACGTAGATTGATGTCGGCAATTAAACCCCAGGTAAAACCAAGCTTTCCTCCATCGCTTTTGTAATTTCGCGTCTCGGGATTTATCCAGTTAAAACTTGGACTCACCCTTATCCCAAATTGATATTTCTTTTCGGCATGTTGGCCAAATAGATTTAAAGCCATAAATATTACCAACCATAAACCAACGAACTTTTTCATCTCATTTCGAATTTTGAACAAAGATATGGGCATTTGTTGATTCTACGAAGTAAATAAGAAGAAAGAAGTAAGAAGTAAGCTTAATGCAGTAATGAACAGATGAAGCTAAATGATATTTAAGAAATTCTCCCTTTTTATTGCGTTGTTATAGTAAAATAGGCAATCAGCTTGATTTATTTTTCAACTTATTCATTTTCATTAAAATAGAAGGCTTCGGGAGGTGGTAACTGAAACTTATCTCTTGCAATTTTTTCAGGGAACAAGTAATAGGTTATAATGGCCTTGGTACAAACTCCAGTGTCTTCTTTCGATAAAGTAACTTCTATAAAGGCAAGATGATGTTTTTGTTCAATTAAGCGCGCTTCCAAATGAATAATGCTGCCCACTTCACTTACAGGCTGAATATAGCGAAACTTCATCGAAGCCGTAACTCCTCCTGTGTTTAGCTTTACAAATACGAACCAACTGGCAATTTCATCCATCAAACAAGCTTGTATTCCTCCATGTAAGATCTCATGATATCCACAATAGTTTTCTGTAAAAAGCCAGTCAGCTGTTATTGCATCTGCCGTTTCATGAAACTTTAAGTGGAGTCCAATTGGATTAGAAGGTGAACATCCAAAACAATGGTTATCCTTCTGACCAATAAAAGGATTACGAATATCCCTCATATCATACTCATTTCTGTAGGCTGCAAAATTATACTATACTTTCCTTGTGTCCTTGAGCTAATTATTTTTTAAAATTCACGTCTAAAGTATTCTATGCGTTAGACGTTAAGATTTATTTATGGATA
>ENA-UPTA01006157-UPTA01006157.1-activated-sludge-metagenome-genome-assembly--contig:-NODE-6157-length-10672-cov-4.802392_pt1 | contig 10672 bp, 9 predicted proteins | sample MGYA00238184_ERZ773361 | MGnify/ENA primary metagenome ERZ773361 (study PRJEB29100, sample SAMN05720205) | activated sludge metagenome | isolation source: anaerobic digester from wastewater...
GTAACCTCGGCATCCCCGAATCGCTTAGCTCTCGGGACAAGTATACCAAAAATTTTTGGACTATTATTTAAATCCTTCTGGTATAAAATCTCAGGGATTCCTTAAGGAAAAAACCTTTTAATTTTTGGCAACTTTAAGACACGAAATGATTATTTCCATTTCGTGTCTTTGATTACTCAGTATTGAAAGGAAAATCCCGCTTGCTGTGGCACTGAGAAATGACCACATGCCATGGTCTTATACCAATCCCAGGAACAGCAGAGTCGGATCTTCGAGGAGTTTCTTCACTCTCACCAGAAAGGTTACTGAGCTGGAACCGTCAATGATCCTGTGGTCATAGGACATGGCAAGATACATCATCGGCCTGATCTCTACCTGATTGCCTACCGCAATAGGCCTGTTGATGATGGCATGCATACCCAGGATTGCTGATTGTGGTTCATTGAGGATTGGGGTGCTCATCATACTTCCGAAGATTCCGCCGTTGGTAATTGTAAATGTACCTCCGCGCATTTCTTCCAATGTCAGTTTGTTGTTGCGTGCCTTCTCTGCAAGTTCCTTAATTTTAAATTCTATTTCGTGCAGATTCAGGCTCTCCACATTATGTACGGGCGGCACAACCAGACCTGTCGGTGTGGAAACTGCGATAGATATATCGGCATAATCGTGGTAGATGACATCTTCACCATCGATGGGCGTTGATTTCCGGCATTTCAAGCAAAACTGCGGCACAAGCCTTGGCAAACAAGGACATGTAGCCGAGCTTGATGCCATATTTTGCAACGAATGCATCCTGATATTTGGCCCTCATCGCATTGATATTGGTCAGGTCTACCTCATTGAAGGTGGTTAGCATGGCCGTGTTGTTCTTGGCGGAAACCAGGCGGTTGGCTATGGTTCGACGCATGCGGCTCATCTTTTCCCTGCGTTCATTGCGGGAGAAAGCGGTTGTTTGGTTTGATTCAGTCGCTGCTACGGATTTTTGTTCTTCTGCCCTGGATGGCTGTACTGATTGGTTTAGAGCTTTCTGAGCATCATCCTTGGTAATCCTGCCATCTTTTCCTGTACCTGTTACGGATCCGGGGTCGATGCCTTTTTCTGAAAGGATCTTACCTGCTGCCGGTGAGGGCGTTCCGGTTGCATAATTAGAAGTTGTAGGTTCCGGCTTTGCCTGTTTTTCTTCAGCAGTAACCGAAGTCTCGACAGGTTTGGTTTCAGTCGTACTTCCTGCAAAAGAAGTGTCTATCTTCGCTACGAGGTCGCCTATCTTCAGGTCGTCACCCTCCCCGGCAACATAAATCAATTTTCCGGCTGCCTCTGCAGGGAACTCCAGTGTTGCCTTGTCTGACTCGAATTCACATATTGGTTCATCCATGTTGATGATGGCACCATCTGCCTTAAGCCATTGGGAGAGTGTTACTTCATTGATGGATTCTCCGATGGTGGGCACACGCATTTCGACGATACTCATAGTTGATTTTTTAGATTGATCTAAATATTTTTTTAAGCATGTTAAATTTTGTCTAACACGCTAAGTTAGAACATTATTCCATCTCAAACAAAAGAATATCGGGGAAGTTTTAAGGAATCGATAAAAAGGGATGCATTAATGCGTTTTTTCTGAAGTAAAACAAATGCATCTACATCAAAATGCTGGTCTGAAGTTCCTTTCCGGTCAGCATTCTGACTCCACATAAGCAGCTTTTATTTATTGTTTTATCAGCCTCCTTGCTAACTATGACCCCTTATGTCTGTCAATCTGGCAAATTTAAATCCTTCATAGCGACTCAAACCAGCACATTAATTCCTTTAAGGCTCAACGGTTTTCATTTTTCAAATGCCTGTATCGAAAATTTTGACTGATGGAGTATCTTCCAATCCCGGACAGGTTGTAATATCGTTTGTGAAGTTTTGACAGGTGAGCACTGCTCCTTTCTGATCAAGGGTATGAGTCACATGCAGGCATAGATATAGTTATTGTACCCTTACAATAGCTTCATTCAGTAGCAATACCTTCCCTTATAGGGACATAAATCTTCCCGGCTCCTGCATCTTCTATCGAAGTCCGGTTTCTTCCGGAAAACTTTTTTCAGGCTTACATCCCACCGTATTTTCTTCAAGGGGCGTGTCTTGTAATGCTTTTATTCTCCCTTAACTACTTTTTCCGTAATCACCGTACCCGACTCATCTCTCAGAGTAAGAATATATGTCCCGGCAGCAAAATCGGCCATATTTATTTCAAGTTTTTCGAGCCCTATTCCTACAGTGATGGTTTTGAGCACCAAAGGTTTGCCCAACATGTCAAACAAGCCGATTTCTATTTTTCCTTGTTTTTGACATATAATATTCCCGGACAACTTGCCACCTGCCGGAATCAACCTAATCAAGCGATCGAGGGTGAAGCTACGCTTTCCGGCGTCTATTGTCACAATCTTGCTGAAGGAGACGTTGCCCGATTGATCGATGATCATCAGACGATAATACTGCAAGTGATTTGTTTCGGCAGATATATCTGTAAAAGTGTAGGATACAGATGGTTTATTTTGGGCCGTCATGAAGCCGATTGGGCTGAAGAGCTTGCCATCCCGACTTTTCTCGACGAGATATTCCCGGACATTTCTTTCATCAATACCTGACCATTGAAGTATATTGACTGTTCCTTCATTTCTGCCGGTAAATGACAGTAAGTTTAGTGGTAGCGGAATATTTTGTTTAAATATGATGGAAAAGTCCTCGACCTGACCATTGGTGATGTTTTGGCACGGTCCTGAAACGCCGGACGGGCTTGTAATCACCCTGAGTCTTAAAAGTTTATTCATAATTGGACTTGCGGGTGTTGTAAAGTTAAAATTCACTGTGCCACAATAGTAATTTGAAGAACTGGAAACCACTAATTCTCCCCCACCAAATTCTCCGTTATCATTGTAATCAATATAAGCCTTAATATTTTCATAAATAATGGGATTACTGGCACAATTTCCAACAGTAAATGACATCGTATAGGTGGTGGAAGGTTCCAGGGTAGCAATATTGGTACATGAACGATCCACATAAATACTGCCATCATCTGAACCGACACCACTGTTACTCGTCATCCCATTGAGTGCAAACATCTGTAATCCGGCATTGCCGGGAGGATTGGTTGGCAAGGGACATGCATTTTGATTCAAAGCCGGAGCATTTCCGACTATAACAGCATTGGCTAAACCATAGGAGCTATTGCCCGACACTATCAATGCAGAATAGGTTCCGACTGTATTGTAGGTTACAACGGGTTGTTGATCAGTGCTGGTCGATGGGGTTCCACCTGCAAAGGTCCAGGTTCGGGTGCTCCCATTGACGGACTTATCCTTATAGTATACCGATCCGCCTCCACAGATTGATCCCGGCTGCATCGCAAAGTATGCACTTACACTGCCCGTGCAATCAGACAGGCTAGTATAGGTGGGTATTTCATTATTTATCGTTGTTTTTGACAAAGAAGACCAATCATTAGAGACTCCAACAGAAGGAGCCATGATATAGGGATCTCCAGAATTATCATGACCCGCACCAAAATTATGACCCATTTCATGTGCCGTCATGACGCGTAAGCTTGTAGGATCAGAAGTAAAATCCTGAAGAATGTGATACTTATATCCGGTGACCCCAACCGTTCCTACATAAGCAAGGCCTACTGTCGAGCCATCAAAATCACGGTTTGTCCAAAATTGCCCCAAATCATGAGCTACTCCGAATCCGCCATTATAAGACCACGTAGAGAATCTTGGCAGGACTGTATTTGCGTTAGTTGATGCTGTATTGGGGGTCAGCGGGTCATTGGCATAAGATGTGCTGATATATTGGGTGACGATAGTAAATTCTATATTCTCAACGAATTCGTGTCTGTAGTTGAAAGCTACATTGTTCATCACGGAAATATTATGGTTCTCAACATTTGTCACAGAATTGCTGAATTTGGTGTACATGGAGGCATCGGTAGCAATGGCTAGTTCCACTTGTTTACATTGGCCGGTTCTGGCTTCCAACATCTCATGGTAGTCATTTTTATGTTCATGCAACGCTGTAACACCACAAGAGAAGGAGCCATCCGGCTTAACCTCACTCGCATCATATAAGAGGAGGGAACTGCGATCGGCCGTATGGTCCATTATCCACTCCTGCTCTATAAATAGGGTCTTTGTACTATCCACAATCATCGCATTGATGAAGTCATGATCGATGGTTAGACTGATGGAAGCGCTTCGTCCTTCTGCTACACCAAAATATGTTTTTGTGCTGATGTCTCTACTGACTACATTGCCGGAAGCTCCTGCTATTGTAGTAAAATAATCAGGAGAAATCAAACTGTTCTCTTCCAGGCGGAATGTCCAGTTGCTGCTTTCGGCTTCTATAGTAAGAACTTGTCGGTTATCGACTATGGAGTTATAAAGTTTCCGTATATCGACATTTACTACCTTAGCATTTGGCATCTTCTGACGCAGTACCGGACTTAATGCCTCATTATTGGGTTTGAAATGAAGGAAGCCCTGGCTGTATATTTGACCGATGGACGTGATCAAAAAAATGAAAATAACAATAATTCCGGTTCGGTACATAGGTAGTACTTTTGATTGATTAAACAAAAATGAAGTGTGTGCTTTTGGGTGGGAGATTGAAGTCAAGACAATTCAGGCCGGAATGTGCTAAGAGCGTGGATCCAAACCTATGGATGTCTTCATGGTTATGGCTGGGTGAGTTGCAAATCCAATTGGACAAAGCAATATATTAATATTAATACGAATATATAACTTTCTCCTGAAAATGCGTATATAAAATTATGTTATTAACAAAAAATTTGTTGAATAATAAGAATACCTTGAGTTCTTTGATAAAAATATAATCAAAAAACTTATACTTTAGTTTGAATCTGAATTTGTTGATCGGCATGGGGAAGATGTCCATGTATACCGAGGTAAAAGGGATATTCAGTTATTGATTGGCTTCCAATTTTTAGTGAATAGCATGTCGCCGGAGTTATTAATTTGACAGGAATCATGTCTTTAGAGTTTTATATCCCTTGAGGCAATATTTGCCCTTTTATCTTCGGATCGTTCAATACGTTCAGATTTCTTTTCCTAATCTCCTTAATTTTTATCAACTTTGCGCCTTACAATTTTAATTTAAAAATGGATTTATTTGAAAGATTGAAAGCTTCTGACAAAGGCCACCTTGGCCGATATTCGGAAGAAGCTGACGGATATTATATGTTTCCCAAGCTGGAAGGCGAATTAGGTCCCCGAATGACCTTTAACGGAAAGGAAGTGATCAACTGGAGTATCAACAATTATCTTGGTCTGGCCAACCACCCGGAAGTACGCGCCGTAGATGCTCAGGCTGCCAAGGATTGGGGGCTGGCTTATCCGATGGGTGCTCGTATGATGAGCGGTAACACCAGGCTGCACGAGCAATTGGAAAGCGAACTGGCTGAATTTGTCCATAAGGAATCGTCCATCTTGCTCAATTATGGATATCAGGGCGTTGTTTCTGCTATTGATTGTCTTGTAAGTCGACACGATGTCATTGTATATGATTCGGAAAGCCATGCCTGTATTGTAGATGGTGTCAGGTTGCATTTGGGTAAGCGGTTTGCCTTCGATCACAACAATATGGAAAGCCTCCGTACTAATCTCCAACGTGCCAAAAACATCATCGATGAGACAGGTGGAAGCATTTTGGTGATTTCAGAAGGTGTATTTGGCATGCGTGGAGACCAGGGTAAGTTGAAAGAAATCGTAGCCATGAAGAAGGAATTTCCGTTTCGACTGTTTGTGGATGATGCGCATGGATTTGGCGCCCTGGGCAAGAATGGGGAGGGTGCCGGCGTTGAGCAGGGAATCCAGGACGAAATAGATATTTATTTTTCCACCTTTGCCAAGAGTATGGCCAGTATTGGCGCTTTTATTGCCAGTGGTAAGTTTGTGGTGGACTATATCCGGTTCAACATCAGAAGTCAGATATTCGCGAAGTCTATGCCCATGCCGCTTGTAGTGGGCAACCTGAAGAGACTTGACATGATCCGCCGAAGCCCCGAATTTAAGAATAAGCTTTGGGACAATGTCAACTACCTGCAGAATGGCCTTAAATCAAGAGGATTCGATATCGGCTCCACGAATAGCTGTGTGACTCCTGTATATTTAAAGGGCAGTATCGAAGAGGCCATGGTATTGGTTCATGATCTGCGAGAGAATTACGGAATATTCTGCTCCATGGTGGTATATCCGGTCATACCAAAGGGCATGATCATCCTGCGATTGATACCGACTGCAGTCCATAGCAAGGAGGATATCGATCAGACGCTGGAAGCATTCAGTATGATCAAGGATAGGTTGTATAGCGGTGAATATGCAAAGATTGCCGCTGAGCGATACGTAGCAAAAACCTGATGAAGACAGTATAATTCCATTACCATTCTAACAGAATATTATATTTTGAAGCCTTATATCAGCGGAATACAGCAAATAGGAGTCGGGGTAGCCGATGTCCATGAAGCCTGGAAATGGTACCATCGAGCATTCGGAATGGATATCCCGGTGTTTGAAGAAGCGGCGACTGCGGCATTGATGCTGCCTTATACCGGAGGTAAGCCGCAGGACAGACATGCTATCCTGGCCTTGAATCTCCGCGGTGGCGGTGGTTTTGAAATATGGCAATACACCAGCAGGACACCTCAGAAAGCAGCTTTCGAAGTGAAAGCCGGTGACCTGGGTATCTTTATTGCCAAGATCAAGACTTCTGATATCAAAAAGGCATTCAGCCACCTGATTGATTGTGGGGCAACAATGCTGTCTGAACCGGCGCAATCCCTCAATGGCATGCGACATTTCTATGCCAAAGATCCATATGACAACCTGTTTGAAATCATCGAACAAAAGGATTGGTTCTCTTCGGGGCCGGGAGTCTTTGGGGGGTGTTGCGGGGCAGTGATTGGTGTTTCCGACATTGAAAAGTCCAAACTTTACTATAAGGCCTTGTTGGGTTATGAAACGATCTCCGGAGAGACTGAAGTAATGGACAATGAATGGCGGAATATCCCCGGTGGTGAAAAGAAATTCAAAAGAGCTATCCTTACACACGAATACCCGCGAAAAGGGCCTTTTTCCAAGCTATTGGGCTATACTTCCATAGAGCTGATCCAGGCGTTGGATTATCAACCGAACAAGATCTTTGAAAACCGATTTTGGGGCGACCTGGGATATATCCACCTTTGCTTTGATATCCAAGGTATGGATGAGATGAGAAAACTGTGCGAACAGTTTGGCCATCCATTCACCGTGGACAGTAGCAATAGTTTTGATATGGGAGAGGCCGCAGGTCATTTTTCTTACATCGAGGACCCGGATGGCACACTGATAGAATTTGTCGAAACCCACAAAATACCGATCATCAAGAAGATAGGCTGGTATCTTAACCTAAGAAACAGACCCGCAGACAAAGCATTGCCCAATTGGATGCTTAAGGCGCTGCGATTTTCGAGAAGGGAGTTGTAAGAGGGTTGGTTCGGGAATGTAGTTACTATATCCTGTTAGTTTAGCATTCATCATCAATCCGGATGAAATCTACGGCTATTGAAGGCAGAGTTTCAAAATCGCGCATGGCATTGATGAGTTTGAAACATTCGTAATTACGAAGCTCATCGACACTTATATCTCGGGCTATGACTTGCCCAGAAGCAAGCAGACGTTGCCGGGCGGTCCCGCGAAGTAAAGGCCCGGCAGGGGTATGCCACTCTTCTCCATTGAACAACACTATGTTGCAGTAAGATGAATCTGTGATCAAGCCGTGGCGTATGATTAGGATGTCATCACAATCTTTCTTTTGTTTGAATAACCTGTTCAGGTGGCTTCTATCCGTGTATTTCAAGGAGTAGTCGATATCATTGGCTTCGATGAGGCGCAGGGAAGTAATGTCCCTGATGGTGTATGGTTCCCATGTGGCCTTGCGGGAGTTATGATTATAGCTGATTCGCAGCTTGAAGGTACCTGCATGACAAGCTTCCGGGACAATCAGGCCATCAAAAAGCCCGTTGGCCGGCTCATATCCGTAGTAGGTTGTGTACGAGTCGAGATATCGCATCAGGTGCCATGACGGATGCATGATGATGCCGTTTTCGACCCGGATGGATTCAAAGAGTGGGTACATAGATTTTCTGAATCATTTCAAGGTATTCATCTTCTTCGTTGCTCTGTGCCGTTATGCCTCCACCACTTCTAAACAACAAGCCATCGATTCCCTGTTCAATATATCGGATCGCCACGGCACTGTCCAGGTTATGTCCATCAAAATAGCCGAAGACGCCCGTATAGTAACCGCGGGGACCCAATTCGGCTGTCCGGATTATATCCAGGGTTTTTTGCTTGGGTGCACCGCTGACGGAACCTGCAGGAAGAAGGAGGGTCAACATTTCCCCAAGCCTTGTACGCCAATTGTGTTTCAACCGACCGGCTATTTCGGAACTGGTCTGAAGAATCTCGCCTTTGTACGTCTTGATTCTTTGGACAAAACGGTATTTTATCACCCGGATATCATGCGCGACCATCGCCAGATCATTTCGCATCAGATCCACGATGGTGTTGTGCTCCCATTCTTCTTTAAGATTGTCGAGCAATTTGTTTTCTGCATCTTCTAACCTCGCATCGATGGTGCCTTTCATCGGATAGGTAAATATTTCATCGTCTTTTATCCTGACAAAACATTCAGGAGAAAAAACCACGAATTCATCCCGATAGAGCAACCGATAAGGCGCACGGGCAGTATGGTAAATATCTGACAAGCTGAGATTGCAATCTATGGGTGTTGGAAATGTTAGGTTGAGGAGGTAGGAATCCCCGTGTCGGATATGTTCCTTGACCAACCGGAATCGCTCTGAGTACCATTCCCTGCTAACAGGGCTGCTTTTCAGATCGGGAATTGCTGAAATGGGAATATTATCCGTGTTGCTGATGCCGGCGATATCGAAGTGTAATCCATAAGTTGCTGCATCTTCGGGTTTGCAGATAACAGGCTTTTCCATCTCAAAATCCATGAGGAAGACAAATGGCTGTCCGGCAGAAGCCCATTCAGAAGCCTTGTGCGAAAAATCCTCTCTTGTCATTTTCCTATATTTACAAAGTTCTCCAGGATTTGCCTTCCTTTAGCGGTCAGAAAGGATTCAGGGTGGAATTGTATGCCGAAAATCTGCTTGTTCTTGTGCTGGACAGACATCAGGCAATCCTCCCGGGACATGCCCGTTACTGCCAACTCATCCGGCAAATTAAGATGATCTATCTTCCAGGAATGATAAAGGCCCACCTCTATCCTGTCCGGCAAATACCGGTAGATGGATGAACGATTGTCTATCGCAATTCTTTCCCTGTGGCCATGTACGATCGTATCCATCTGCACAAGTCTGCCTCCAAAATATTCACAGATGGCCTGATGGCCGAGACAGATACCGAGCAACGGTTTATCAAGTTTTTCACAATAAGAAATGACATCTCTAAGCTCAGGAAAGTCCGAAGGAGTCATTGGGCCGGGAGATATGACGATGTGGCTGTAATCTTCCAATACAGCAATGTTGAGACCTTTTGAAGGCAAAACCCCATATAACACATCATCAAGACTGCGCAATAACTCTACAATGTTGTAGGTAAAGGAATCGTTGTTATCTATCAACAGAATACGCATCTTAAGTTTGCCATTGCTATTTAGAAGGGCAAAAATAATCTAAATAACATTCAGGCAAATATTCATTTCGCGTTGAGTAGGAATGAATATCAATTCGTCTTTGCATACAGACATGATAAACCTTCACCGACCGTGTCAGGTCAATGATACAGGGAATTACTAATACTTTGTTGGGCATTTTATAATATTGGACCATGAACAAAATTTTTACTTTAATGAGAAGGGAAGTAAAAGGGATAATTGCGGCATGATCTTTAGTCTGCCTTGCCATTAACACGTTGGAAAAGCAGTAGCTACACATGAGGGTCTGACGGGTAAGTATGGATCTCTTCCTTATCATACATTCAATGAACATTGTGCCCGGGTTGAGTTGAAATATGGATTTACAGGTTTATTATAAGCACGATGGTGGATTCATTTTTACCTGATTGCATAACTTTTCCTTTCGGTCGTTGTTTTAACCCGAAACAAATCCATTGTATTGGTGCGTAAGATTTTCATTGTTATACTTATCCTGTGCATCACAGGTGTTGTTTTTAGCCAATCCAAACAAAATACCATGACAAAGGCTGACAAAAATAATCCATTATTGTGCAATCCGCAGTCCGGGACTTGTGAGGTGCAGGACAGTATGGTTGCAGATTCTGTCCGGATTAATATCTCGCCGTCCGTTACCGACAAGATAAGGGTGGTTTATTTTACCGATCCTATTTGTTCTTCTTGCTGGGGCATTGAACCACAGCTTAGGAAACTGAAGCTCGAGTATGGCGAGGTTATCGATGTGTCTTATCACATGGGTGGTCTGTTGCCGGACTGGAGTTACAACAGTGGCGGAATAAGCAAACCTTCGGATGTTGCAAGCCATTGGGATGAAGTGAGTCTTCATTATGATATGCCGATCGATGGTGATGTTTGGCTGGAAGATCCGCTGAATTCTTCTTATCCTCCTTCCATTGCTTTTAAAGCG
>ENA-UPTA01006158-UPTA01006158.1-activated-sludge-metagenome-genome-assembly--contig:-NODE-6158-length-10671-cov-4.526658_pt1 | contig 10671 bp, 6 predicted proteins | sample MGYA00238184_ERZ773361 | MGnify/ENA primary metagenome ERZ773361 (study PRJEB29100, sample SAMN05720205) | activated sludge metagenome | isolation source: anaerobic digester from wastewater...
GCAGTATATGACGCTCGGCGCGAAGGCGATGGCCCTGATCAAGGGACGTGTCACTCCCAGCTTCGATGACGTAAAACAAGTTAGCGGTCTTGTTCTGCGTCACCGGATCATTCCGAATTTCAATGCAGAAGCGGAAGGGATCGGTGCGGAACAGATCATTGCGAGTATTGTCGAACATACGGCGCTGCCCAAGTAGAGGGACTCATGGTGGATCACGGGCGGAAGTATCTGGACCCGGCATTGCTCAGCAAGCTCGGAAACATGGAGCTGGTGGCCCGCTGTGCGGTGGAAGGATTTTATACCGGTTTACATCCAAGTCCTTTCCACGGATTCAGCGTGGAGTACAGCGACCATCGCGCGTATGAGCCGGGTGATGAGCTACGGTTCCTCGACTGGAAACTCTACGGTCGGACGGACAAGCTGTACATCAAGCAGTTTCAGCAGGAGACGAATGTCCCGGTCTACCTGCTGTTGGATTGCAGCAACAGCATGTCGTTCAAGGGGAATGGGCCGGTCAGCAAGTTAGAGTATGGCTGCTACCTGGCATCGGCGCTGGCCTATTTGATGCTGGGGCAGGGGGACGCGGTGGGGCTTGCCTTGCTTGGGGATAAGGTTCATGCACGGATTCCGCCGCGATCCCGTCGGACCCATCTGAATACGATTCTCACCGCACTTCAGAAGCATCGCGCCGCCGGGGTAACGCGCCTGGGCGACGTGCTGCACACGATAGCCGAGACCACTCACCGCCGGGGGATTGTGATCCTCATTTCCGACCTGCTGGACAACGAAGAGGAACTGCATACCGGACTTGCTCACCTCAAGTACCTGCGGCATGACGTCATCCTCTTTCACACCCTGGATCATCAGGAATTGTACCTGGACTATGACGGGTTGATCGAATTTCTGGACCTGGAATCGACAGCTCGCATTCGAACATTTACCAATTCCTTGCGGGATTCTTATCGAAGCAACGTCAAGGCCTTTCTGGAAACGGTGGAGAAGGAATCACGGGAGATCGAGATCGACTATTGTCTACTTGACACGTCGCAGCCGTTGGACAAAGCCTTTCTGGCGTATTTGGCGAGGCGGAAGGTGCTGTCATGAGTTTTGTAGCGGTTGGATTTCTTTTGGGGATTGCCGCTGTGGCGGGGCCGATTCTGGCGCATTTGCTGGCTCGGCCCCGCTACCGCCGTGTCCCGTTCACGATGCTTCGGTTCCTTCATGCGGGCAAGGCGGAAATGGAAACCCGGCGCAGACTGCGGGATTTTCTACTCCTGATGCTTCGGTGCACGATGATTATCCTGGCGGCTCTGTTGTTTGCCGGACCGCTCTGGCGCGGGGGTGAACACGAAGGCTCCGGTCGGCCGGTCCATTATCTCGCGTTGGACAATTCTTTGTCGATGAACTATCGAGAATCGGGAGAGACTCTGTTCCGCAGGATGATCTTGCAGGCGCGGGAGTACATCCGTACCGCGCCTCCGAACGCGCTGTTCCATATTTATCCGCTTGCGTCCGGCGATCCTCTGAACGGTAAAGATCGGCAGGAAGCGCTTGTGTACGTGAGTCAGCTCCGCTCCGTGCCGCTTTGCGCGCAGCTGCAGTCGTTCCTGTCGGATTTGCGTGAATCTCGGAATGACCGAAATACCGATCGCGACATATCGGCCTGTATTCTGAGCGACTTTTCGCCGCAGGTTCTTCGTGGATTGCAGCAGGTATCCTCACCGATTCCGGTTACAGAATTTCACTATGAAGCCATTCGTCCGGGGCAGGGAATTGTGAACTGGTCTGTCCCGGAGGCCTCTATACAAGCTGCCGAGGACGGTCGCCTTCGGGTGGAGAGTACCGTGGTGAATTGCGGGGATACACCGGACAAGCGGACCTTTGGTATTCGTGTATTCGACAAGACCCTGGCATCGTGCGAGGTGGAACTGAAACCGCAGGAGCGGACACGTGTATCCATGGAAATTCCGGTTGATTCGCCCAATACGACATATTTACCTATCGAGTGTGCGCTTGTCGAGACGGACGGACTCGCCGAAGATAACATCTATTACGCGGGGATCGCGATTCCGCAACGTTCACGTATGCGTGTTCTTGTTGTCGGGAAGAACCAGCGTGAGACTTTCCTGCTGAAAACCGCGCTGGAGACCCTCGCTCGTCATAATCCCTCGGATGGCATTACCGTTGAGCCTGTCGCGCGCGCGCAGCTGGAAGATCCGGCAGTATTGAGTACGGCACACGCGGTTCTCTTCACATCATTTCCGGAATGGCTGAACCTGGTACAGAATGTTGCCAAGCGGTTGGGGGCATTTGTGGACCAGGGAGGGAAAATCGGATATTTCGTATCGGCGAACTACTCCAAGGACACACTGGATCTTCTGTGGCGTTCAGGTCTTCTTCCGGCGATGCCAAAGACCCTTAAGCAGGAGGCTACACACATTGCCCCGCAACCGGAGATCCCGCTTTCGGGACATCCCCGGTTTCTGGACGCATCTGTACTGCCATCCATTCAGAACTACAAAATCGACCGACTTCCACTGACCGGATATTATGAATGCGAGACAAGTTCCAACGGCGTGTGTGTATGGCGGCTGCAGAATGACGCGGGATTTCTGTACAGCATGGAACGTGGTTCCGGGTCGCTTTTGCTGATCAATACCAGTGCGGATGATTCGCTCGGTGCTCTGTTCAAATCGCCCGCGGCGACGGCTTTCAGCCGTTACCTTCTCGGCAGGAATGTTGCAGTGAGTTCATTCGGATTCCCATGTGGAGAGCCGATTATCCTGCCGCTTTCTTCGTCCGAACGAGCCGCTAAGAAGCAGCAGACCGATACCTGGCTGATTACTCCGTCAGGGAAACGCCTGGGGGCATCGTGCGACGATTTCGGTATCCGCGCCTCTTCGCCCTTGGAGATCGGATGGACGAGGACTGTAGTTGAACCGACGCGTTACGCCGGGGTGAATGCACCACGTGACGAATCGGATCTTTCGGCGGCAGACGCGAGTGCTCTTGAGAACACGTTGGAGCAGATTTTTCAAAGGACATCCAAGCCGACGGTGGCCGAGGCAGTTATCACCGCCGGACAGGAATATCATCCACTGTGGAATGAAATCGGCTGGCTCTTGCTCGTCTTAATCTTTTTCGAATGTTTCATTGCGAACAGGCTAAAACGATGATCCCAGAAACCCCGGAACAGAAGATCGAGCGTTTGATGACCCGTGTGAGGGCGGTGCGCAGTCGGCTTATGGCGCTGGCGCTTCTGAAATCGTTTGCGCTGTGCTTTCTCTGGATCGCTCTGTACCTGACGGCTTATGTTTATTTGGATCATACGTGGCATATCCCATCGGCGATCCGCCTTATGGCATTGCTTGTGCTCGCCGTCTCTGTCGGTTATCTGTTTATTCGCCTGTTGCGTTCGGTCTATCGACACGCCTCGTGCAGCCGTGTTGCCGGTTATATTGAAGACAAGATTCCACTCCAGCAGCAATTGGTAGCCGCTGTTGAGTATCATGAACAGCAAAGCGATTACCCGTACTCAAAGACTCTTGCCCGGTATCTTGTCACCCAGGTGGATCAGGCCACGGCGAGCGCCGATTTCAAAAGAACCGTCCCGACATGGCAGGGATACGTATTCTCGGCGGTCATTCTGGCGGGGCTGATTTGTGCATCGGTATTCCTGGTGAACAATTTTGGATTCTTCTACCGATATGTGTCTCGTTTAGCGCAGCCACTGGCGGATATTGCGCCCTTGCCGGAGACGCAGTTGCGGTCGATCACACAAGATATTCTTACGCCGCCGGATCAGCCTGTGACATTCGCAGCGGAAATTCTGGGTCAGGTGCCGGAAACCGGAGACCTGATTCTTGAAGCATCTCCGGCTGTAGCCGCACTGAAATCCGGGAATGACACCGGAACCTTCCCTGTTTATCCGAGCCGTGACAAGGACGGCGCTCAGCAATTCAAAGCCGAACACTCATTTTCTTCCGGCGACTATCGCTACCGATTTGAGAGCGGGGAAGCGGCTTCCGAGTGGCATCAAGTTGCGGTAGCGCCTCTTCCGAACATCGCGTCCATGGAGGTCCGGCAAATCCCCTTCGGCAAGAAGAGCGCAAATCCGACCGTGGAGGCCGTTGAGAATCATAAAGTGGTGGCCTATAAGGGAGCGCACGTGGCGGTTACGGCCCACACGACTACGCCGTTACGAAAAGCGGGTGTGATCGATCCGCAAGGTATCCCTTCGGAAGCCAATCTCCAAACCGATTCTTCGTTTGTCTTTGAGTTCGATGCACAGGAGGAGGGCTTGTTCCGATTTCGCCTGGTGAGTGACCGGGAAATGGTAAACGAGAAGGAACCGGGCTTGCAGATTCTCCTGAAAGAGGATCAGCCGCCCTCCATCGAGCTGCAATCGCCCGGTGGAGATTATGTTGCCACCAATGTCGCGAGTATTCCGATTGTCTTTGCCGCAGAAGATGATTTCGGGCTTGCATCCGGCGAGTTGATTCTTGAGATTGCCTATAATCCACCTGTAACCATTCCTTTTCCCATTGAAAGCGGTGTCCTGAATGCAACTTGTACATATACCCTTGAACTGGAGAATTTTGCACTGGATGTCGGTGACAGTATTCTCTACTACGTACGAGTAACCGATCTCCCTTCGGAGATCAAGGCCGAGCCTTCCACAACGACATCGGATATCTACCTGATTGAAATCAGGCCATACCAGCGCACGTGGCATCCGAGCAGGGCAGCGGCGATGTGCTCGGCCATGCCAAATGGACCGAAAGATCCCGGCCGTATGCACGACAACCTAACTGCCGTGCTGGAATATACGCGAGCCATACTGAAGAAGACCTGGGCCATAGCGAACGAAGAGAAGGTGACGGAGGGAAACCGAAAGAGGATGGATTCAATCCGTTCGGATGTCGAGTATACGAGAGACCAGGTGGCAATGATCCGTGAGGACCCAAAATATCCGTTCTCGAAAGAGGATATTGCCCTTTTGGACGGAGTACTCTGGCATTTCGGCGAGACGAATAAGGCGCTGTCCGATTACGATGCAAAAAAGGCTACCGATCCGGAGACCAAAGCGTATCAGGCGTTGCGCAAGATTCTGATTGAAGTCGATAAGAAGATCTGTCCACCGGGCGCAATTCCGAATACACCGGATCGTCTTGTTTTGGAGGAGAGCGTTCACTTGACGCGATATGATGTGGAAAAAGGAAAGGAAGAGCTGAACCGCCTAACGGATGAACTCAACCGGCTGCAGGCAGAGCAAAGATCGGTGCGGCGGAAATTCGACTATTTTCTGGCAGAGGCGACAGGTAAAGAACCGCCAAAGCAGAAGACTACGGACGAAAAGACATGGACTGATGAGGACGATGTTCTCGGAAGCCGTAAGGGTGAGGGACGGGGACAGGGGCAGGGAGAGGGCGGAACAACACGTGTGGTCGGGTCCTCGTACAGAACCATCGAGGGCGCGATAGGAGTAGACGGGAGACCATCGCCGCCGGGACAGGTGCTTGGCGGACTCGCGAATCAGCAGGATCGCCTGAAAATGATCCAGGCAAAAGAAAAGGAAATCCAGGAGCGTCTACAGGAATTGACCGGTGATCTTCGCCAGGTGGAGTCGCGAATGGAGCCGAAGGCTTCGCAGGATCTGGGATCGTCATGCAGGAATGCCGGGGAGTCGTTAAGCCGTGCGGGCGGCCTTATGAAAACGTTCATGGAGGAAGTGTCAGATATCTATTATCAGGCAGGCCAGGATGGCAGGAAATATAGCCGATCCCGGGAAGCGCTGGATGGATCGCTGAAAGAACTGGCCCAGGCAAAGGATACTCTCACCGGGGCAGGCGGAAAGAACGCCGCCAGTGTGGAGTATCAGAAGCAGGCGGACCGGCTGGTGGAATTAGCGGATGCGTTGGATCGAGCAACCAATCCGGGCGAACGGAATGCAATGCTTGACACACTCAAGAAGGCCCAGGAAACGTACCAGTCGGCAAGACAATCCGGTTCGCGGGCGGGAGAGCGCTCGCAATCGAGCGGGCAATCAGGAACCGGTCGGGGTCAGAAGGGTTCAACGGGCACAGGCGGTCCTTCGGGATCGCAAGATTCCAGCGCAATTGTCTACGACTACTGGGGATGGGACGGTCTGGAGCCGGGAGATGTTGCTCGATATCTGGCGATGGGATTTCGGTCTCTTGCGTTGTCCGTTGAGAAGAAGAAACCTGCGTGGATGGATGAACCGGCCTCGGATGCGGATTTTTACCGCATTGAGAAAGATTTCTTCGAACAGGCGGCCCAATTCGAACCGTAACGGGGAAGAAGAATGATCTTTGTAGATTATCCGGGATTGTGGATTGTCGTGGGTGTCGTGACACTCTCCGCGATTGGGCTATTCTTTACCTTTCGTGCCGAGGCTGTCCGGAAAGCGGCATCCTGGCGATGGATTCTCGGTGTTCTCCAATATTCTGCGCTTGTATTGGTATTCGTTGTTCTCTGGGATCCATCGCGTCCGGTCGGGCAGCGAGATCACGTGCCGAACACCATATTGACATTTTTCGACACAAGCGAAAGCATGTCCGTGAAGGATATGGGGAATCTGAGTCGTCTGAACAGGGCTGTGGAGTTGTTTCATGACGTGTTCGGGCCCGGTCTTGCAGATCGCCCGGTTTACCGTATTTTCGGCTTCGACCGTTCCGTCTACGAATGTGACACAGTCCGTTCCCTGAGTCGATGGGGCGCGATTACAAATCTGCGATCCGCATTCGACGAAATCGAGAGGTCGCTTCCTGTATCCAATGCGTCGATTCCTCCAAAGTCGGGGAGCGGTCTTGTCGGGGCCGTTTTGTTCACGGACGGTCAGGCAGATTCCAAGAACCTGGATTCCTATCGCCCGATAAACACCGGGGATTTCAAGATTGTGATTGTGGGTGTCGGCTCGGAGAACGTCGTGGGAGATCTCTCGCTTCGTTCGATTCGTGCGCCGGGCCGTGTATTGATCGATACCGGCTATTCCGCCGAGGTATCCGTATTTGCCGAGGCTCTTGCCGGTTCGGAAATTCGTGTGGAGCTACTCGAAGACGGGGAATTGATCGCGACACAAAAATATTCGGTCAAGAATGCGGGAGAGGAATTTACCGTGACGTTCCCGCTTGCTGCGCCCGGTATTGGGGGGCATACAATCACGGCGCGGGCGGTCGGCCCGGAAGGAGAAAGTAATGTAACGAATAATGAGCGTTCCACCATAGTCGAGTGCATTGCAGATCCCCGAATGAAGGTATTGTACTACGCCAGGATGGCCAGATTCGATGCCGGCAAAATCCGCGAGGCATTATCCAGGGATAAGAAGATCGATCTGGATTTTCGGTTGGACGCGGTTATGGCAATCGAGAAGCGAGGCGGGGGATCACGCGACAGCCGGGCAGATTTCGATTCCGCGATGAGGGGGCAGAGGGAGACCTCCGACTATGCTCAGGCGATGCAGCTTTCCGCGAATGCGGCGGAGTTTAATGAGTATGATGTGATTATTATGGATTTTGTCGGCTATCAGGATCTGACGGAAGCGCAGATCGAAACGTTATACCGATTCGTAACGAATCGGGGCGGCGGCCTGATCCTGGTTGCCGATGATTCCGTTCAGCGGGATGTTCAACTGTGGGGTAATGCGAAGGCGCGATCCCTGCTGCCAATTGAATGGTCCGATGTGTTAAGCGAGCCATGGACCGGAAAGAGGGGGAAGGCTTATGTGACAACGGAAGGGCGGAACTCATTCATTTTAACCGAAGCGGACACGACCGAATTTCCCGCCGAGACGGCTTCCTTCTTTGGAACGGTGTCGAAAAAGCCCGGTGCAACAAGTCTGCTGAACCTTGGGGAGATCCCGCTGATTTGTGTGCACCAGGTCGGTAGAGGAAGTGTGTGCTTTGTAAACATTCTCGGATTTCACCAGTGGTACCGTGAGGATCTTGATGGAGGGCTACTCCAGCGATTCTTTTCGCGTCTTACGGCATACATGAAAAGCCTTCCGGGCGAGAACGCCGGAATTGACTTGTTCGCGGAGCGCAATCCGGAAAAACCCCAGAACGTGGAGTTCAGCGCGTTTGTTTATGACAGCCAGTTCCTTCCGGTTGACCAGGCGACGGTGTTGCTGGAATTGGATGGCGAGGCGTATCGAATGGATCCGGCGCAGGACGGTCGATACCGTGTGGCGGTTTCCGACGTACGTGAAGAGGCGGTATTGGCGCATGTCGAGGCCGAACGGGCAGGGACATTCCTTGGGGAGGATACACTTGCAACGCACCTGCCGTTTCCCACGTTGGAGATGGACCGGATCAAACGGGACAGGGAATTCTTGCAGAAACTGGCCAAGAAAATCGGGGCGACCTATATGGATGTTTCGGAAGTGGATTCGCAAATTCTGAAAATGTTTCCGGCGAAACGAGAGGTAGTTCGACAGAGCACTGTGACCAGTGTTTGGAGACGCTGGTCTCTCTTTTTCGTCCTGTGCGGCATTCTGACAACGGCCTGGGTTATCCGCCGTGGGATCGGACTTGTGTAAATGAAAATGATGAAGACTCTCATAATGCTACCTGTCCTGACGTTCTTCCTGTGCTGTGTTTCGGGCATGGTGCAGGCGCAGAACACAGCGAAGACGTATGTGCTGGCGGTAGGCGGTATCCACAAAGATCCCATGGAAATCAGCGATCAGGACGGCTTTCTCGTTCAGCTGAGGGATGCATTCGCGGCCTCGTGTCCGAACAGTCTTTTTGTACTCACTCCGCCCGGTTCCTCGGTCCCGAATTCTTCGGGAACGTCGTCAGCGGAGAGCGTACGGGGGGCTATGCAGTCTCTCTCCGGCGCGATTCAGGCAGGGGATCGATTCATATTCTACTATGTCGGACAGGCGAACGTGGTAAATGACGACTTGCGGTTGAATCTGCCGGGAGAGGATATCACGCATCGGGATCTGTCACGCTGGCTTGGAGAGATCCATTCCGCAACGGCGGTAGTCATTCTCGATTGTCCGGGTGCAGGTCTGGCTATTGAATCCCTCGCGGGACCGGGGAAGATCGTTATCGCTTCGGCGCGAAGCGATCAACCGTACAGTACGATATTTTCGCGACATTTCATTCCCGCCCTGACGGCAATCGAGGGCGACGGAAACGGCGACGGCGCGATTTCTCTATTGGAAGCATTCCAAAGAGCCGCGCAGGAGATCGACCGGCTATATCGCGAACAGGATTTTCTGCGAACGGAAAACGCGCTATTAGAGGACAACGGGGACGGCGTACCGAGCCAGCAGCCCTGGCGCTACGAGGAAGAAGACGTCGATGGCAGAATTGCGGCGCACTACTTTCCTCTCGAGATGCGGCAGAGTCCGTGAACAGGAGGTAGAGAAGAATGAATCGTCGTGAATTCTTCAGAACGGGTCTTGTGGCGGCGGCACCTGCACTTGGAACAGCGGCGCACGCGCTCAGCCCACTGAGAGAGAACGATCAATACGATTTCCTGTTTCCGACGGTAGAGTTTCATTGCCATGATACCACAAGCGACCGTTGGAACTACTATCCCGGCTGTGTTCGGAATCTGATTCGGGAATTCGGCTCGGTTGTTCGCTGCCGGGTAAAGGAACCGCAGAACTGTCATGACGGCTATCCGCGATGGGGAAATGAAAGTCATTTCAACGCAGTTGTTACTTTGAAGGAAATCGAGCCGTTGCGGGAATTTCCGTTCTTGTTTATGACCGCCGAAGGAGAGTATACGCTGAGCACTCGTGAAAAGGAGATACTGAAACAGTATATCCATGAGGGTGGATTCATTCTTATGGATGATTGTATCCGTGGGCATGAGGGAGATTATTTTTACCAGAGTTCGTACAAGATGCTGGAAGAGGTATTCGGTCAGGGATCGGTCAAGCTGATCGACCGGAACCATGAAATCTACAACAATGTATATGACATGCGGGATGTCGGATTGCCGCTCGCGATCGGTCATGGAACGAACCACGGAGGGCAGGGGCTGTTTGTCGGGGATCGCATAGCGGTGTTTCTGTCATCGACGGATCTGCACTGCGCGTGGACCGGGTACAGTTCGTCAGGTCCGCTCTCCATTCAGTTGGGAATCAACATCATTATGTATGCGCTTTCGCATTGAGCGGGGGTAAATCCTCAACCCCGCCCCCTTCTCCCAGAATGGAGAGGATCAGAAACAGGCACGGGGCCTGGATGCGGGATTCCCGACTGGAGTACTTCCGTACCGCCCTTTCCAGGACACGCCCCAATGCTATCTTTTGCCGGAACGAGATCCTGGAGTATGTTCTCCAGGCAATTGTATGTGGAATGAGGCTGGGGTGATTCCCGCCCGCTCCGCCGCGAATTTTCCTGCGGATCATGCAGGGTGATTTCGGGCCGCCAATTTTGCATCTTCTCCGCGTGACGTGGTTTCATTTTTACGATGACTTGGGCAGGAATCTCCTGGTGAATTTCCTTGCCGTTCTGGCTTTTGTCGTGCCGTTGCCGATCCTGGGAATTCCAGTGTCTTTTTGTGCGATTTGTGCCTATGCGAACAGCCTGGTGCGGTTCGGAGACCCGTCGGCGAGCCGATTCTTTACGGAATATCGGCGCTATTTCTGGCGTGGAGATCGGAAGAGCACACGTCTGAACTCCAGTCACA
>ENA-UPTA01006159-UPTA01006159.1-activated-sludge-metagenome-genome-assembly--contig:-NODE-6159-length-10668-cov-4.217940_pt1 | contig 10668 bp, 23 predicted proteins | sample MGYA00238184_ERZ773361 | MGnify/ENA primary metagenome ERZ773361 (study PRJEB29100, sample SAMN05720205) | activated sludge metagenome | isolation source: anaerobic digester from wastewater...
TTTCTTTTCCTTAGCAATAAAGTATTTATTGTTTTTTATATCATCCTTAGATCTGTAATGTTCACTCTCAAAATATAGCTTATCGTATTGGATTTTGTTTTTCTTTAACCATAGTTCTGTGATTCTTTTTGCAGGATAAGATCTATTTTTATAAACGTACTTCCAACAAAACTGCCATCCAAACCAACTATGTAATTTATAAGCAAAAGCAAAAACATAATTTTTAAAATCAAAAAAAGATAAGCTGTTTAAATACTTACACAAAGCTGTAGTATAATTCTTATCGTCCAAGCTATCTACCCACTCACCAAAAACATATACATCCCAATCAGATTGTTTAAAAAAATCAATCATAGACTTAGACCTAATATCTTCTGGGTAGTTAACCCAATTTAGTAAATAATAAAAAGTTCCTCCATCATTTACTGTGAATTGAGCGGTATCTTTTCCTTTGCTAGGACATTTGCCTCTACAAAAAAAAGACTTAAATACATCGCTTTTATTAAAAGGGGATTCTAACAAAACAGGCAAAACCAAACCAATAGATCTTTTTTTAAGTTTAGTTATTTTGTTTACCATTTTTTCTCCAATCAACTAATACAATATATAGTGTTAATTATCGTAAATAAATATCTTACCTGTTCTAGGCAATCCATCATTAAAATTCACTTTTACTACGTATTCATTATTGGCACCTATTAGTTGCTTTTCTAGTTGTACATTTAGCATAACTTGATTGTTATCATCAATAACAGCAACTGATGGATTAGACCCTATTAAAGTATAGCATACAGTCCACTGAGTTCTAGGCTCTTTTTGCTCAAACAAATAAACTGGTAAAGTGGAATCATCATACTGGACTCCGGTTTGTGTAAACTCTAAAACTACATCTTTAATCGTTTTTTCTATTTTTGAGATTCCAACAGGAATAAATGCCTGCAAGAACAATGTAGCATCTGCCCTTAAAAGTCTTTCACCATCAGGATCTATAGCAGTAGATCTATTTAAATCAGTAATACTTGCTTGAATTACTTCCTCAAAATAAATATCAGGAATACTTAAATAAAAAAAAGCTTCTGGTTGAAAAGGTAAAAAAAGTTGTTCAATAAGCATTTGCATTTCTGTTTTAGTTTTTGCCCATAAAGTTATATCATACGATAAATCTATTTGATGGTAAGAACATATAACCTCTACATAGTTTTTATTTTCATCATCAAAGTACTGTCTTTTTCTCCTTTGTGCGGTAGCTAAGACATTGCCTCTATTTAATACTTTTTTAAAATTACCTTCTGTTACATTTATTGCAGGAAGCATAACCCTACCAGTCATGGATCCAGTACCTCTATCATCTACTGAAAACAGTTTTTCAGGGGTATCCATAACTATGTTTTTTATGCTTATTACATTTTTTTTATCAGCATCTAATATTTCAAAAGTCTTTAACCAGTTATAAACCAAACCATCATAATACTCCAAAGATTTAGTGTAAGCATTTTGTACACCTACAGCATCTATACCAACAAAACCATCAAAATGCTTTTGAGGGCCTTCTCCTTTGTATTGCTCAGAGATAAGACCGTTCTCAGCATCCGTGACAGTAGCAGTATAATAAAACTTTACTTTCTGGTTTGACTTATCTTGAATAGTCATTACTTCTTTTCTTTATAAAACACATAAGCCAAATAACCAAGACCTAAAAACCCAACAAACCCTAAAGCCATTAATACAATATTTGAAAGCATTTTAAAAAAGACTTTTAAAAATTCGTCATTAAAAACTATAGTCGCCTCATAATAACCAAATCCCGCAGACGCTAAAGAGCTAACAACAAGAATTGATAAAACAACCCAAAAATACTTTTTATCTAAATTAAATTTTTCAAACATGTTTTCTCCTTAACCGTAAACAACTTCACCAAAAATTGATTCTTGCACTAAAGCATCAACATCCCATGCATCCCAATTCCCTGGATCTAATAAAACATTTTTATCAAAACCTTGACCCGAAAAAAGACCTTTAAGTCTCCCTTCAGAAAGATGCTTTACTAACGATTCAAACCCTTTTACAAAATCTTTATACTCTAAAGTATACTCAGCACCGTCCTCATAATCTGTAAAATCAAATATACAGTTTTTGTAGTCCCAGCCATGACACTTCAATGATTGAGAGTACTCAGGAAGATTCAAAACTACTTCCATAATCAGTTCTTTTGTTTCTTGGTCACTTATTTCTATAGTATATTTAATAGCCATTAGATAGCCTCCTAAAGTTATATTCTTTTAATCATCTGAAATTGTTTTGACTTTTTCTTCTAATAATTTGGTTAGCTTCTCTTTAGTCTCATCTACCATTGGCATTTTAGGTATCTCCAAAGTACCTAAATCCAAAGTAGCAATATCAGGACTAAAAGATAATGTTATCTTGGTTTTTTTTATTGTAATTTGAATTCCTTTGAAAACACTACCGTTCTTAATGGAAGTAAACAACCTAACAGAATCATCACTAAGTTTTATTTTTTGGTTTTGAAAAGCAATTAAAGCATTGATAGCAGTAATAGAATACCTTTTAAAAAAAGTATCCCTAATTTCGTTTACAAAAGATCTTAAATCATTGTTTAAAGAATCTCTGGTCAGTACGTTTTTAATCTTATTTTTTTTATTAGTAACGTACTGACCTAAAGAATTCATTAAGTCATGGTACTCTACCATTAGGCACTTACACTAAGGTTCCAATGGCCGGTATCTGATGTCGTTGTATTGAAGGCATAAGTATATGTTGAAGTTCCACTAGTGTTATCGCAAGTAATAACAGGGTAAGTTTTAGTGTAATCATAATCAGTAGTAGTTGTGGAAGTCCAAGTATACCACATAACATTTTTACCTAAAACATTTTTAAGTAAGATTAAAAAGTCATTTGCTTCATGACCTGATAAAGTAATAGATCGATTAGACCATCTTAACGTTACTTTTTTAACTCTATCAACTTTATTTTCACAAAAGAACTTATTAAGAAGCTCATAAATTTCTACAACATCATCAAACGAAAACTTTTGAATAGATCCCCCTAATCTAAAATCAATAGTAGCAATCGAAGGTGTATTATCTACTGACTCTGATTTCAAAGACCACTTTTTAGTTTCAACTTTCTTTTTACTCATTTTTATCTCCTTCTAAATTATACCGTTTTCTTTTAATCCAATTACAAGATCATTAACATCAGTAATAATATTTTGATTTTTTGCTATAAGCTTTAGATCACCTTTATCATCTTTATTATACCAAAACCAATCCAAGCCTCCCTGGTTCTTTTTAAACAATAAGACTCTATTTTTTGCTTCCATCTTTGCTTCTGTTTTTTCTTTTTTGGTAAACAATCCAGACAACACCAAACGAATATCGTGCATACTAAAAGTCATTTGAAATCATATCTCCTTCAAATTATATAGGTTACTCTTTTGCTAAAAACTCTTCTAATATTTTTACTAGGTTCTCATCAAGGTTCAATCGTATCTTTTTTATTAGGATCGCTAAATCTTGTGGTGTCATGCTTTCTTTCCAACCACATTTCAAAAGCTGTTCTATCTGCTTGTCTGTAATCTGGTGGACTATATTCTTCATTTTCCTCGTCACTATGTGATTTTGATTCCATATGATTCTTCAATAGATTTAAAACCTGACTTAAGAGTGTCATCATCAAAATCAAGAATGTCACGATTTGTAAACTCAGGTTTAAACATGCCGTAAATAGTCCAGTAATAACCCGTCCAGTGGAATCTAAGTTTAGTATAGACATCGATGTCTTCCCCTTCCAGTTCTGAATCTACCCCAAACATGCCGTAACCAGTAATACATTCATTAACAACATGAACAATATCAGGGTTAGCAGTAATAGTAGTATCACCAAAAAGATCTATATCGTACGAAATAATTCCTTTTGCTTCTCCATGCTCTTGTTGTCTTACACCAGTATCAAAATTCTCTGATTGATAATCATAATCAAAATTTCTAAAAGTATCTAAATGATCTTCTATTGTTTTTTCTACTTCTTTTAAGTACCTGTTCTGAGTTCCAACAAAAACAGAATCAAAACACACTTGATCTATTTCTTTTAAAGCATCTTCTGATATCTCTTTGCCATCAGAATCATAAAAAACGCCATCTTCTCTAGTAATTTCTAAACCATAAAAATCAGTTATATCGTACGACTCACTTAATGATATTACATCAAAATGCTTATCAAAATCATCTGGATCAAAAATTTCATAAATATTACACAACTCACTTGTTTTAATTTTAAAAGTAATATTTTCTTGAGGTAGATTATTTAAATCAGCCATAACAACTCCTTACGCAGGCTCACACATATAAGTAATGTAATTTGTTAAAAGATCTGCTTCAGTTATATTGTATCTTTTCATCCACTGGTCACGTATTACAGGATCGAAAGTAGATTGCTTTTCAGAGAAAACGTATTCCGTAAGAGTATATCCTCCATGAAGTTCAATACCGTAATCTTCATGATCCCATTTTTTAGCGTATGTATTTGAATCAGGAAAATCATCTTCTACTATTTTTTTGCAGAAGTTCATAGCGTCTTCAAAAGAACCTACAATAATATCTAAAGCAACTGTTTCTGGATGAGTGATAGTATCCCCTGAAATAGCATACCAAATTTTCCACTTAGGAATTTTTTTATCTTGAATGCTTTGTTTCCTTGCATTCAACTCCCTTTTCTTCTTGGCTGTCATTCTAGTTTCAGATATCATTTTAATATCACCTTTATATTCTACTTCCTAAAAATATGATTCATCAGCTCTATCCCACATGCCTTCTGACACATTAGGGTAAAATACACCAATATCGTTTTCATAAAGAAAGAAGTCTTTAATATAACCATCCAAGTCTTTTGAAGTATAAACAAACTCAATTATATCACCTACTTCTAAAGAAAGAGATTCGTAGCCATTTCTAGATTTATCTACCAACACAGATAGTCTAGCACCTTCTTTAATTATTTCATACAATTGGCCTTCGATAAGTCTTCTCATTAAATATCCTTTATCTTTTTAAGAAAATCCAAATACTTTACTTCTAATAGTTCTACATTATCTTTTAAATTATTAACATACATGTCAATATCCTTGGCGTAATCATCTAAGGAGTCTTCTTGACAATCAAATGGTGCTTTGTCTTGAATATCAAAAAAATCTTCAACATGATGATCAAGTAACTTAAGAGTATCTAAAGTCTCCTCTACAGCATCCAGTAAAGGACTCACTTTTTTCTTGAAGTCATTAAGATTTTTTGAAATAAACTCAGCATCCATTTTAATCCCCTTTATTTGTTGGCTTCATAACCCCTCAAAGCCGACTGTAATCTTCTAAACAACGTTAACTCATCTTTAGTATATTTGCCGTTTTTATCATGAATTTTTTCTAGCTTCTTTATTTCACTTTCTATCTTGCTTTTAGGGATATTCTTTTCTCTATCTATTCCAAAATAATCATGTAAAGCACCTTTGTTTTTTCCAAACATCTTTTGCATAACCTTTGCTTTTTCATTTAAAACATCACCAGAGCTTAAGCAAGTACTTTCACTCCAAATATTATTAACTTCCTGAATATCTCTTATATCATCTAAAAATTTAATAAAATCTTCTATCTGATATAACTCATTATCATAAAAAGTTGCAATAGTCAAAACAAGACTCTCTAACGATTCCTGTAAGTTTTTTACAGTTTCATTATCTAATCTAGATGATTGCTTTGCTAACTCATTAAGTTCTATTAATCTACGAGAAGAATAGCGTAAATCGTATTCTACAGCTTTTGCAAAGTTATCATAATGTCCTCTAACTTTTTCTAACATCTCACTTATTTCAATTTTTTGATTACTGTTTAATTCCATTTTATCTTCTCCTCAAAGAGTTATTTCTATTTTCTCTCCAAACCCCATTAAACTTAGATTCCTCTGTTTCATCATCAACAAACATATAAGCTTTTTCTACAAAATCCAAATCTTGTTCATAAAACAAACGGATAGTAGTTATAAAATCATCAAACTTATCTAACAAATCTTTTTTTAAAGAAGCAGGTATTCTTTTACCTTTTTCTTTTAAAGATTCATATTCTTCTAAAAGATCAAAAGCTTCTTTTACATCATCCTTAAAAGCATTGCAATAACTAACGTAAGTATCAAACATTTTTCTAATATCAGTAATACTCTCTATTCCAGGTCTTGTATTAGCCATTTTATTCCCCTACATTATATTTTCTATTAGCGTAAGAACCACCATGAATAACTGAATCAATTAAGTAGTTCAAATTTTCTCTTTTCTCATCCAAGTCAGATAAAAGGCTTATTAAGTACTCTTCTGACGAAAACCTTTTAGAATCCTGACTTAAATCTGGATCATCTATTAATCTGTTTTGTATTTTATCATTAGTATTTCTAATAGAAGTTAGAAGATCTTCGATATAGTGAATTACTTCACCACATCCTTCTCTACCCATATCAGCCTTCATACTTTCTAAATTATATGCAATATCACCTTCTGTATCTTTTCTCCACCACGCAGAAATTTGTTTACTCATATTATTCTCCTAAACTTATATTCTTTTGTTAAAATACTTTATAGGGTTCTTTTTTAATGATTCTAATTCTTTGTGATCCATTAAAATATCTTCGTAATAGTTATCAATATACTCTAAATTATGAACTAAAGACTTCAACTTAAATAAAAGACCTTCCACATCTTCTATATCAAACTCATTCAATCTATAATCTTCATTTATTCCAACATAATCATGTACTATGGCGTTAGCTAGTTTAGAAACATCATAAGCCTTTGAAGACAAATCACTAAACATTTCTTTTCTAGTAATCATTAAAGACTCCATTGTGAAAGTTTACAAGTCAGCTTCCAACGCCTAGGAATATATAGTGTTTTGCTTACCGGAACAACACTCATAACCTCATAAACGGCTTCTGGTATTTCAAAAGGAATAACCACGTCACCTATTATAGGGTTTCTTTGTAAAATATTGTTAATATACGCTATGTTCAAATACACAGTACACGCCTTGTTTGTATCTAACCCATAACCAGTCAGCTCTTGGTTTAATTCCTCTGACTCATAGATCCCGTAAACAACCCTTGGTTCTATTTCTACGAGTTTAGTATAATTACTATCTCTCTGTAAAACAGCACCGTAAAACTCTCTTTCAGTAGATTCACGGTACATTTCATTATAGTGTTTCTGATCTACTATTTTTTTTACTGGATAATACCTAATTTGAATACCGTACATAAACATAAACTCTTGGTCTACATTATTAATGTAATTATGGTAAGGGTTGTCAGGATTAAATAACTGAAAATCACTTCTTTCAGGTATTACAACCTCTCCTGGTACTACTGGCTCTGTCCCTAAGAAAGTAGTATTCTTTTCTATATCACCAGTTCCAACAATCTTCCTATTAAACTTGAACCCAAAAGTCTCATAGAGAGATGCTCCAACCAACATATTATCTGATTGTGGTTTATCAGCAATATCTTGGACTGGCTTTTCTCCGTATGAAGTTAAAGTCTCTTGAGTCATCTATTCCTTACTTAAAAAAGTTTGTCCTTAATATAGATACCATTATCACATTCAAAAAGCAAAAGAGTTTCTTTACTAGGCTTGTTTTCAATTGCAAAAGGCCCAACATAAAGAAAAACACCTGTTTTGTTTTCACTTAAAACAGCTACCGCTTCCTCAAAACCATTACCGACATTTACGTTTACAACTTTAGCATCTATAGCATCCATTCTATCCCAAGCAAAAGTCCACTTTGCTTTAAAAACACAAATACCTTCTGTACGAAGTTCTTCTAGCATAATGTTTACTAATTTTTGCGCACTTATTTTATCACTCATAGTGATCTCCTTTTTTACATAGTTTGAATCCAAACATCATTCCAATCACCAAAATCATAAATACCTGTCATAGCATTATCAAATTCTTCAATATAACTATCTTCATCAGCAATTTTATCTAAATTCTTGAGGGTATCTTCAGCTATTAACAGATCATCATCAGCTCTAAACTCCTCATTTTTCTCTCTAAAAAACTTGATTCTTTCTGCTATTTGTTTTGCCGCTTTAATTACTTGTACATACGACGGACTATCTTCTTTTCTTATTACATCAAAAATATCATCCAAAACAAGTTTATATCTCCATCTACCCATTTTATTTCTCCTCTAATAATATTTTTTAGTTATTTTTTTGCACTCTTCTAAAATATCCTCTATTAAACGAATTTCTGATATAAGATAACTCTCGTTATAAATATTAGGGTTATCTTCTAACATTGATTGAAACTCAAGCAACTCATCTAAAATATCTTGCAAATGAGTTTTACTCATAATTGAATGTTTTTTCATTCTTAACTCTCCTACGTTCTAAGCAAATTATAATTAAGAGGCAAACCCATAAAAGAATCACCTCCTGAAGTACTTATAGTAATATCATGTGTAACTTCTAATCCAGACCAAAAAAACTCACTGGCCGGAGTATCAAAATCTTCAGTCAATAATACTTCTTCTCTATTACCGTTTTCTGAACTCGCACAAAGTAATCTCAATCTTTCTGACATTTAAATCTCCTTAGAAATAAATTATAGGCATTACAGGACGTTGCTTATCTAATTCTTCTTCTAATCTTTTTGCGTCCTCTTTGCCTTCTGTTATCAATGCTTCTCCGTCCTGAGTAACTGCCATATCACCAGCAGTAACGTTACCTCCAAACCTACCTCTTACACGACCTAGAACCTGCTTAACTAAAGCCTCAGCGTAGTCTAACACCCAATCATAACCCCATGGATCTGTTTGAGGTGACCAGTTTACTAATGAAGGGACTTGTACATACTGGAACACAATATATCTATTTGCTTCACGAGGTACCGGGTACACTTTCAAAAAAGTAATTCCATTCTCTATTACTATTTCAGTTGTTACTCTTGCACCAATTCTATTCTGTCTCAACTGCATATGTTGCATCAATGTTTCATAGTAAGATACGTCTAAATTACCTGTAAAATTAACATACATCTGATAAGCAGTCCAAGACTGAACCATATCTACGATCCTATCTGGTAAATAGTACAAGCCGAAAGTGGACATAGACATAAAATCATTAGGCAGTCTATACAGGCTTTGGTTTGCGTTAGTAGAAATTTGATAATATTTTTTAGGCCTTTGTGCTACAGTTACAAATTTTCTCAAAGAGTCGTTTAATCTTTTTTCAATAACACCATCCTTAATTTCAATTTGTACAGTAGGGTAGCCTAGACGCTCCTTTATAGTTCTAACTAGATAAGCAGCATTAGTTTCCCCTTTAACAAAACCAGGTTGAATAGGTGCTTCTAAATATTCGTCAACCATTTATTTTATATTCTCCTACCTCTAGTTAAAAGTTCTTCTGCTTCGTTCTCATTACTTGTATCCAAGAAATCGTCTATACTCATCCCCCATACATCATAGTCTTTATCTGTTTCATCAATAAAGTAAAAAGCGTTATATCTAGTACCAAAAACTATTCTTATATCTTGCTTTTTGAGCTCGTCATAATTTCTGACACACTCCCGAACAGCTTCATCATAAGTTAACGGCTCACCGAAAAGATAATCCCAAAAAAAGTTTGTCATTTTATATCCCCAAAAGGTTTAGGATCAAAATAAAGATCTAACTCTATGGACTTTTCTTTTATTAATTCTTCAATTGAAATATACCCTAATTCCCCATCCTCACCAAAACTAGCCCATCCATAAGCTTGTTCTGTTCCATCACCAGTCATATCTTTTTCAAAAATATAAGCATTATAACTACTACCAAAGTAATGTAAATAAGCTTTCTTCTCATTTAAAGGTATACCATCGGTCTTGTAAGTAAGAGGAATAGATTTAATAATCTCTTCTATTTCTTTTACTTTGTGTATAAAGAATTCTTTTTCCTCTGATTTTCTTACTAAATCACGTAAAGAATAATATTGGTACTTAGGGATAAAAGGCTTAATCTGTTCTAAAGAATATAAAGCTGATTCGGCTTCTTTATTCTCTGACTCTTTCAAACAAGAGCATTTTGATTCAGAGTAAGGTTTCATTCGTCTATTAAATACACTCAAATCAGCTTTTGCTAAAGCATCTCCAACTGAAGTATTAGGTACATCATTTTTAACATCTATTTGTTTATCCGTTTTTACGTCAACAGGAATAACGGTTTTCCCACAACTTAAACAAACATAAGGAGAAAAATTAAAAGGATCAGGCTCATAAACTATATCACCTAATGTATCCTCACCACATTCAGGGCACCATAAGTCATCTAAATTTATTTTACTCATTTTATTTCTCCTTAAAAAAACTCATTTAAATTTATATCTAAATCTTTTATTACATCTTCAAAATACATATACTTTAATGTTTTAGGAAAATAAACTAAATATTTTTCCATATTACTAGCAGATCTATTAACTAACTTTTCCCACACACTTTCGGTTCTATAACATATTTCGCCTGCCTCATCCAGAGACTGAATAAAACTAATAAAAGCATGGACATTATCAATCTGACCTTCATCCATAATTTCATCAATCCACATACCAAGTGATTTAGACGTTTTCTCAGAAA
>ENA-UPTA01006162-UPTA01006162.1-activated-sludge-metagenome-genome-assembly--contig:-NODE-6162-length-10666-cov-4.794459_pt1 | contig 10666 bp, 10 predicted proteins | sample MGYA00238184_ERZ773361 | MGnify/ENA primary metagenome ERZ773361 (study PRJEB29100, sample SAMN05720205) | activated sludge metagenome | isolation source: anaerobic digester from wastewater...
ATGCATAAAGGAAAATAGAAAAATGGATTTCAATGATTTGCTGGAAAAAGCGACAGAATGGTTCATAGCCAGCGGCCTGCACATTCTGATGATTTTGATTCTTGTGTGGATTGCTATCAGAGTGGCCCGACTTGTATCAAACAGGCTTGTCTTATTCTTTACCAATCAACGAGATGATGTGGAATTTCAAAAGCGGGCCCATACCCTCGGTGAGGTGGTGCGTTATGTCATGGTATTTGCCATTTCTGCCGTGGCGGCGATGACAATACTGAGAGAGATAGGTATCAACATTGGCCCTGTCCTGGCCGCAGCCGGTATTGTTGGCTTGGCGGTGGGATTCGGCGCCCAGAGTCTGGTCAAAGATGTGATCAGTGGGTTCTTTATTCTGATGGAAGATCAAATCCGGGTGGGTGATGTGGTCGAAATCGCCGGTAAGGGCGGCCTGGTGGAAAAGGTCAATCTGAGAACCACCGTACTGCGTGATGTGGCCGGCAATGTCCACTACATCCCTAATGGGCAAATCAGTGTTGTAACCAACATGACGAAGGAATATTCCCGTTATGTGTTCGATATCGGGGTTGCCTATCGGGAAAATGTGGATGAAGTGATCGAGATCATTCGCGAAGTCGATACAGGGCTGCGTAACGACCCGGATTTTAAAAACGATATTCTGGAACCGATTGAGATTCTGGGCCTGGATCGGTTTGCGGATTCGGCCGTCATCATCAAGGCCCGAACAACCACGCTGCCGATTCAACAGTGGCGCATTGGACGCGAATTTAACCGCCGCATCAAAAAAGTATTCGATGAAAGAAATATTGAAATACCCTTTCCCCATGTTACTCTGTATATGGGTCAGGATAAAACGGGTCAGGCGCCTCCGCTGCATGTTATGGAAAGGAAAGAGGATTAAGAACGGGGGTATGTCTTTACGATCAACTCACACCGGTCTTCGATCGGGAGAACATTTGTATGGTCATCAGTGGCGCATTCCGTTCGTTCTCTGAAGATAACGCAATCTATTGTCATGTTGGTCCGGGTCTTCTGTCTGTGATCAAATGATGTAAAGGGTGTATTTATGGTGCCGGAACGGCTTCTTTCGGCAGAACCGAAATGCTGACAAGCGGCGTTTTAACGGCCTTTGGAGTTATTTTTATTTCCATTTGGGGCGCAGGGATCCGGTATCGGGTGTGTAGAAATCCGACAATCGTTTCTGCACGCTGTCTCGCCGCGGCCATGCGTTTACGGTAAGTCATCGAAGCTTCCGGACCGCTTTCGACCTCAATGCGTATTTCGTTTTCACGCGCATATACATCCTTTAAAGGCGCCAGTTTTTCTTTCATTTCTTCCGTTAAGTCGGTTTGCCCCGGTTGATAAACCAATGTCGAAACAAACGGAATCGTTTCTGCAGTCAGGGTAACCGGGCTTCTGAGATCCGCTTCCAGAATTTTCGCCAGCCATTGGATCTGTTCTCCCGACAGGGGCTGATCCCTTCTGATTTTCAGGTGGATGGACAGCCGGGAATCGGCTTTTTTAATTCCAACCGTATAATCTGCCAGTTGTGCCGGGGAGATGAGGTCTTCAATTTTCCGCAGGGGGATTTGTAAAGCCGCCAGCATGTCCCCCCGGGATGTTCTCATCAGCTCTTCCGGTGGTTTCGGCTTATCCGTAAGTGTCGGATGGGTTGCGGTCAATTCTTTCTCAAGTCCGCCTTTGACGACCTGATCCTGTTCAAGATTGAAGCGCACCTTGCGACGCAGCTTATCCGCGAGTCGTATTTCGGCCAGGGCGATGTCCTTATCCGGAATGAGCTGAACGGTCCGAATGGTGGCCTCGATTTCCAGGAGATCCGGATCGTGTTTGAAGTAGGTGAAGTCGGATAACCGTGAAGCCCCTTTTTTGTCGTAGATTTCCTGGAGGGCGTTTTTGACGTCCTTGCGCAGCTTGGCTTCGGCGATCGTCACGCCGAGGGTATAAATCAGGGGAATGGATATGATGAAAAGCAACAGCAGAAGGAGTGTAATTCGCTTCTTCATCTTGCCTTTTTCAATGTCGCAGGTTGTGGTCGGCCGGAAGCCATAGAAGAAGAAAACAAGGCAACTCGTCATGACGATGGCCACAAAATTGGTGAAAAAGAGGAAAAAGCCACCCGATGCGATGTATAGATTGCCGATGCCCAGACCAAATCCGGCAACGCTCAGCGGCGGGATTACGGCCGTGGCAATGGCGACCCCGGGGACAACCGTCAGGTAGTTCTTTTTGGTGCAGATGGCGGCCGCTCCTGCCGAACCGGCCAGAAAAGCAATCAGCAGGTCAAAAAGATTCGGTTTCGTGCGGGCGAGAATTTCATCCGTGACGTCGTTGAGGGGTGAGAAATAGGTGGCCGCCGCGGCTACCAGGATGGTGATGGTCACGCTGACCACAAGCTTCTTCAGGGATTTCTGCCAGACGGCGTTGTCGCCGGTGACGAAGGCGAAGCCGAAGCTGATCATGGGGCCCATCAGGGGTGAAATGAGCATGGCCCCGATAATGACGGCAATACTGTTGATGAGCAGGCCGAACAAAGCGATCAGATTGGCCAGGTTCAACATGGTAAAATAACCAGGGGACAGTTCGAGTTCGGAGTAGATGTCCTTGATGACCGACTTCTGATCGATCATGGCGGCGTATTTTCCGAAGAATCTCTTCATGTAGTAATTCAGTTTGTTCATCATTGTTCAAGTCCTGAAGGGTCGGCCACTACAGTTTATCGTCAAACGACAGGGGTTGATCCATTTTATCCTTTTTTGCTTTGCGATAGGACAGAAAGCCATGCAGAAACCATCCGACCACAAATCCCATGATAAAGGTGAAAAAAATGACAAGCGCCCGGGAAATGGCCATGCTCCAGAAAAGAAATCTCACCTCGACGGCCTCAACGTTTTGAACCAGGAATATAATGGCAATACACGCCGGGATAAGAATGAGGATCAGTTTCAAGTTCATGGGGACTCCTGTCAATTGGTGAATGTCGGATCACGTTTCAGGCTTTGTTGGTATTACCTGCCGGGGCTTCATCTGCAACTGTTTCATTTTCTCCGCAACGGATTCCAGGATTTCCGAGGCCTGTGCAATATGTGTTTTCATGGCCGCTTCCAGTTCTTTCCGCAGGGTGTTCATTTCTTTCCATGCTTCGGTGTCTGGGCGGAGCTCCTGTTTGTAAAAAATGTCATGCTCAACTTCAGACCAGGCCTGATACAGGGCGGAAGTCAACTGCAATTCACAGCAAAGTCCGGTGAAGTTGCGGTATTCATTCAGATTCAGTCTTTTTCGGCTGAACTGGATGACGATATGGGTGGACCGATAGCCGGTTTCCTTATGATGTTCCTCCATTTTCATTTTTTCCGGGGAGAATTCCTTGAACAGCAGGTCAATGAACCGGCGCTTGTCACTTTCGAGATAAAAGACGATTCTGACCCCGGCCAAATCGGTCATATCGCTCAGTCGCCGGTAATATCTCCCTCTGGCTCCGTTGCGGAAAATTTTTCCTCTGATGCTGTCCGGCGATTTCAGTCGCATGGAGATCTGATATTTGAAGCCGTTGTTGTCCAGCAGGTTGATCATCAAATTCTGCATGGTTGCGCAGAAATTCTGATAGAGCAGAGACTTTTCGTGATACTCAGCGATAAGTCTTTCCGGATCCAGGTTCCTGGGTTGTTGATTCAAAATAAACCCCTTATACGGAAAAGTTGCCTTTGTTATCAAGACAATAGGCTGAATGACGGTCTTGTTTCAATGATTTCCATGGTATAGGCTACTCGTTATCCTGGTCGACGGCTTCGATAAAGCGCTCTGAGAAATCGGGGATGGCCGCAGCGACTCTCACCCAGGCGCTCATCATCGGCAGACCAACCGGATCGGCCATGAAGCCCTCCGTGGCCACCTTCAAAGAATGGACGAAGGCCTCAGACGCCTCAATTTCGCCATGCCGGTCGTATTTCAGGCCGTTGAGCAGGGACAGGGCATGGTACTTTTCGATGGCGATCCGCGATTCTTCGATATAGACCATATAAAGGGTCCGGAAGAAGGATTGACTCATCATGATGCCGTCCTGGCTGAGAATCCGGAAAAGCGCCTCGGCAATTTCTGTGGCCATCCGGATCAACCCGACATCGGGACTGTCCTTCTGCAGGGACTGGTGCTTGTGGTCGTAGCTTTCCGAAATTTCCACCTGGCAGATGCGGTTGATGGAGGTTTTGCGGTAGACCTCGTTCAGAAGAGAAACCTCCAGCCCCCATGTGGGGGAGATGCGGATGCCCCGGGCCAGGCTGCTGATCAGCGCAAATTCACCCGAAAGGGCATAGCGGAAGTTTCCCAGGTAATCAACAAATGCGTTGTAATTCAGAATTCTTTTTAGCGCCCTGACCAGCGGAGTGTAAAACAGGCGCGTCACGCGACCGTAGAGTTTTTCCTTGACCCGGGCGTAATACCCCTTGCTGAACTCGAAATCGAGGGCCGGGTGCACCACAGGGTACACAAGGCGGGACAGCATGCTCCGGTCATAGGTCAGGATATCCGTGTCATGCAGGGCGATGGCGTAAATGTCCTTGTCGGACAGAATGTAGCCCATCGTCATCCAGACGGATCGGCCCTTCCCTGATCGTTCCAGCTTGAATTCGTTGCGTCTGAGTTCATCGTAAAGTTTGCGGATACGCGGTCCGTCATGCCAGACGATTCTCACCTCGCAGGGCAAGTCCGACATGATCTTTTTCACCATTTTGAACTGGTTTTCATCGGCCCGGTCCAGGGAAAGAACAACCTTGCGGATGTAGTTCACTTTCTTCAGTTCGGTCAGGATACCGGAAATGGCCGGGCTGTCAAACTCCGACACCAGGGCGGGCAATAGGAGGGCAATCGGCCTTTTCCGTGAGATTTTTTCCAGTTCCTTATCCAGCGCATGATCCCCCCGGTTGCCCAGTTTCTGCATGGTCGTAATGATGCCGTGCTGATAAAAGTCCGCCATATTGACCTCCTTATGTCCAAAGGTTAATCAGATAATCTTTCATGTCCTCGAACACTTTTGCCTGCCCGGAGAAGAAATCACCAAGCTGATGGCTTTCCATGCCTTCCAGTTCGTTCACAAGCGACGCCACCCGAGCATAGTAAAGCGGCGTCAGTGTGTCCAGCAGTTTCATGCGCTGCCGGGGTGTCGAGTGAACAGCATTGGCATAACGATAAACGATGCGTATCCAGACGGCAATGGGAAGATGAAAGTCCTTTGCCTCTGCGCATTCCGCCAGGGTTTTGATCATTTTGAAATCATCCTCTTCGCTGATCTGTTGCCAGACACTGCCGAAATTTCGGAATCCGACCTGGAAATATTCGATCAGGCCTTCGCGATGGATGTCAAAGGCTACGGGAGTGCCTCCGGTATAGTTGCCGAATGTCGGGATATCCTGTGACCCCTTCACATCTTTCCAGAAAGCACTTGTCGCTTCCATCAGCTGGAAAAGAGTGCCCATGACCTGACGGAACATCGGGCCCAGATCTGCCACAGGGTCCTTGGCTCCGTGCACCTTGACGCCCAGTTTCGACTGGCAGATCTTGAAGCCGTCCACAATGGCCGTCACGGTCATCCAGATGTCGATGCCGAATCTGGCCACATCACCTTCCCAGACATCCTGCTCCAAATAGTGACGTATCAGTGGCAGGGACAGACCGAAATCTCCACCGATGGGCTGCCGTACACGATAGCCGTAGAGCGACCGGGTCAGGTGGTAGGCAATGGTATTGGTGATGGTTGCATCCAGTTTGTAGCGGTTGTAGTCGGGGGCGACGAAGTCATAACCCTCCAGCACCGGCTCCATGAGCTTCTTGATCCAGACGGGGGCAATGGAGACGAGATCGGAGTCGAAAACCGCCACCGCCTGGGGTTTTAAAAACTTTGCGGCTTCGAAGATCGCCCTCAGGGCCGAGCCTTTACCGGGAACACCCCGGTAAATCGACACGATTTTTTCGATATTGAAGGACCCGATATCGACGGCCCGGGCGATATCGCGCGTATCATCGGTTGAGCCGCCGTCGGATACCATGATGAGCGCCCGGCTGTTGTGGAAGTAGGTATCAAGTCCCTTGTGAATGGTACTGATGACGTGGGAGATGGACGCATCGCTGTGATAGGAGGGAATGCCGATCAGGAAATCGACCTCCCCCAGTTCTTCGATCTTGTACCGAACCGTATCCCGCAGCGCGGTGGAGAATCTTTTCTGTGTCATCGCACTCATGCTTACTCCTTGATATAAAGAATCTGCATATCCATGACATTGGTGCCCGTCGGTCCTGTCAGAAGCAGATCACCGGTCTGTCGAAAGAAATGATAGGCATCGTTTTTCTGCAGATAGGTATCCGGGTTTAAGCCCAGCTTGTTCATTCGGCCCAACGTTTGACAATCAACAATGGCACCGGCCGCATCGGAATTCCCGTCTATACCGTCTGAACCGGCGCTCAGCAGCGTGAAATGGGAGGGGAAACCCGATTCTGCGAGGGCGGCCAGGCACAGCTGCTGATTGCGGCCGCCCCGGCCGTCTCCCCGGACGGTGACGGTGGTCTCTCCACCGAAGAGCAAACAAACCGGCGCTGAAAAAGGATTGCCTGTCCGGTCGATTTCCCGGGCCAGGGCGAGCAATACCTTTGCCACTTCATTGGCCTCACCGTAAAGGGATGAAGTCATGATATGGGCGGTCAGACCTTGTTCCTTTGCCCTTTCTCTGGCTGCTTCCAGAAAAAGGGTATTGCTTCCCAAAAGGTGGTGATGGATGTGTACGGGTACGTCCTTGACCGTTTCGGCGATTTCACCCGCGCAGCCCTGTTCGATTACAAAACGAACCGAATCCGGGACCTGTCGCCAGAGATCGTAGCGTTCAAGGAGGATCCGGGCATCGCCATATGTGGTCAGATCTTTGTAAAGCGGCGCCGAAGCGATAGTTTGCAGATCGTCACCGATGACATCGGAAATGACAAGGACAACCATGCGGGCAGGGCACAGTGCGCCCAGCCGTCCCCCTTTCACTGCGGAAAGGTGCTTACGCACGGTATTCATTTCAGCGATCCGCATACCGCTTTTTAAAAGCAGGGATGACGCCGCTTGAAATTCGGCCAGTGTCACCGGCGGCATCGGTTTTTCCACGAGGGCCGAACTCCCGCCCGAGAGGAGGTAGATGCAGAGATCCTGTTCCTTAAGGTGCTGCAGATAATCCATGAGAATTTCGGCGGCGTACAGGCTTTTTTCGGTCGGAACGGGATGGGAACCGGTAAGGCAGGTCAGTTTTGTGGACTCGTATGCTTCTTCGTTGGTGACCACCACCCCCCCGGCAAGACAATCCTTCAAGAGGGTTTCAAGGGCGGGCGCCATCCGCGCCGACGCCTTGCCGCTGCCGCAGATATGCAGGTGCCCGGCAGGGGGTAAGGAATATGAAACGTCCTGAATCTGCAGATTCTTACCTTTTCTACGTACACCCTGAGCGATCAGGTTTTCCGGGGAAACCGTTTTCAACGCATGATTGAAGATGTCCAGAACCAATTCACGAGAGGTCATCGAGCAGGTCCTCCACCACCTTATTCCATCCCCGGCTTCCAGGGAAAGGGGCTTTTCTTAAATTTATCAGGCCCGTCTCCTCATAATGTCCGTCGGGATGGGGAACAATAACAGGTATGTCCACATTCTCCAGCATCGGGAGGTCGTTACGACAGTTCCCGATACCAATGGTCCGGATTGTCGCATCCAGGTGCTGACGGAAGATATCCGTGACTTTGCACACCGCTTTCCCCTTGTCCTGGCGCTGGTCCATCAGGTGGTAGAAACGGTCCCCTTTGGTCAGTGTCAAACCGGACTTTTCAGCCAGATTGCTCAGCAGGGGAATGACGTTAGGATTCTCGACCAAAAGCGGTTCCGTAAATTCACGACAGCGGGCCTGTGCGGCCTCTTCCCGGGAGAGATTGGTCAGGGCCATCACTTCCGCGACCGACATGTCTCCAAAGCCGCGTATCCCCACCCTGTTTGGGATCGCTTTGATAAAAGAGCGGATGGCATCATAGGGCCGCCCCAGGCATAAGCATTGAAAGGAATCCTTTTCATAGGCGTCTTTTATATTGAATCCACGATAATTGCCGGGAAAGAAGATTCCCCCGCCGTTTTCGGTGATGAAGGGTTCATTCAGACCCAGTTTCATCAGCAGCTGTTGAACTTCGCTGCGTGTTTTGCTGGTCGTGACGACCAGCGGCACGGCAAGATCCTGTATACGCCTGAGTGCCGGACGGGCGTGATCAAAGGCGTAGTTTTCCTGATCAAGCAGCGTTCCGTCGAGGTCGGTAAAGATGTGTAAAAAAAGACCTTTTTTTAGTCGTTCGTCGGTCATAATTTCTTGTTCGTTTTTCTGTCAGTTACGTGCTGAAAGTTTTTTAATGAGATGACAAAGGCCGCCTTCCGAAAACGAAATCAACAGACGGCGGCCTTGTTTGCCTTTCGCCCGATCCGCCCGCTGTTTCAGCGGCAGGCTTCAGGTCTGATTAAAAGGACGGGAACATGGGCATCATGGAGAATTTGTAAAGCGACATTCCCAAACATCAACCGCTTCATTCCCGTGTAACCATGGGTCGCAATCACCATCAGGTTGACATCCTTTTCCTTTGCGTAGTCAATGATCGAATGGGCGGTATCGCCCTCCAGGATTTGTGTCCTGACTTTTGCGCCTTCAGCACTGAGTCGGGCTTGAACCTCATTGAGATACTGATTTGCTTTTTTGATCTGTCCGTTCTTGAGGCTGATCAGATCAAACCCTTCTTCAAGTAATACCGATGGGATATCGATCACTTCCAAGAGAATGATCTCTTCTACCACACCTTTCTTGACCAGGTTCATTACATGGGGTAATGCGCATTCGGCAAGTTCGGAACCATCCAGAGGAACAAGAGCCTTCTCGTACATTTTCGCACCTCCTTTCCTTTTAATTGTGCTTGGTTAACCGTTGTTTACGATGATACAGGTGACGTCATGTCTTTCCGTGAGTTTCATTCTGGTCAGGCAGGTTAACCTCCGACGACAGCATCAATTGCGGGGGAAGTGCCTGAGCCCCCAGGATGCTGACCAGTTCTTGTAAGCCGGCGCTGATGACTTGCAACTTTTCTGCAGGCAATTCTTCAAGACCAGTCACCAATAAACCCTGAGCGACCTGCGGTGCTTTGCACAACAGGGCGTTGCCGGCGGCTGTCAATTCCACATTGACGACCCGTCTGTCGTCTGTGGTGCGTATCCTTCTGACCAGCCCCTGCAATTCAAGACGATTCAGTATGCCGACGACGGTTGCCGGATGCAGGTAGAGTCGCTTTGCAAGATCAGACACCCTCAGCGGCGACAATTCGCCAATTGTCTTCATGGTCCACAATTGAGGTCCTGTCAGTCCCGTCTTCCGTTTGACCCGTTTCGACTGTTCATTGATGACTTGAAAAACACGTCTTATGTCATCGATAATTTTTGAAACAACTACAGATTTCTTTGTCATGCCGATGCCTTTCCTTAATATTCCGCAGGATACATATTCCCGGGTCGTCGTCTTTTGAGTTAGTATAATAACCATTTCTATAATAATCAATTGACAAATTTTTTAAAAAACCGTTAACAGATTTCTTCATTAAATATTGTGACAATCCGAAAAGTAAAATGTAAGGGTCTGGACCAGATGAACTCTGCTGTATGTGCTAAAAGGCTGATCTAGAACCTAATTTTCTCATACGGTATCCTCTATGCTGTGCGTCTTCTGGAGGTTTGGGTATCAAACCATTACATGGAAGACATCAATATGAAAACCACGGCTCCGGCCAGATAACCCGTGACGGAGAGCAGGGTGATCTTTCTCAGGTACCAGATGAAGTCCATCCGTTCCAGTCCCATGACGGCGATGCCCGCTGCAGAACCGATGATGAGGGCACTGCCGCCGGTTCCGGCGCAATAGGCAAGAAACAGCCAGAAAATGCCCCCCGGTGCAAAAGGACCACCGCCGGTGGTAACCGGGTACATGCCCTGAGCCGCGGCAACCAGAGGAACGTTATCGACAATGGCTGAAAGAAAACCGATCATCATGTTGATCATATAAACGCTGTATTCACCGGTGAAAGCCCTGTCAAAAGCCGATGCCGCCCCTCCGAGGAGTCCCGTTTCCTCCAGGGTGGATACGGCAAGCAGAATCCCCAGAAAAAAAAGAATGGATGCCGTATCGATTCTTCTTAAGACGGCCAGCACCGAAAGGGGACCTTTTTCTTCCAGGGGTTTGCGGCGGTGAATGAATTCGGTGATCATCCAGATGATGCTCAGGGAAAGCATCATACCCATAAAAGGAGGCAGATGGGTGATCGCCTTGAAAGCAGGTACGAGTAGCAGCCCTATCAATCCGGTCAAGAAAACCAGGTGGCGTTCAAAAACATTGCAGACGCTTGTTGCGTAATCAACCCCATCCTGCAACCGGGGAGGTTTAATTTCGCCTTTCAAATCCAAGGACAAAAACAGGATCGGCACAATCATGCAGACCAGGCTGGGATGATAACCGCCTTGATAATTTCAAGACTGTGCGGTAACTGTCCTTTGATCCAGAGCATGGTGGTGGTGACATCTCCAATCGGCGACCAGGCGCCGCCC
>ENA-UPTA01006166-UPTA01006166.1-activated-sludge-metagenome-genome-assembly--contig:-NODE-6166-length-10661-cov-5.514803_pt1 | contig 10661 bp, 6 predicted proteins | sample MGYA00238184_ERZ773361 | MGnify/ENA primary metagenome ERZ773361 (study PRJEB29100, sample SAMN05720205) | activated sludge metagenome | isolation source: anaerobic digester from wastewater...
ACATACGCGATACGGAGACCGTCAAGGACGCGGAGATGGATCAGGCCTTCCTTGAAACCCTGCGCCGTTTCGAGCCGAAACCCGGCTGCGCCTTCATGCTGGAAAAGGACACCGATGCTTCCGGCCGAACCATCTACAAGCCCTATTACATCTCCATCCGCCGCCAGATGACGGGCGACACCATCAAGAATGCCGGTGTGGATTATCATCAGGTCACCGGCGCCCCGCGAGTCACGCTTGAATTCGACCGGCAGGGCGCCCGCCGTTTTGCCAAGGTGACCCGCGACTATGCCCCGCGCGGCGAAAAGAACCGCGACAGCGACCTGGGCCGGCAGCTGGCGATTATCCTGGACGGCACGCTGTATTCCGCGCCGGTCATTCAGACGGAAATCCCGAACGGCCGGGCCGAAATCACGGGAAACTTCAAGGTGCCGGAAGCCATGCGGCTGGCCAATGTGCTGCGCGCCGGCGCGCTGCCCGCTCCGGTGAAGATCATTCAGACCAGCACGGTTGATCCGTCGCTCGGCCGTGACTCTATCCGCAGCGGAAGCCGTGCCGCCGTTGTGGCGGTTGCCGCTGTGCTGGTGTTCATGCTGGTTTATTATTGCGCGGCGGGCCTGGTGGCCAATGCGGGGCTTCTGCTGGACCTGCTGCTTCTCCCGCTGGGCCTGATTGTGGCCTCGGGTTTCCTGGGCCTGTTTTCCGGGCAGCGTTTTACGGGGGCGGCCGTCAGCCTGCCGACGCTGACCATGCCGGGTATCGCAGCGCTGGTCCTCACCCTGGGCATGGCGGTGGATGCCAACGTGCTGATCTTTGAGCGCATACGCGAGGAGCTTCGTGTTGCCAAACGCCTTCCCAGCGCCATCACGGCCGGTTTTGAGCGGGCATTCACAACCATCTTTGACTCCAACATCACCACGCTGCTGACGGCGGTGATCCTGTTCGCCTTTGGTTCGGGCCCTGTCCGCGGCTTTGCCGTCGTGCTGAGCGCGGGCATCGTCGTGAGCATGCTCGTGGCGCTGGTCTATACCCGCCTCATGCTCAGCAGCATGGTCGAGGGCTTCAAGATGAAATCCCTCCGGATGTTCTCCTTCTTCCGCGACACGAAACTGGATTTCATCGGGAAGAAATATGCGACGTGGGGGCTTTCTCTGGCCATTATCCTCGGCACCTGGTTTGTGTTTGTGCAGAACGGGCAGAAGAATTTCGCCGTGGATTTCGCCGGCGGCACTTCGCTCCTGTACGGGTTCACTGAAAAAGCCCCCGTGGAGCAGATCCGCGGCGATCTTGCGGCGCTGAACATTGATGCGGGACTCCAGTACAAGGCCGACCTGATTGCGGACGATGATGCGGGAATCAACGAGATGCTTGACGTGCGCGTCGGCGAGAACGACGGCGATGCGGTGAAGAATCTGTTCGAGGAAAAATACGCCGGTTATACGCTCCTGCAGGAGGAACAGGTGGGCGGTCAGATCGGCGCGGAAATGCGCCGCAAGGGCATCATGGCGCTGGTCTGGTCGCTGGTGGGCATTGTGGTTTATATCTCGATCCGCTTTGAGTTTGCCTATGCCGTTGGCGCCATCGCGGCCCTTGCGCATGATGTGCTCATCACGGTCGGAATTTACTGCCTGCTCGGCCGCCAGATCAGCCTCCCGATCGTGGCTGCGCTGCTGACGATCGTCGGCTATTCCGTGAATGACACCATTGTCGTGTTTGACCGCATTCGCGAGGACCTCAAGCTGGTGCGCGGCCGCAGCTACAAGGATATCGTCAATCTCAGCATCAACCAGACGCTGAGCCGGACGGTGCTGACCTCCGCGACCACGCTGCTGAGCGTGGTTATTCTGCTGCTCTTCGGCGGCGGCGCCATCTTTGATTTCGCGCTCACGCTTCTGATCGGCATTATTGTGGGCACCTATTCGTCCGTCTTCCTCGCGGCCCCCATCATGCTTCTCTGGCATCGCGACAAGCCGAAGGCCGCGTAGGATGCAGGTTTCTTGAGTTGAGACACCCCGCGCGGCATGCCGCGCGGGGTGTTCTGTTGAGGAGAGCAGTTTGAAAGTCTGGAAAACAGCTTCTTTTCAGGAATCCGCGGCAAAAGCCATCAGGGATGCTCACGGGCTTCCCCATCCGGTGGCGGCCGTTCTGGCCGCTCGGCCGTGGGCGTCCGCGGAAGAAACGGCGCAGTTCCTGTCTCCGTCGCTCAGTTCTCTTGGCGACCCGTTCCTCCTGCCGGCCATGGAGCCGGCGGTTGACCGCATCTGGAAGGCGCTGCGCGAAAAACAGCCCGTGGTGGTGTATGGCGATTATGACGTGGACGGGGTCACCAGCACGGCCATGATCTGCAGAGTCCTTGCACGGCTCGGCGCCGAGGTGCATCCCGTCCTGCCGCATCGCGTGGACGACGGCTACGGCATGAGCATGGAACCCGTGACGCGCTGCATGGACGAGTACAAGCCGGGCCTGATTGTAACGGTGGACTGCGGAACCGGATCGCGCGAGGCCGTTGAATATGCCGCGGCACAGGGCGTGGATGTGGTGGTCACCGACCATCATGAGGCATCCGGCGAGGTGGCTCCGGCCCTGGCGCTGGTGAATCCCAAACTGGGGGATGATCCTCACAGCAAACTGCTGGCTGGGGTGGGGGTGGCCTACAAGCTCTGCCACGCGCTCGTCAAGAAAGGCCGCGAGGCCGGAGAATCATCGGCGCTTGATATTGATCTGCGTGAATATCTGGATCTCGTGGCCCTTGGCACGGTTTGCGATATTGTGCCGCTTCTTTATGACAACCGGGTCCTGGTGCGGGCGGGACTGGAACGTCTGGCGCGCACGGGCAATGCCGGCCTGAAGGCGCTGCTGGAAGTGGCCGGAACAAAACCGCCCTATACCGCCTATGCCCTTGGTTTCCAGCTTGGGCCGCGCCTGAATGCCGCCGGCCGGCTGGGCACCGCCATGCACGCGCTGAATCTTCTTATGACCGGGGATGCGGCGGAGGCCGCGCGGCTGGCGGGTGATCTGGACCGGACCAACCGGGAGCGGCGGGATATCGAAACGGAAATCTTTGGCCTTGCGTCCGCCCAGCTTGATGAAAGCTTCGACGGGAAGAAGGACTATGCGCTTGTGGCGGCCGGCGAGGGCTGGAACCAGGGCGTGGTCGGCATTGTCGCGTCGCGGCTGGTCCGCAAATACAACCGTCCGGCCGTGGTGATCGCCGTAGGTGAAGACGGGGTCGGGAAGGGATCGTGCAGGAGCATCCCGGGCTTCAACATGGTGGAAAACCTGCAGGCCTGCGCCGCCCTGCTGACGCGATGGGGCGGACATGCCATGGCCGCCGGTCTGGAACTGCCTGCCTCCCGCATCGGAGAATTCCGGGAGCAGTTCAACCGAATCGCATCGGTTGCGCTGCGCCATGCGGATCTGCGTCCCTCCATCACCATTGATGCCTGGCTGGAGCCCGGGGAATTCGGCGCTGCGCTTTATGAGGGCCAGAAGAAGCTGGAGCCGTTTGGAATGGACAATCCGGCCCCGCTCTGGGGCCTGCGGGGGCTCGCGCCAGCCGGCACTCCTCGCACAGTCGGCTCCGGGCACCTTAAATTCAGCCTTGATGTGAACGGAGCTGCAGTCCCCGCCATCTTCTTCGGCTGGGGCGACCGGCCGCTTCCCGATGGCCCGCTGGACGTTGCTTTCCAAATGAAGTTGAACAGTTTCAGGGGAACCGATAATCTGGAGATGGACGTGAAGGCTGTTCGCCCGTCCAAACAGGGAGAGTGAGTCATGAAAACTTCCGTGCTGCTTCTTCTGATTCCATTGGCGACCGCATGGGGCATGGAGAGCATTGTGCCGGAGGATCCCTTCGCGTGGGGCCTCTTCACGGCCGCGGATGCGGCCTCGTTCGACAACGAGGATGGGACCGAAGGCGAGGCGGCCTGGTCGGAGGCTTCACTGGCCGCCTGGCTGCCTCTTGCTGAATCCCCGAACCTGCAGTGGTTTTCCGGGGCGGGCCTGACGGTCTCGCGCTTTGAATTCGACGACTCTCCTCTGGACGATCTGGACGTCTATTCCGCTGTCTTGTATCTCGATGCGCTGTATTTGCCGAATGACCGGTGGGAAATCATTGTTGAACTGGCCCCGGAACTGGCAAGCGACATGAAGGACGCCTCGCTTTCTGATGCCGAACTGTCGGCCTCCGCCCTGGCGACGTGGAAGTGGCGCGAGGGCTGGCAGCTGGCTTTGGGCGCGGCGTATGACCGCGAATTCGGGGAAGACCTGCTCTATCCCATGGGGGGCTTCATCTGGGACGCGAGCCCGATGTGGCGTGTCGCGATGGTTCTGCCGGCGCCGCGGATATCCTGCGCTCTGTCGCGGGACATTGTGCTGTTCACCGATCTGCAGCCCGCGGGCAATGTCTGGAAGCTGGAGGAGGAACCGGACTTTGAAGATCCTGAGCTGAAGGTGGAGGCCTGGCGCTGGGCGCTCGGCGCGGAAATGCGCGTCTGGCGGCGGGTCTGGATGCATGCCGCGGTCGGCATGGAAACCGGGCGTGAATACGAAATCCGAAGCCATCAGCGCCGCCTGCTCGATTCCGAGGTGGACGATGTCACCTTCGCGCGGCTGGGCTTCGTTGTGCGGTAATTTGTAATTCTCAGGGGGTTGACTTCCTGAAATATTTCCCTATATTGAGCGCGACCTTCTCATTGGTGGGGGGTTAGCTCAGTTGGGAGAGCGCCTGAATGGCATTCAGGAGGTCGGGAGTTCGAACCTCCTACCCTCCACCAGTTTTTCTTTTTTCCGGGCGAGTGGTGAAATTGGCAGACACGCAAGACTTAGGATCTTGTGCCGAAAGGCTTGCGGGTTCGAGTCCCGCCTCGCCCACCAGCCCGATCAAAACTTCCAATCATTGGAACTTTTCGTTCAAAAACTTCCAATCATTGGAACTTTTTCCGCAGAAACTTCCAGGCATTGGAACTTTTGGGGAAGGGCCGGCCGTGCCGGGATAAAAAAATGGAGCGAGCGAAGGGATTCGAACCCTCGACATCCACCTTGGCAAGGTGGAGCTCTACCACTGAGCTACGCTCGCTTCGTTTGTGCCGTGTAACTAATCACGGGCCGCGGAGAAAATCAAGTATTTCCGAACCGAATATTTTCTTTTTTTGTCCGCCATCGGCCGGGTTTTCTGATATGCAGGAGCGATGATTTCACCAGCCAGAGGCCGGTCCGGCGAAAAGGCGTGCGGGGAAGAGACCTTTCCTTCCCGCGCGGATGCCTTTTTCCGTCCCGGCGGCCTGCTGGAAGAGGCCTGCCATGCGGAGGAATTCCCGTACGAGGAGCGGCCGCAGCAGCGGACGATGGCCTGTGCCGTGGCCGGTGCGATTCATAAATCGTCGCACCTCGCCGTTGAAGCCGGAACCGGAGTCGGCAAGAGTTTTGCGTATCTTGTCCCGCTGATTTACGCCTCGCTGGAGCGCAGGGAGCGCATGGTGGTGGCCACCTACACGATCAGCCTCCAGGAGCAGCTGATTTACAAGGATATCCCCTTCCTGCAGAAGGTGCTCGGCGACGGGTTCAAGGCGGTGCTGGTGAAGGGTCGCTCGAATTATCTCTGCCTGCGGCGGCTCGGGCGAACCTTCCGGATGGGCAAGGACCTTTTTGCCGGAGCCGGGCGCGACGAGGTGGCCGAGATCCGGAAATGGGCCGAGACGACCGAAGAAGGCTCGCTGCAGAGCATGGCCGTGCAGCCGTCATCGGAAATCTGGTCGCAGGTTTGCGCGGAGCACGGCAATTGTCTCGGCCGGAAATGCCCGCACTTCAAGCCCTGCTTTTTCATGCGCGCCCGGGCGCAGATGCAGGAGGCGAACCTGCTGGTGCTGAATCATCATCTGCTGTTTTCCGACATCCAGCTTCGCAGGCACCGGGCCGCGTTTCTTCCGAAGTACACAGTCATTGTTCTTGATGAGGCGCATCAGATGGAGGATGTGGCCAGCGAGCATTTCGGCATCCGGCTTTCTCATTATGCCTTCGAGCACTGGATGCGCAGGCTCTATGTTTCCGACACGAACAAGGGGCTGCTGGCCGCGCTGCGCAGGGGCGATGCCGCGCATGAGGTCACGGAACTCGGGCGCGCCGTGGACGATCTCTATCTGAAATTCAAGCGCTGGGCCGCCTTCAGGGGAGATGAGACCCAGCGCGTCCTGACGGCCCCGCCCGCGCTGGAAACAGACGTGCCCGCACGGTTGGACCGTCTGGCAAAGATGCTGGAGGAGATCATCGAGAATACGGAGGATGACGATGTGCTGGCCGAACTGGAGGCCATTCGGCGGCACGGCATGGGCATGGCGGAAGAGCTGCGGAGCTTCCTTTCGCAGTCGCTCCCGGACCAGGTGTACTGGGTCGAGAAGGAGGGCCGGCGGCGCAGTCTGATGGTGCTGCATGCCGCGCCGATCGAGGTCGCGCCCGTGCTTTCAGAAGCGCTTTTCAAGTCCAGTCCGTGCGTGGTCATGACCAGCGCCACGCTCGCGGTGGGCGGATCACTGGAGTACTTCAAAACCCGTGTGGGCGCGGAGAACTGCGAGTCGCTGGAGACCGGCTCGCCCTTCAACTATCAGCAGCAGATGCGTGTGCTGATTCCGAGGAAAATGCCTGATCCGAAGGATATGAACGAGTATTTGCCGGCGGTCACGCGGGCCGTCGAGCATTTTGTGATCGAATCGCGTGGCCGCGCTTTTGTCCTCTTCACGAACGCGGGCCTGATGCGCAAAGTGGCGGCCGCAACCGAGCCGGTGTTCACCGGGGCGGGTCTCCAGCTGTTCGTGCAGGGCGCCGGCCTTGCGCGTCATGTCATGCTGGATCGTTTCCGCGAATCGCCGGCGGGGGTGCTGTTCGGCGTCAGCAGTTTCTGGATGGGGGTGGATGTTCGCGGCGGTGCGCTGAGCAATGTCATCATTACAAGACTTCCCTTTGCTGTTCCAGACCAGCCGCTGATCAAGGCGAGGCTTGACCGGATCAAGGAAAAGGGCGGCGACCCCTTCAAAGAATATTCGCTCCCGGAGGCCATTTTGAGATTCCGTCAGGGGGTGGGGCGGCTGATCCGGACCAACACCGACGAGGGGCGCATCATTGTGCTGGACCGCCGTATTGCGGACAAGTGGTACGGCCGCCTGTTTTTTTCGGCGATACCGGAATGTCCGGTGGAGGAAGTGGATATTCCCGGCGACGAGGATGAGGCGTTCCCCGCGTGACGAAATTTCAGGAACGCCCTATTTATGAAGCCACCAGTGGGAGGTCGCGCTGATCACGCAAATTCCAACACCAATAATGGTTGAGGCCAGGAAAAGAATCATGGCTTTCTGGGCCCGAAGGCTGTAGCCCTGCGTCGCCAGCAGCCAGGTGATGGTGCCGCCGATCAGAAGAATCACCAGCGCCGCAGCCCAGAGCCAGCTGGTCTGGTGTCTGTGTATATTATCCCTCATGGCCGTGCTATTCTTGCTGATCCGCCGGTGAAATCCAAGGATAAACTGCGCGGCAGCTTTGATCGGGAATCCATCCTTCCTTGCCGTCTGCTTCCACCTTCAGCCAGCGGCCTTCGAATTCATGAATACGGACAAGCGATCCGACCGGCAGGCTGAAGTGTGCGGTTGAGCTTTCAATGGGGGCGAAAAACGCCGACCGCCCGGTTTCGACCATGACCGCTTCGGGCATGCGCTGCAGATCTTTCCAGTGGCGGACCCCTGCCGTGCCGATGACCAGAAGCACGGCCAGCAGCATCAGCAGTTTCGAATAGACCGGCCGCCGGGCGGCGTCCAGCATCCAGAGAATGGCGGCGGCTGCCGCAAGCCAGTAGAAGGTGAGCATGGCATTTTCCCACTCGCGGAGACTCAGGTTTTCGGCCAGCTGTGCCGCTGTGGTTTGGCTTCTGCGGACAGCGCTGTTTCTGCTCATGGCGTAGTCCAGGTTCGCGCGGATATCCGGGTCTCGCGGCGAGAAATACTGGGCCCGCCGGTAGTTCAAAACCGCCAGCCCGTCTTCGCCGTTTTTGAACCGCGCATTCCCGAGATTGTAGAACACCTCCGGGGAGCCGGCGCCCGCGTTCAGCAGGTCTTCATAGAGACGGGCGGCGTCTGCAAACCGGCCTTCATCATAGGCGCCCGCCGCCTGCTGAAACAGTTCTGTGAAACCGGCAAAAAGCCGGCCCGGTGCCGTCAGCGAAAGCATCAGCATCAGAAACAGGATGGGTTTTGCCGTTTTCATGATTTGATGCGCTCGCAGGATTTGATGATTCGTTCCAGTTTGTATTTCATTTCCGCCATGTCTGATGAGGTGACTCCCTGGCCCGGCGCATACCGCATGCTGTCGCAGGCTCTGAAAAGCTGTGCAATATCTTCGACCGTTTCCTGCGGCAGGCCGCTGTGGCCGAGCCTGTGCGCCACGACGTCCGCGGTCACCTCTCCGGGGGCCAGATTGAGCAGGTTCCCGAAATAACGGGTGAGGGTTTCCCAGAGTCCTTCCGTGAAACGGGCGGCATCCGCGGCGGCTGCGGCATTGTTCATCATCCTCAGCCCCCTGCGTGCGCTTCTGGGCGCGCGGATGCGCCGGGCCCTGGCCACATCGCGGTTCAGTTCTCTCCGCCGCCGCGAGAGGGCGAAGACGCCTGCGGCGCACAGCGCGGGAACCGTCTGCAGCAGCCAGAACCCGCGCGACCGGGGTTTGTCCTGAATAAACGACCGTGGCGCAGGCTTGAGATAAACGATATCCGAACCCAGAATCTTCGCGCCCGCGGCGGCCGCCCGGGACGAGCCGTCAACCATTCGGCTGCCGCCGTTGGCGGCGGGGGAGAGCCGCAGGGGGAACGGCCCGCGGCTCAGGGTCACGTACTTTTCCTGCTGCGGATTGAAGAATCCGAACTCGATGGAGGGCAGTTCCTTCGCATTGATGTTCTGGGGAAGCAGAACCTGCTCGAAAACCAGCTGTCCGGCTGTTCCGCCTGCATCCGTCTGCCGGGCGACCTGCTTGATGTCGTAAGTGCGGAAATATTCACCCGCAGACGGCGCCGGCGCCGTAATCCCGTCCAGATTGCCTTCGCCGCTGATCGTAAGGGTCAGGGTGATGGGGTCTCCGACAGCCAGTTCGAGGGGTTTTGCGGCGACCTGAAAATCAAAGCTGCCGACCGCCCCGGAAAAAGAAGCCGGTTTACCGTCCTCGGGAAGAGGCCGGACATGAAGCGTGAGGGGTTTGACCGCCAGATTAACCGCCCGCGTTTCCTGTTGATTGAAAAAACCGCTCAAAAATGGGTTTCTGAAGGGATCGCTTCGCCGCTGGTCGCGCGAGACAATCACGTGTGCGCGCAAAACGGGATTGAGAGAAAAATCTCCGGAACGAAGAGCCCTTGCCTTTGCGCGGAAGCGCCGGACATTGAAGATCGTATTGTCCACCACCTCGCGCGTCTGGCCGAGCTCCTGAAAACCCTTCATGTCGAGCCCGGCCGTGTCGAATCCCAGCAGGCTGATTTCGGGGTGCAGATTGATGCTTTCGTGAACATGTATCGTGATGTAAAGATCGAACACCTCCTGCACAAACGGGTTCTCCCTTGCAGAAGTGATCTCGGCATAGAGCGCCTCGCTGTCGCCGCCGCCTTCGGGCTGCACCACCTGAATCTGAATGGCGGGGAGTTCGGCCTTCTGATTTCCCATTTGATATTCAAACGGGCCGATGGTGAACTGGCCGGCCTTCAGGGGCAGAAGAGAATAGGTGAACGTGACCGAACTGTCGGATTGCATCTGCCCGTTGACCAGGTTGAAAGAGCTTTGGCGAGAGGTGCCGGGACCTGAAATCTGGAAACCATCCATCGGAGGCAGGGCTGGGGCGGAGGGATTGTCGGCTCCGCGCACGGTGATCGTGCACTGGGCGGGCTGGCCCACGCGCAGCACGCGGGGCTGGATATCAAAGCTGACGCCCGGCTGCGCGGAGCCGGTTGCGGCAAGACACAGAAAGGCCATGAGGCTGAAAGCCCGGAGCATCCTTCTTGCATATCTGCTGCTTAATGTCATCCCGGTCATTCTCAAATATTCTACCAGTCCTTGTCAACGGGCAGAGGTTTGCCCAGAAGCATCTGAATCTGCTCGCGCTGGCTCTTTTCATTCTTCTTCATCGCATCCAGCATCATTTCGGCCTCTTCCTTAGACATCTCATCTGAGGGCTTCGGCTGCGGCTGCTCCTGTTGCTCGTCCTGTCCGCTCTGTTCTTCCTGGGGTTGCTGATTTTGCTGATCCTGGTTCTGTTCCGGCTGATTCTGCGGCTGTTCCTGCTCCTGCTGCGACTGATCTTCTTTCTGTTCCTCCTGATTTTGCTCCTTCTGCTGCTGTTGCTGCTCCTCCATTTGCTTCTTCTTTATCGTGACCAGTTCGTAATTTGCCTTTGCAGATGAATTATCCGGCTTCAACAGCATGGATTTTTCATACATGTCCAGAGCCTGATCCAGAAGCCCGATGGATTGATCCGGCTGCTGCTGTTCAAGGAGAAGGGCTTGCGATGTGAGTGAATTCCCGCGATTATAGTATGCTTCGGGCGAGAGTCTCATGTCTGTAGTCCGCAACGCATTCTGATAGGCCTGCTCGGCCCCTGCGAAGTCCTGCATCTTGTAAAGCGCGTTGCCCCGGTTGTAGTGGGCG
>ENA-UPTA01006168-UPTA01006168.1-activated-sludge-metagenome-genome-assembly--contig:-NODE-6168-length-10659-cov-7.617974_pt1 | contig 10659 bp, 12 predicted proteins | sample MGYA00238184_ERZ773361 | MGnify/ENA primary metagenome ERZ773361 (study PRJEB29100, sample SAMN05720205) | activated sludge metagenome | isolation source: anaerobic digester from wastewater...
AAAAACTCATGGCCTTCGACGACGAGGGCTTGGCGCGCCGTGCGTTGATCGGCAATGGCCCACGCCGTCCGGTGGTGATCTTCGCTCCCGCCACACTGACCGAGCAGTGGCAGACCGAAATGCTGGACAAACTCGGCATCCCCACCGCGCGCTGGGATACCGTTGGCAAAGTCTGGCTGGATGCTGACGAGCGAGTGCTGTCGCCTGCCGGGCGCGAGCAAATTGCCCATTGCCCGTTGCGCATCGGCATTGTCTCCACCGGCTTGATGATGCGCGACTCGCTGGAGAAGCAGCACCTGCTCGGTATGCGCTTCGGTGTTGCGATTCTCGACGAAGCGCATAAAGCCAGAACACGCCAGGGCTTCGGCAAGGAAGCTGGAACACCGAACGAGCTGCTGGCCTTCATGCGCGAGATCGCTGCGCGTGCCGATCATGTGCTGTTGGGTACGGCTACACCGATTCAGACCAACCCTGCCGATCTGTGGGATTTGCTGGGCATCCTGCACCAGGGCCCGGGGCGCTTCGTGCTGGGGCACGACCTTGCGCCGTGGCATCGACCAGATGAGGTGCTCGACATTCTCGCGGGCCGCGTGGAGGTGGAATCGCTCAGTCACGCGTGGGAACTGTTGCGTTCGCCGCTTCCGCGCATGGAATCAACCAGTGAGCCTCGCGCCCGTCGCTTGTTCTCAGCTATCCGGCAAGACCTGGGATTGCAGAACGGCGAGTGGCAAACCAACCGTTCGTTGGCCGATCTGACGGAGGAAACGCGGGAGATTCTGGAAGAGGAGCTGGAGCGCCGCATATCAGGTGCCACGCTGTTCCAGCGCGAAAACCCGCTCGTACGTCATGTCGTGCTTCGCAAACGCCAGCAGCTCGAAGATGCGGGGCTGCTGGCTCGCGTGGGCGTGGACGTGCACCCGGAACGAGAACAGGCATCGGAGCAGCGCGCTTTCGATGCCTTGTTCGAGGGCAAGGCACTGCGCACGTCGGAAGATTTCCGGCAGGCCTATGGCGAAGCCCGCGCTTTCGGCAAAGCACTGGCCAAACGCGGTAAAGGCAGCGGTTTCATGAAAAACCTCATGGAGCAGCGCATCTGCTCCAGCGTCCACGCGGGCTTAGCGACGGCCCGGCGCTTGCTGCAAGGCGATGCCGAGCACGAGGAAGACGAAGAGCAAGAAGTTGATCTCAAAGTCGAGACAGGTGAGGAGCGCGAAGTTCTGCAACGCCTAATCACCCGACTTGAGCGGTTAGAAGCCGATCCGAAGATGGAGGCGGTCGTCCATTTTCTCGACAAGGAGAAATGGCTGGGATTGGGCGTCATCATCTTCAGTCAGTACTACGACACGGCGAAGTGGCTGGCGGACTCACTGGCGGCGCGCTACCCAGAAGAAGCTGTCGGCCTTTATGCGGGTGCGGGTCGGAGCCGTCTGTACCAGCGCGGTGACAGCGTGAGTGTCGAGCGTGAAACTTTAAAGCGGATGGTGGCCGAGCACCAGATTCGCGTCATGGTGGCTACCGATGCCGCCTGCGAAGGCTTGAACCTGCAAACGTTGGGCACGCTGATCAACGTCGATCTGCCGTGGAACCCGACGCGCCTCGAACAGCGGATTGGCCGCATCAAACGCTTCGGACAACGGCGTGAAACCGTCGACATGCTGAACCTCGTGTTCGAGCAGACCGTGGATGAGAAGATCTACGAACGCCTGTCCGAACGGATGAAGAACCGCTACGACCTTTTCGGTTCACTGCCGGACACCATCAAGGACGAGTGGATCGAGGACATCGAAACACTGGGTGAGCGGCTGGACGACTACATCAACGCGCAGAAAACCGCGACGGGCTTTGACCTACGCTACACAGGCACGATGATGCCGCCAGAGAAGGACTGGCGCGAGTTCACCGAGGTGCTGTCGCGGCGTGATCTTGCCACACTGATGAGCGCGGCTTGGGGATGATGGACGACACAAACAAGACCAACTGGTGATAGGAACATGGCCCGCATCGAGAACCACAAATACAGCATCGAAGAAGCCTTTCGTGAATGCTTCTACATCGTCCCGGACTATCAGCGCGAATACGTCTGGACGGACAAGGAGGTGCATCAGCTGCTGGAGGACATCGGCGAGCAGATTGATGCGGGCACGACGCGGGAATACTTCATCGGCACCGTGCTGGTGTCGCCGACAGACCAGAAGAACCATTACGAGGTCATCGACGGCCAGCAGCGCCTGACCACGTTCTTCCTATTGCTGTGCGCGCTGAAGCATCTGTTCCAGGGTGAGCCGCAACGGCAGATGATTGCCGGGCTCATCTCGACCAGCTATGTGGACAGTGACGGAGAGGTGCGCACCAACCTGAAGCTGGAGCCGCGTTACGAGTGTGCGGGCGAAGTGATGGCCAAGCTGGTGGAGCTGGACTCGGACACTGAGAGCTTGACGTCGAGGTAGCCCTCGACCTTCTCGCCCGAGGCCACGATGCGCTCGGCGATTTCGCCCAGCTGCTTCTGGTTCCAGCTGACCTTCTTGGGCAGCTCGAACTTGATGTGCAGCGGGCCATCGCTGATGTGGGCGGTACCGAAGTCACGGCCGGATTCACGCAGCGCGGCGCGTGCCTGCTCGCCGTAGCACTGCTCCAGCGCCGCGTCGAACTTGGTGCGTGCCTTCTTGAGCCAGTCGATGGCGGCGTCGAGGTTCTTGTCGACCTCGCGCTTCTGCGCGGGCGGCAGCGCGGCCAATTGGCTCACAGACATCTCGGCGATGTCGACAGGGAAGATGGTCAGATCGCTCATGGCCGTCCTCCTCACTGGTACGCACGAGTGAAGCTCGAGTAACGCGAGACGCGGCGCTCGAAGGCTTCGATTTCGTGCAGGAGGTAGGTGACCCGGCGACCGAGCTTGCAGTAGATCGGGCCAAGCTGCTCTTGACGCCAGCGGCGCAGAGTCTTGACGGAGAGCCCCCAGCGGATGGCGAGCTCGTTTTCGTCGAGCGCGATGCAGGCTGCACCGCCGGGATTCATCCGGCGGGGATTCCGACCGGATTCGATTGATGGAACTTGAGTTTGCATTTCGATGTGCCTCCTAGATGAAATGGGCACATCGAAGTCTCCGCACGGGTTTATGGCCCGTGTCTGGTTTGATTTATGGGCGCGTTTATGTGTTGCGTCGCAGTCGGTATTTGCCGCGCTTGACCAATGCGATCACGTCCTCGCGTTCAGCCTTTCCGCCGAAGGCGTCATCGAACGACTGGTAGCCGGTATTGGCGATCCTGTTGACCTCGGCCCAGGACACCTCTGGCGCGTTCTTCCCGTCGGCACTCCACATCTGCTTGACGATCTTGGCGCGCTCCGCAGACAGCTCACGCGACTCGGTGAAGTGGGGCAGCTTCAGTCGATTGCCTTGGAAGAACTCAACCGGCTCTGGCGCACCGCTGGGCGTGACGTAGCCACGCAGCACCCTGTCGAATGCGCTCGCGTCGAAAACGTCCTGGCCGTCGTCCACGCGAACGAACTCGTCCAGCACGCGCATGACATGGTCACGGGGCAGATCAACGGGATCTCGCTGATGCCGCAATACGATGCCGCCACGCGACCAGATTGGGTCGCTCAACACCGAGGTCATCGCGGCAACAGGAGCACGCTCCCACGCTCTGGCAACGAACACCGGGGCAAAGTCGTGTGTGCAAGCGATTCGTACTTCCCCGAGGTGCCACAGGTGGCCCGGCACGCGATGTCGACGGTCGGATCGTCGTCGATCTTCGATGCCGATCAAGGATGCCAAGTCGGCGAGCCACGCATCCACTTGGAAGGTATACAGCGCGATGTCGGCAAGAGGTCGCTCAACCGTTCGTGACCGCTGCTGGGGACTGCGGTACCGGTACACCGCCGCGTCGTGATCGATCTCAACCTCGACTTCCTGCTCAGAATCCAGGACGGGCACCATCAGATGTGTGAGGTAGTCCTCTTCCGTGATCCATCGTCGCTGCAGAAACGTTGGTCTGCATCGCCCGAGCTCGGCCGCCCTGACGCGGGAATCGACCCGGGGCAGCCGCTCCAGCGCTGCCAGAAAGCTCAGATGTGCCGACTTCGCGGTAGCGTCATCAGAACTCACGGAGCACCCCAATTCGCGTGAGCTGTTCCAGCACGCGCTTGCGGTCATCCTCGGTCTTGCTCTTGTCGTTCAGGCCGTTCGGCGACGTGATTTGGACAGCAACGTTGTGGGCCTTGCGGTGCCTTTGGCCGCATCCGTCAGCGCTGCCAGTTCCGGCAGCGAAGTGGCGCTGGCACGTTCGACCAGGAGCAAGGCGAGGCCGGGACGCTTGGCTTTGCGCACCACGGTGACGAAGTGCTCCATGCACGGCAGGATTTCCGGGCCATCGTCCGATTGACGGGGTCGCACCTGCTTCGAGGACTGCTGCTGCGCGGCAGTCGACTCGTCGTGTTCCTGGGCGGTGATCTGTTCGTCTGCTGGCATAGGCAATTTCCTTTTCTAAACGAAGTGCGCGATTGCGCGAGTGGTTAACTGAACGGTTCAAAAAATGCCGACACGCGGTCGGCGGCGAGATGAAGGCGTTGATCAGACGATCTTGGCCCCCGGCTTTAGAAGACCATAGCGCTCCATCCGTACCTGGATGAAGCGTCGGTTGACGCCGAAGCGCTTGGCCACGGCCTTCTGCAAACATTCGATGTCGAAGAACCCGATATCTCCATCAGCCGTCAGGTGAAGGCAGGTGCCGGGCAAATCGGGATCAAGCGACGGGCTGCGATGGATCGTCACACCGTGCTTCGGAGCCAACTCTTCAATCGCCAGATTCAAGCGCTGGCGCGGCACCAGCAACGATCCCATGAACTCGTTGGCACGCAACTCGGCGAAGTATTCTTCCTTGGTGGTGTGGCCCGGAATCGCTGGAGAGGGCATTGCAGCCGCCTCGGCGACGGGCGTGACTTTCGCCAAGTGCTCGACGTCGCGTGTGGTCGTGCGGTAGGCGCGCCGTGCCGCATCGTTGGGGTCATCGAACAGCCCCGGCCCCTTGCTGGCATCAACGATCCATCCTGGCGCATCGAAGATGGCGTGACCGAGCTCGTGCCCGAGGGTACTCAGCACCAGTTCCTCGCTGGCATTCACGCCAACCGGCGACACCGACACCATCGCCGTGTCTGGCACGCCGGGGTCGTACTCGCAGATGCCCAGGACAGGGTTGCCGCGCTCGTCATGCACGACATTCCCGGTGCCGACGAACAGGTCGAAGACCAAGCCGTTGATCTTCAGGCCGGAGATGGCGCTCAAGGTCGCAAGCGGGATGGCATCGGAAGCCACGTCCACCAATTGCTGGCGGGCGAGGACGGCGATGCCCTCAATCTCGGAATTCTTGATGTAGCTGGGGCGCTTTCGGTCGCAGTGCCGGTAGCCAAGAGTCAACACCGGCATTCACTTTTCCCCCGTCGCTTGCTTGCGATACATCCGTACCAGGCCCCCCACGTCGTCGCGCATGTCTGGCGGAAGGCGGCTGGCCTCAACAAAGGCGTCGTCGACATTCTCGCCAAGGATTTCTGCCGCCTTGCGGATCAGCTCGTCCTTGGGCGGCTTCTCGATGTCGCGCTCTATGCGCGACCAGTAGGCAGGCGAGATGTCCAGCTGCCGGGCGAAGTCATTCATCTGAATGCCCTTCGCCTCCCTCTTCTGTCTGATGTAGGCACCAAATGCCATGTTGTGACCCAATTGCGTGATTAGTTAATTGACGCAATCGTATCGATCAGATCGGCGCCTGTCAACTGTTTCGTTAACGCGCAATCAGTGTACTGCACATACGCCACTGAGCACATCGAGCTCAGTGGCACGTAAAGTCAGGATACTTATTCGCTATGGTCGTACGAGGAATTTGCGGAACCGCTTCATCTCGCTTCAACAGATCATCCAGAAATTCTTGACAACGCGATACTATCCATTTGTCATTAATCTCACCAGTTTCCGGAGGAGGACGCCGAAGATTTACACAGCCGTTGGATGACCAAACTGCCGCAAGACTCCGATGACTATTGGGAAGTGCATTGACAACGACTGCATCCTTCCCTACAGAAAACTCATCCAAACGCAGTGCTTCCGAAAGCAATTTCTTTGTATCCCGGTCCGCAAGCTCAATGTCGACAGTGTTAGGCGCCCTGAACAAATAACATCTTGGATACTCGCGTACCGTCGCACAGGACGCGAGTAACCCAACCATCGAAATAAGCAGCAGGCGTAAACAGGCCATCATCTCTGATGAATCTTGTCAATAAAATCTCCGTAACTTATCTTTGCTGAAGCAAGATCAGCAAGAAGCTCGGCTGATATAGGAGAGTCAACCTTGAAATCAACAAGAGACTTAGCCGAATCACCAAGGACATCCTCAACCTTTAGTCCGATGACTCGACACACACGAGGGCTGTCTGCGAACGTAACGGAGTTGTTCGTGACGTCCTTTAGATCCCAGTCAGTCCGAGAGTTGTAATGTCCGTTCAGTCCGAAATTCCACCCGCCAATCGAAAGCCCACCCGATCCGCTAGTTTTCAGATCTCGCCAGCTATTTTGATGAATATCTGTTTCGAAATTCAACTTTACGGTTAGACCACGACACACTATTACCGATGTCACAATATGACGGAGCTTTTCTCGAAATTCCGGTTGAGCGTCCAGCCATTTCTGAAATGTTGCACTCTTCAGGAATGCTCCTGAATACCATCTGCCACGAACAATGATGACATCTTGAATGGCACGAAATCCAACTTGAATGCTGCCGACCTGCTTTATCTGTTCTTCGAAGTGGGTCTTTTCCGAAACAGAAAGATTTGCTCGGAGAAAGAAAAACTTACTTGCGCTGCCACTTGCACCCCAGTCTGTATCATGGGTGTAAGTTGTTGTCTTCTGCCGTTTAATCTCGTAACCGCGCTGCAATTGTTGCTGCTCATTGCCATCAGCGCTTTCGTCAAGAAGGTCATTAAACACCTGAGTGCCAGCAGGATAGAGAGCGGGGCGACGATCATAGTCACCGGGGCTGTTTGTTGGATCAGATGCCACACCGTCTTCAAGTTCCGGCCGGATTGGAAGCTTTACTTGATTGCCAGTTGAAAGATTATCTTTCAAATCCTTGAGCAAAAGCCCTTTAGCATCCAAGTGTGCCAACTCCAGGTCCGAGATCTCTACAAGTATGCCAAATTGCTTATCGTAGAGACGCTGCACTTTGTCCTTGCGTTTTCTCCACCATTCAGCTTTCAATCGGTAATACTTTTTGGGATCAACTTCTTCTGAAATACCATTCTTCTTTGCGTACTCGTCCCACTGGTCTTCGAGCTTTTCGAGCTCTTCACGGTACGCATCGAATGCACCACTCCAAGTGCTCTCCAAGGCGGTAATTTGCGCCTTAACTGAAGGGTCTTGAATGTACTTCTTGAGCTCTTGGAGGAGGTTGGGAAATGCCAGTCTAAAATATTCCGAGCTCCACGCATCACCACTGTTTGCGCTATCAATAATGTCTGAAGGTGGTGTTTTTGGAGATCCTGCATCTTTTGCAGACCCCTTACGTATCACTAGATCGGCATAGGCTCGCAAAACGAACATATTGTATAGAGGCTTATCCTTGACAATCGAATACGGTGTGATCGTATTCATCGTGACAAGCCGCTGACCTGGACCGATGGTTCCTCCGTTGTTTGCCACTACCTTGTGCAGGAATCCATAGTATTCGTCAAGTGCATGATCAAATTTCGCTTCCGGCAAACTGATGTCATTGCTCATCTCAATATCTCCTCTATAAAGTGGTGTGCCGTCGACAATAATATCTAAATCGTGATTGTGCCAAATTGAACATTGTCTCGATCAACTGCCTTCCAAGCCCAGTTAATCGTCTTCGAACGCTCGCCCACCCCTCCGAGCGTGCCCCAATACGCAGTCGGATATTGGTCTTTAGCAAGCGGCCCAGCAACAACCACAACAACGTGACCGTGTGCTGATGGCGTTTGTTGTTCGCTACCCTTGAGGCCACCAACTACGAACTTGCCCTCATCTGCAGCTTGCTTTGCAGCTTTGCCGTCGGTCAACTTCGTCCAACCGGGGCCGGCGATTTGATCGACGATGTCGTTTGCTTGACCGGACAAACTCACTCCGAGTGACGCAGCAACGTCTTTGACAAAGCTGCTGCAATCGCCCTTGTTTGCGGGCCACTCATCCTCGCAAACGTCGATGACCTTTTTTGCGTCCTGATTGATCTCTAGCAGGTCAAGTAGATCAACCTGGCTCGCACCGCTGAGCGGCCTTTTATTGCCAGAATCAGCTAAGAGGATGCGGCCATCCCATGCGACTCCTGGTTCCTTCAGCATCAATGCAAGTGCATTGAACTCATCGGCGTTTCCAACAGGAATACGAACAGGAGTCGCGCCGCCCGCAAGGAAGGCTACTTCACCTCGTCGGGCTAGTGGGTCCCAGGCTAACCGGTATCGCGAGACAGGAGCTGCCATGTTCACGTCCCTCCCTTAAATATTGAGGAAAGCTGGTTGAAGGCGTATGGCGCAAACAGCGCAGAGCCAGAGAGGAAGTAGGTTCCGATGCTGGAGAGGTCGACGGACTGTTGGGTAAACAGCGACCAAAGCATGTAGTAGCCCACGCCCAGGGCCATGACTGCAAGCACCAAAGTGCCAACAGCCGCTCCCAATCGGCTTGTGCTGGGAACGTCATCCGCCTTCTGCGCCGCAGGCGTTTGTGGGGGCGGGTTGGGAGCAGGATTCGGTTGGGGCGGTGGATCGACAGTGCGTACCCAGCGCTTCTCGGCAAGTGCCTTGTCGATGAACCGAAGCTTCGGGTTGTCAGGATCAGGACGCAGCAATACGCCCTGGAGGATACGCAAGCCCCATAGAAGGACACCCGTGACGATCACAACCGTGAAGATGAAGACAGGCAGTGCCAGCCCCTTCATCTCTGCGACAACCATTGTGCCGGCAGCATCGGCCATTGTTCTTCCTCCCTCTAATGGTGAAACAAGCAATCCGTTCGTTACATCCTCAGCATGCGAAAGAAAATTTCGCGAATTTTGACCTTGACAAAGGCCATTATAGCAGATCGTTCCGTATTATGAATGACAGGCAAGTGAATTTGCACGCATCAGGTCCATCAAGTTGATGACGTGCCCGGCAGGAGCGGCCCCTGGTGCCCAACGCGGCGCGCCATTGCCCGGAATTGCCATCCGCTTCGGAACATTGCGCACATCATCCTTGACGGTTGCAATTCCTCGGAGCCGTCATGAAGAACCTCGAACTCGCATCTCCCTCGGAGATGTCCGCCAGCGCCCGCGCTGGTGAAATCACCGCCATCCTTGCGGCCGCCATCGTCCGCACCGTCGTCGCAGAAGCGCCAAAACAGAGAGAAGTTGGCCTTGGCTTCCTGCCCGACCAGCGCGTTCATACAACCCCCTATCAACAGGAGAAGTTGTGATGAACGAGAAACAAGCATCCGTCGCCGCGCGGATCGCGGAGCTGTCGAGCCTGCCCATCGCCGAGTTGTGGCCAGTGTGGGATCGGTACTTCAGCAGCCGCCCCATCAACCCCAACCGCGTCTTCATCGAGTCGCGCATCGCCTACAAGATGCAGGAGGAAGCCTTCGGCGGTCTGGCGCACAACACGCGCCAGCGCCTGGAGGACATCGGTGCCAAGCATTCCAAGATCAAGCTGCGGGCTCGCCCGCGCGACACCAACTTCGCGCCCGGCACCGTGCTGCTGCGCGAATGGGGCGACCGCGAGCACAAGGTGGCGGTCACCGCCGAAGGTCTGTTCGAGTACGAGGGCAGCACCTTCAAGAGCCTGACAGCCGTGGCCCGGCAGATCACCGGCACGCACTGGTCGGGGCCACTGTTCTTCGGCCTGACCGGCAAGGCAGGTGCGCAATGAGCGACGCCACCCAAATCGCCTCTCCCAAGGCGCGCAAACGCTCTGCCGTCTACTGCCGGGTGTCGTCGGACGAACGCCTTGACCAGGAGTTCAACTCCATCGACGCGCAGAAGGAGGCTGGCCACGCCTACGTCGCCAGCCAACGCGCAGAAGGATGGATTCCGGTGGCCGACGATTACGACGACCCCGGCTTCTCCGGCGGCAACACGGACCGGCCGGGGCTAAAGCGCCTGATGGCCGACATCGAGCGCGGCCAGATCGACATCGTGGTGGTCTACAAGATCGACCGCCTGACGCGTAGCCTTGCCGACTTCTCCAAGATGGTCGAGGTGTTTGAGCGCCACGGCGTGTCGTTCGTGTCGGTCACGCAGCAGTTCAACACCACCACCTCGATGGGTCGGCTGATGCTCAACGTCCTGTTGTCCTTCGCTCAGTTTGAGCGCGAGGTCACCGGCGAGCGCATCCGCGACAAGATAGCCGCCAGCAAGCGCAAGGGGATGTGGATGGGTGGCGTGCCCCCCCTGGGCTACGACGTCGACAACCGCCTGCTGGTCATCAATGAAACCGAGGCGGCGGTGGTGCGGCGCATCTTCGAGGAGATGTTGACCATCGGCTCGCCCACCCAGATTGCTGCCAACCTGACTTTGGATGACATCACCACCAAGGCCTGGACGACGCAGGACGGTCAGACGCGGGCGGGCACGCGCATCGACAAGAAGTACCTGCACAAGCTGCTGCGCAACCGCATCTACC
>ENA-UPTA01006177-UPTA01006177.1-activated-sludge-metagenome-genome-assembly--contig:-NODE-6177-length-10645-cov-5.862040_pt1 | contig 10645 bp, 8 predicted proteins | sample MGYA00238184_ERZ773361 | MGnify/ENA primary metagenome ERZ773361 (study PRJEB29100, sample SAMN05720205) | activated sludge metagenome | isolation source: anaerobic digester from wastewater...
TATTAAACGGCGCCAATGAAGAAGCGGTAAAATTATTCCTCTCGGGCAAAATCAGCTTCCTGGATATAGGAAACCTTATAGAAAAGACTCTTGATAAACATAAAATAATTGAGAATATGGATATAGAAGAAGTCTCAGAGCTTGACCGCTGGTCAAGAGAGACACTGGCCTATTTGTATGAAACGGGGTGTAAGTAATGACGTTAATTGCTGCGATACTTGTATTTAATTTAATAGTATTTGTACATGAGGCGGGGCATTTCGCCGCCGCACGTCTCGGCGGCATAAAGGTTGTAGAATTCGCACTGGGTATGGGGCCGAAAATTATCGGCAAAAAATTCGGAGAAACAGTGTATTCACTAAGGGCATTCCCCATAGGGGGATTTTGCCTGATGCTGGGAGAGGATGAAGATAATAATGAACCGGGGGCCTTTAATAACAGCCCTATAATTTCAAAAATATCTTCTGTTATATCCGGTCCGGTTTTCAATATCATTTTGACAATACTCATATATTCACTGGTAATTGCCCCGGTGGCTGCTCCGATAGTCGGGCAGGTGACAAAAGGAATGCCTGCTGAAACGTCAGGTATTAAGGCCGGAGAAATGATAGTCGGTATAAATGACGTAAAGATAAATGAATGGAAAGAAATGAAGCCTGAAATAGCAAAGCATGAAGGCGAACAGATAACCGTAACGGTTGAGAAAAACGGAGTTCAAAGGGAAGTAATGCTTACTCCGGTTAAGAACCCCGGCACGGATGATATTGTAATAGGCATCACTCAGAAGGTTGGTATTTCGGGATTTTCCGTTAAAGAAGGAATAAATACAACTTATGCCGTATCAAAAATGATGCTGAGTTTTCTGGGACAGCTGGTTGTAGGCAAAGCTGATGCAAATGAAGTGAGCGGGCCCATTTCAATACTTGTATACATAAATGAAGCTGCCAAGGCAGGTTTCATAAAAGTGCTTTACCTTACAGCCTTAATAAGCCTGAACCTTGGTATAATTAACCTGCTTCCGTTGCCCGCCCTTGACGGAGGAAGGCTGTTATTCCTGTTTATTGAGCTTATCAGAAGAAAACCCCTTCCTGCCGAAAAGGAAGGTATGGTGCATTTTGTAGGCCTTATAGCACTGATGGCTCTTTCAATATTCCTTATGTACAGGGATATTATAAGATTCAATTTAATGGATATTTTCAGGTAGGGCGGATTATGGGCACATATACAAGGAAAATAAGAATAGGTAACAGATATATAGGAGGCGGAGAGCCAATCCTTATACAGTCTATGACAAATACCAGGACTCAGGACAAAGCGGGCACCATAGAACAGATTAAGAGGCTGGAAGCTGCAGGCTGTGATATTATAAGAATCGCAGTTCCCGATATGGAAGCCGCAGAAGCAGTAAAAGATATTAAAAACAAAATATCAATACCCTTGGTTGCCGATATTCATTTTGACTATAGGCTGGCAATACAATCAATTATCAACGGCGCCGACAAAATAAGGATAAATCCGGGGAATATTGGGGACAATGAAAGGGTAAAAAAAGTTATTGATGCAGCCAAGGAAAGGGGTATCCCCATCAGAATCGGCATTAATTCAGGTTCCCTGGAAAAAGAGATTCTTGAAAAGTACGGAAGCCCCACAGCCGATGCGCTGGTGGAAAGCGCTTTGAAAAATGTAAGGCTTGTTGAGTCTATGGACTTTAGTGATATAGTAATTTCCATTAAATCTTCAGATGTGCTGCTGACAATAGACAGCTATATAAAAGCATCCAAGGCCGCCAACTACCCTCTTCACCTGGGTATAACCGAGGCGGGGACATTGCTTGCGGGTTCCGTAAAATCATCGGTTGGACTGGGTATACTGCTTTACAACGGTATAGGGGATACCATAAGGGTTTCCCTGACAGGAGACCCCGCAGAGGAAATATATGCGGCAAAAGAGATACTCAAGAGCCTGAAGCTGCTTAAAGAGGGTATAGAGATAATATCCTGCCCCACTTGCGGAAGAACCTGTGTTGATCTTATCAGAATCACGGAAGAGGTTGAAAAAAGAATTAAAGGAATAGAAGCTAAGAAGCCTATGAAGGTTGCAATTATGGGCTGTGCGGTAAACGGCCCGGGAGAGGCAAAAGAAGCTGATTTGGGTATTGCCGGGGGGCAAGGGGAGTTCCTGTTATTCCTGAAAGGCAAAACAGTCAGGAAGATACCTCAGGAAAATGTCATAGAAGAATTGATAAAGGAGATAGAAGCTTTACAATCCGTATAATTTTTGCATGCTATGACAGAATAATGCGCAGTACAAAAAGGAGGAAACGCAATGAATGTAACAGCAGTAATTCCTGCTTATAACGAAGAACAGACGATTGCAGACGTAGTAAAGTGTGTAAAAAGCATTGACAAAATTCAGAAGGTAATAGTGGTCAGCGACGGCTCCACCGACAGTACTGCGGAAATTGCAAGAGAATGCGGTGCGGATGTAATTGAGCTTGATGAGAATGTAGGCAAAGGCGGTGCAATCAGAGCAGGTATTAACGAATGCGGAACAGAAATAATATTGTTTCTGGATGCCGACCTTATAGGTCTTACGGAAAAGCATGTTTTGGATCTCATAGAACCGGTAATTGACAACAAGGCAGATATGACAATAGGAATATTTAAGAAAGGAAGAATGGTGACGGATCTGGCTCAAAAGGTAACGCCATACCTTTCGGGACAGAGGGCAATTAAGAAATCAATCATTGATAAAATACCGAATATAGATATTACCAGATATGGTGTTGAGGTTGCTTTAACAAAATATGTCGATAAATTCAATGTCAGGGTTCAGGAGGTAGACCTTCCAGACATGACTCATGTTACAAAGGAAGAAAAGCTTGGAATTATAAGGGGTGTGCATGCGCGCCTGAAAATGTACTGGGATATTGTAAAGATTCTAAGCAGCTATAATATAAAATCAGGCAGCAGTAAATAGGCGGCAGCCTTCGGAGGTCAATATGCAAAATGATATGAAACCGGACTCGAATCTTTTTCTTCAATATAAGGACAAGTTCGAACTGAAAAAAATAAGGGTTCTGAAAAAAGCAAGGGAATGGGAAATGATAATAAGCTTAAAGGGCTTTATTCCTATTCCCGAGCTTGGAGAAATTGAATCAGCCATAGCAGAATACTTTAAACTGAATAAGGTACGAATAATCATTGATGAGTCATCTGTCAGCTTAAGCGCAGATGAGCTTGTTAAATCATACTGGGAGGACTTAAAAAAAGCAGTTATTGCAAGCAACCCGTCTTTTACGGGTTTTATTATGGATTCAAATGTACAGCTTGAAAATAACGTCATCAGAATCACGGTAAAATCGGAGGAAGCTGCAAAATACCTCACCGCAAAAAAATGCAATGATATTATTGAACGGTATATTAATGACTATTTCAATATCAGCCTGCATGTATCAATATGTGCCGATAATGAAGAAAAGTACTGCGAGGATGAATATCTGAAGTGTTATTTTGAAGAGGAGAACAAAATAATAACCGAAGCCTTGAAGCCCATAAAAAGCGACAACAGCGGCAAAGCAAAGGAGAACAAGGATGAACTGATAATGGGCAAGCCTTTCAAAGACACTCCGGTCAGCATCGCTTCAATAACCGAGGATTCCGGAAGAGTTACAATCCAGGGCTGCATATTCAACACGGAAATAAAAACACTCAATAACGGCAGAACAATTATAACCTTCAATATAACGGACAATACAAATTCAATAACGGCCAAAATTTTTGCAAAGGAAGAAAATGATTTCGCCAAATTGACTTCAAACATCATCGACGGCAGGTATATTGCCTTAAAAGGGGATATCCAGTATGACAAGTTCATTAAAGAATTGGTAGTATTCCCAATCAGCATTACGGCAGCGGAAAAATCAATACGCACGGATAATGCGGAAGTAAAAAGAGTTGAGCTTCATGCCCATACGGGAATGAGCGCCATGGACGGCATCTGTTCCGCATCGGATCTCATTAAAAAGGCAAAATCCTGGGGGCATAAGGCAATTGCAATTACAGACCACGGAGTGGTTCAGGCATATCCGGAGGCCTATGAAGCGTCAAAAATCCATGGAGTCAAGGTAATATACGGAGTTGAAGGCTACTTTGTAAATGATGGAGTACCGATAGTTTACAATGCTGTAAACAGAAGCTTCGAAGAAGAATTTACAGTATTTGATATTGAGACTACCGGCCTTTATCCCATAAAAGACAAAATAACCGAAATTGGCGCGGTTAAAATAAAACAGGGCAGGATAACGGACAGGTTTTCAGAACTTATCAATCCCGAAATTCCGATTCCCGAAAATATTACAAAACTAACCGGAATAACGGACTCAATGGTTAAAGACAAACCCACAATCAGGGAAATATTGCCGAAATTCCTTGAGTTTGCTGGTGATTCACCGTTAGTTGCGCATAATGCAAACTTTGACAGCGGTTTTATCAGGGCAAAGGCGGCGGAATTGGGCTTAATCTTTAATAATACAATAATCGATACCCTCCAGATGTCAAGGGTGCTGCTTGGCGGATTAAAGAGGCATAAGCTGGATATTGTATGCGAATACCTGGGCATTGAGTTGGAAAACCATCACAGAGCTGCCGATGACGCAAGAGCAACCGCAGAGATAATGCTCAGGTTTATTGAAATGATGAAGAGCAAAGGAATAAATGACGCAGCTGATATAAACAAGCTCTCTCTGTCAGGAAGAAGCCATAAGACAGGTGAATCCTATCATATAATTCTCCTGGTAAAGAATATGACAGGCCTGAGGAACCTGTACAAACTGATATCGATGTCCCACCTGGACTTCTTTTATAAAAAGCCGCGGCTGCCCAAAAGCCTGCTTATGCAGTACCGAGAAGGCTTGTTAATCGGTTCCGCCTGTGAATCGGGTGAAGTGTTCAGGAATATACTGAACAACCTGGATGAAAATACAATAGAAGAAAACGCCAGATTCTATGACTATCTGGAAATACAACCCAACGGCAACAACGAATTTCTCGTAAGAAGCGGAATTGCTGCAAATAAAGGAGAGCTTGAAGCTATAAACAGACGGATTGTTGAACTGGGCAAGAAGCTGAACAAAATGGTAGTTGCTACAGGGGATGTTCATTTTCTTGAACCGGAGGATGAGATATACCGGCGCATAATCATGGCAGGCCAGGGCTACTCTGATGCTGATGAGCAGGCACCGTTGCATTTTAAAACAACCGATGAAATGATGGAGGAGTTTGAATATCTCGGCAGGGAAACCGCCTATTCGGTAGTGGTGAGGAACCCCAACAGAATACTGGAACAGATTGAGGAGATAATTCCTATACCGGAGAATACATATCCGCCCAAAATCGAGGGAGCAGAAGAGCAGATTAGGGAAATGACCATGAAAAAAGCCCATGAGCTTTATGGCGAAATACTTCCCGAGGTTGTTGAAAAGCGGCTTGATAAGGAACTTAACTCAATAATAAACAACGGTTACGCCGTTATGTACCTTATAGCGCAAAAGCTTGTTGCAAAGTCAATGGCGGACGGTTACCTGGTAGGCTCAAGAGGCTCCGTAGGCTCTTCCTTTGTTGCTACAATGTGTGATATTACCGAGGTAAACCCGCTGCCCCCCCATTATTTGTGCCCGAAATGCAAGTACTCCCTTTTTTTCCTTGACGGATCAATAGAATCAGGGGCTGACCTTAATGACGATAATTGCCCCCAATGCGGAACAGTACTCAGAAAAGAGGGCCATGACATACCTTTTGAGATGTTCCTGGGTTTTGAGGGAGACAAGGAACCTGATATTGACCTGAACTTTGCCGGAGAATACCAGCCTGAAGCTCATAAATACACTGAAGGATTATTCGGGAAGGGGAATGTTTTCAGGGCGGGCACCATCGGAACAATAGCGGAAAAAACGGCTTACGGCTTCATAAAAAAGTACTATGAAGAAAAAGGAATAAAAATAAACAATGCTGAAGCCAACAGACTCATAAAGGGCTGTACCGGGATAAAGAGGACAACGGGGCAGCACCCGGGAGGAGTCATGATAGTACCGGATTACACCGATATATATAACTTTACTCCCATTCAGAGGCCGGCTGATGACCCAAGCTCCAATATAATAACCACACACTTTGACTATCATTCCATAAGCGGGAGGCTGCTTAAGCTGGATATCCTGGGCCATGATGTTCCGTCAATCATAAGAATGCTTGAGGACATAACAGGCTTCGGAGTTAATAATATACCCTTTGATGATTCCAGGACAATGAGCCTGTTTACATCTGCGGAGGCACTGGGAATAAGCCTTGAAGATATTGAATGCAAGGTCGGAAGCCTTGGAATACCGGAATTCGGAACAAAATTCGTTCGGCAGATGCTTATGGACACACAACCCGGCACCTTTGCGGAGCTGGTGAGGATTTCAGGGCTTTCCCACGGCACCGATGTTTGGCTCAACAATGCACAGGAACTGATAAAAAGCGGTACCGCAACCCTTAAGGAAGTTATTGCCACAAGAGATGATATAATGCTGTACCTGATATACAAGGGAGTAAACCCAAGAACCTCCTTCAAGATTGCGGAAAATGTAAGGAAAGGCAAAGGTTTGACTCCCGAATACGAAGAGATTATGAGGGAACAGAATATTCCCGAATGGTACATAGAATCCTGCAAGAAAGTCAAGTACCTGTTTCCGAAAGCTCATGCCACGGCATATGTCATGATGTCCTTCAGGGTGGCATATTACAAGGTGTACTATCCCGAGGCTTTCTATGCCACTTATTATACAGTAAAACTGGAGGATTTCGATGCTGATTTGTTCATAAAGGGCAAGGAATCCATAAGGGCAAAATGGATAGAAATCGATAAATTGGGGAACAATGCAACTGCAAAGGAAAAAAACCTTATGACCCTTATAGAGGTTGTTTATGAAATGTATCTCAGAGGTATAAAGCTTTTGCCAGTGGATATTTATAAATCCGATGTAAAAAGATTTATGGTTACAAAGGAAGGGATTCTGCCCCCATTGGCTTCCCTTCAGGGAGTGGGTGCAAGCGCCGCGCAGAATATAGCGTGCGCAAGGCAGGAATCATGCTTCATATCCATGGATGATCTTCGGGAAAGGGCAAGGTTATCCAAGACAGTAATAGAAATACTCAAGAATCACGGATGCCTTGAAGGGCTTCCTGAAAGCAACCAGCTAAGCCTGTTCTCAGCAGGCGGAAACCTTGGAGTATAAATAACATAAAACTTGCATGTAATATAAAAGAGTGCTATAATTTTGTAATGGATAGGGAAACAATGTTTTCCTGCGAGTATGCAGCAAAGTATTTATTAATGACTTTATTACCAGAGTGGGCAAATCCCACTCTTTCGTATTAATATAAGAAAAATTACTCAGAATATCACATAAAAGGAGAGTGGACGCCTTGGCAAAACGAAAAGTTGAAGATATTGTCTGCGAGCTGGCAAAGCCTATAATTGACAGAAACAACTTCGAGCTTGTAGAAATAGAGTACAAAAAAGAAGGGCCGGACTGGTATCTCAGAGTTTACATAGACAAAGAAGGAGGAATAACGATAGATGACTGCCAGTCTGTCAGTGAAGAACTCAGCGATTTGCTTGATATAGCCGATCCGATAGAACAGTCATATATATTTGAAGTCTCTTCTCCCGGCCTGGATAGGCCTCTGAAGACGGACAGAGACTATAGGAAGAATATCGGAAAGCCGATTGAGATTAAACTGTTTTCCCCCTTGGAGGGCAAGAAGATTATTGAAGGTATCCTTAAAGGGCATACTGAAAGTTCAGTAGAAATTGAAGTTGAAGGTAAGGCTTTAAATGTAGAAAAGGCCTCAATTGCCTTAATACGGCCTTTAATAAAGTTTTAATATATTTATAGGAGGGAGCATTAAATGAATGGAGAGTTTCTCCAGGCACTGGAACAAATAGCAAAGGAAAAGGGTATTTCAAAGGAACTGCTCATAGATGCAATTGATGTTGCGCTGGTTTCGGCCTTCAAGAAAAACTTTGGAACCTCACAGAATGTCAAGGTTCAAATAAACAGGGAAACCGGAGAGGTTGACGTTTACGCACTTAAGACAGTGGTTGAAGAGGTCGATAATGAATTTATGCAAATAAGCCTTCAGGATGCAAAAGAAATAGATAAGAATTATGAAGCAGGAAATGTAGTTGAAACGAAGGTCACACCGAAGAATTTCGGAAGAATTGCGGCTCAGACAGCCAAACAGGTAGTGGTGCAGAGGATTCGGGAGGCGGAAAGAGGCATCATATTTGATGAATATATAAGCAGGGAAAATGAAATAGTAACAGGACTTGTGCAGAGGAAGGAAAAGAACAGTGTTTTCATTGACCTGGGCAAAACCGAAGCCATATTGGGACCCGGGGAACAAACCCCGAATGAAGTGTATAATATAGGTGACAGGATAAAAACCTATATTGTGGAAGTAAAAAAGACCACAAAAGGCCCGCAGATAATACTTTCAAGAACGCATCCCGGTTTGGTGAAGAGACTTTTTGAGCTGGAGGTTCCGGAAATACAAAGCGGAATTGTAGAAATAAAAAGCATAGCAAGAGAAGCAGGATCCAGAACAAAAATTGCCGTATATTCCCACGATGAGAATATTGACCCGGTCGGAGCCTGTGTAGGGCAAAGGGGCCATAGAGTTCAAGTAATAGTTGACGAGCTTAAGGGAGAGAAAATAGACATCATTCAGTGGAGCAATGATCCTGAGATATTTGTAGGCAGTGCATTAAGCCCTGCAAAAGTAATAGAAGTATTTGCAGACAAGGAAACAAATGCCGCAAGAGTTGTCGTAGGAGATTCACAGCTCTCTCTCGCCATCGGCAAGGAAGGACAGAATGCAAGGCTGGCTGCCAAGCTTACAGGCTGGAAAATTGACATAAAGAGTCAATCACAGGCCTATGGTATTTAAAGGAGGCAGATTCTATGCAAAGAAAAAGAAAAGTACCTCTGAGAAAATGTCTCGGCTGTAACGAAATGAAACCTAAAAGGGAACTAATCAGGATAGTAAGAAGCCCCGAAGGAAAGGTGGATATAGATAAGGTTGGAAAAGCACCGGGAAGAGGCTGCTATATATGTCCCGACCTGACGTGCCTGGAAGCTGCCATTAAGGCAAAGAGGGTGGAAAATGCACTGGAAGCACCGGTAGATGAAGATGTATTCAATAGATTAAGGACGCAGCTTTCCCATGAATAAGGCATATTCGATGATAAGCCTTGCCAATAAAGCAGGCAAACTGGTTACAGGCGAAGATGCAGTGAGAAACTCAATAAGAAACGGCAGAGTCAAGCTAGTAATAATTTCAGAGGATGCCTCTGATAATACAAAGAAGCGTATGAGCAATTCAGCAGAATTCTACAGTATACCTTTTATAGTATGGGGATTGAAGGATGAATTCGGCATCAGTTTGGGAAAGAGTGCAAGATCGGTACTGGGAATAACTGACGAAAGCTTCAGCAATGGAATCAAAGCCAAGCTTATTGATGAAGTGAGAAAAAAAGAAAAACCTGGGGGTGGTTTTATTGAATAAAATAAGAATATACGAATTGGCAAAGGAACTTGGAGTTCAAAGCAAAGAATTGATTGCGGCAGCCAAAGAGCTGAATATAAATGTTAATAACCATATGAGCAGTCTGGAGGATTCAGAAGCATCCGCAATTAAGAAGCATCTTAAAAAAGATGATAATGTTGAAGCCCCAAAGCCAATTCAAGCTCAACAGCCCAAGAAGAGGACTCTTCCTCAGAAACCTCAGCAGCCTCAGCAAACTCAGCAGAAACCGCAGGCGGCACAGCAGCCTCAACAGGAACAGAAGGCTCAGAGGGCACCGCAGACTGCGCAGCAGCCTCAACAGGCGCAAAAGGCTCAGCGGGCGCCGCAGACAGTGCAGCAGCCTCAACAGGTTCAAAAACCTCAGCAGAAGCTTCAGCAGCCACAGCAGCCTCCGCAGGCTCAGAAACCGCAGCAGAAGCCGCAGACAGTGCAGCAGCCGCAGCAAAGGCCTCAGTCTGCGCAGCAGCCTGTGAGGCCGGAACAAAAAAAGGACATCAGGCCGGCGGGTAAACCTCATCAGCACCCCTCAGGAGATAAAAGAAATCCGTCTTCTGATATAAGGCCGGTCAGTGCTCCCAAGAACGTATCCGCTCATGATGAAATAGAAGAAGATGCAATAACGCTTAGCACAAAAAAAGATTTTACAAAAGTTGAAAGAATAGGAAAGAAACTCCCGGGCAAATCCCCTCAGGGAAAACCTCCGTTCAGGCAACAGCAGCAGGGAAAGCCCTACAATAAGAATTTTAAGCAGCGGGGCTTTGAGGCACCAAAAAAAGAAGAAGTCCATGTCTCAAAGAAGCCTGTTAAAATAGGCGATATGATATCTCTGAAGGAACTTAGCGAAAGACTTGGAAAGCCTGTGACAGAAATAATCAAAAAGCTCCTGCTGTTGGGTATCATTGCAAACATTAATCAAATGCTGGATTTTGATACGGCGCAGCTGATATGTGAAGAATTCGGTTTTACCGTAGATAAGGTTATTGACAAGGAAAGCGAAGAAGTGCTTCTCAAGA
>ENA-UPTA01006180-UPTA01006180.1-activated-sludge-metagenome-genome-assembly--contig:-NODE-6180-length-10636-cov-5.950855_pt1 | contig 10636 bp, 10 predicted proteins | sample MGYA00238184_ERZ773361 | MGnify/ENA primary metagenome ERZ773361 (study PRJEB29100, sample SAMN05720205) | activated sludge metagenome | isolation source: anaerobic digester from wastewater...
TAAATCAGGTCGTTTGTTTCACAGATAAAATGCCTGAAAGTGGCAAGCGCGTAATTTTTGTCGCAATCCCTTCGTAAATCAGGTCGTTTGTTTCAGTGGCCCTCCGTTTGATATAGAATACAAGAACTTGTATGTTTGTTTTCGCGAACATCTTCTTTCCCATGTCAACATTTTAAAATCACCCCTTTTCTTTTTGCCATCATATAGTCTAATGATGTGTAACTCATTACTTTTTTTCAGCAGCGCGAACCTTTTTTAGAACTTTTTTGAAAGTATCCCTATATCAATCACTTACGGAATTCAGCTTTTTTGGCGTCAGATTCATTTTTATCAGTATATGTAATATTCCCGGTCCGGATCGGTAAACTGACCCTGACCGATGATTTCCACCGTGCCTGCGCATTTTTCGCAGAGTGGGAAATATTTTACGCCGTCTGCTTTTATGACGATGATGTCTTCAATGCGAGCTTTGAGCTCCCTGAACATTTTTTGTGACACATCAACTTCAAAAATAGATTTTTGAACTCGAACTCCATAATCCAGCATTATTTTAGCCACGCGGGTCAACCGTTTTTCATCAGCAATGTCATAAGCAACAATCATGTTCATCGATTACTCTCCTTCCGTAAGCCATTGCTCAATTCTATCCGCGCAGGTTGAAGCAGTATTGTAGATTGCTACAAAATATATACGTTCAGGCTGCAAGCATGAAGCAGCTATTAGACTCATACAATCATATAGTCGAGCTGCGTGACTTTCAGGCCGGTCCCTGAGATAATAACCTTATTAATACACCGGTTGCAAATTTTGTAAATGCGGACGGAATCTTTCTTAATATCAAGATTATCCCGGCAGTAAGCACGAATACGCTGTAACGCTTCATCATCAATGTCACATTCAAAAACGGACTTTTGCGTGCGCAGTCCGAATTCTTTCAAAAACTTACGCAGATTGTTGAGCTTTTTGGGCTCCGTAATGTCATAGGTGATCAAAGTTATCATTTTAAAAGCACCGGTTGATAAAATTCTGTTTCTCCCTGAATGACCTTGCGATAATGGCCGGCCTGGTAAATGATGGCGTCCGCATATGTTAACTGCCGCTCCGCAGGTGGATAATAAAATTCTGTGGCCAGTTTTTTCTCAAACGCTTCAATCACACGCTTAAATGCTTCCTGATAAAGTTTTACCGGATATTTGCCCCGTACTTGCGGCTCCGCGTTGTTATCTATGCGTTGTTCAGGAATGTCAAATGTCACAGAATCGGTTACCGAACCAGAGATCCAGCCAATAGGGTCTTTACTCACATCGGCCATCGGCTGCTGTGTTGTTCCTTCTCCCAATTCATTTTCTTCTTCCGGCTTTTCTTCATAAAAGTCATGCTGCTGCAAAATTTTCAGATTAAACAGTGATAGAGCGAGTGTGTCCGCGATTATGGACCGGAATTCTTCCATCAAATCAAGAACGAGGGAATAACGGCCGTAATCAATGGAATGGAGGAAGCCGGGGTAGGGGTCGAGGCCAGCAATCCGGACGGCTGCGTAAACCCGGTTCATCAGGAAGGTGTAAAGAAGCGATAGAATAGAGTTAACCGGATCAGTAGGCGGCCGACGTACACGTTTTGTAAAATTCTGCCTTTCGATAAAACCGGAAGAGAATGCTTCAAAATATAAGGCACTGGCGCGTCCTTCATAACCGCGCAAGCTGTCCACTGATGTGGCTCTGGTTAAAAGCGGAATCAAGTCCTGTATCTCGCGTGCCTTGTACCCGGCCAGTTCCACATCGCGACTTCGCTTGATTCGCATGAGCAGTGTTGCCATGTTGGCCATTTTACCGCCGACGATTGCACGGGCCATCTTTACGCTGAATACGGGATCATCCAATAGGGCATATTGACGCTTGTGTAAAAAAACGTTGCGCGATTCCGGCGAAGCAATCCGGCCCAGATAACGCCCGTTTCTTGTCAATAAAATTGTATCAATTTCATGACGCATGATTTGTATCATGGCCTGATGCGTTATTTCGACATTGCCGAATATGACAATCTGCCTGAGTTTATAGGTAAACAACGTGTGGCAGATGTCATTGTTTTTTTTGACAAGAAGATGCCGGCCTTCCCGGACAATCTTCGCGCCCTGCGTGTTGATGTATACAACCATAGTTTTCCTCCTTTCCGCGGGGAGGTGTATTCACGTGATCCCGCGGAAAGGATTATAAGAAAGACCTGACGTCCGGATCAACAACGGCAACGTTGCCGTGTCGGACAGAAAGGGAAGGCAATATATTTTACGATATTCGGTTGTCAAAGAACGATGGTTTCATTCCTATATTTTAGGAAAATCAAAATATTCTTTCATTTGAACAAAATCTGTAACGGTCTCCAATATACTTTGCGCCGCGTGCTCAGTAACCGGCTGTATGCCATGCGCTAAAATCGATTTATTGCGCGCGCTTTGTATGTTTTTGATCTTGTCCTCAAATTTAAAAAAGCGTTCACCCGCTTCGTGTCCTGTGTTTCTAAGAACGCTGAAAGTCGCCTGGAGAGGCAATTTCATCATGTCAGAATGCGGATCGCGGTATTTGCGGATGAATTCGTCGCGCAATTCCTGCGGGATTTTTGACGGTTTGACTTTGTCATTGGAACAACCGATGTGATTTTCAAAGCAAATCTGGCCGTACAGTTCCAGTGCCCGGTATATCCTGGCTGCCGCGTCGTCAAATCGTTTGTCTTCCATCCGGCGACGTGCGTTATTGATAAGTTCCTTTACCAGGATGAAGTCAAAGTGCTGCATATCCCGTGTGGCGTCAAGCAGTGTATTCAGGTAATCAATGTGTATTTGCAATTCACCTATCAGACGAATGTAATTGTCATCGGGATAATATTTTATGTATTCATTCAATCCAGTCAGACCTTTGTTTAAACAATCAAGGGCTTTCTTGTGATGAAACTGATCCCAGAATAAAAAACTATTAGCCAAGTGCCGGACAAATTTAAAAAAGAGTTCAATTTGCGGAGGCAACTCTCTCTTGCATAAATCCAAGATCTGAATGATAGAGGCGTAGCGCCGTGCATTAAATAAAGTGATAACCTGTCTTCTTTCTTCCTCGGCAAAAGCCGACCAAGGATTCATGTCGGCATACATGATTTCATGACCGTTTTGAACAATGCCCAAGCCGTCCTTAGTCCGGGTATCGCCGCCGACATAATTGAAGCTGAATGTGCATCCAGCGGTGGCCAGTAAAAGTGCGGCCGACATGACTTTTGTTCCGCCCGTGTAGTCCACCATGATCTCGCTATCAGGAACGCCTGCACGAACCGCCCTGTCCACGCACTGCCTTGCGGCCTTGTAACAATCAAACAGCGAATTGGGATTTTCGGTGATTTCCGTTTCGATTTTATCCGGTTTGTACCCGTCAACTTGAAGCACTTCTCCTAACTTCGCATTCGATTCGTGGGACACGAAGAAAATCAGCCGCGCCGGCCGATGCTCGGCAATGCTTTTTTTCAAAGGATCTGGAGAACCACCCAGGGAAATGATCATCAGTTTAGTATCCATAGCACTCCTGTTTTCTGAAACGGTTAATGACTAAATGCTTTGCTCCACCTTCACGATTTCCCAACTGTTGCCGATCTCAAGCCGCAACAAATGGCACGGTGAACGCAAACGCATATTGAACGACAGATGGTTCGGCATCGGATATGTTTTCCAGCAGCATGCCATAATATGGTCTGATACTGTTTGTACGAAAAACCGCGCCCGGTTTGAGCATAATCAATGGCTTTTTAAACGGCTGTCCACAGAATGTTTTCTCTTCACCAAGCTTGCCGTATTTTATCATTGTTTTATAGGCACCCTCCGTCGGGTCGTCTTTAGCCGGTACAAAATGGGAAAGGGTTATGAAACCACATACTTCATGCTTCCTGTCTTTATTGCCCACTTTCGAATCAAAAGCAGAAAAAGATATAAAACTTTTTATCGAAAACGTTCCCTTTCCGGTCGATTTTTTCGCGCCATAGCTGCCCTGGGCAAACTTGTTGAAAAGCAGTCGGACATCGTCTTCGAATCCGTCTTTTATTTTGATGTAAATCTGAATTTCGCCGTTTGCCGCGTATTTCTCATCGCTTTCGTAAAGACTTCCCTGGCTTCCGGTTGTATTAGTTATTCTGCTGATTGTGTTGTGCAAAACCGTTGCTGTCACAAAATCCTTTTGATCGAAATCCGACAATGCCGGGACATTTCCCTGCTGAAATGAGAGAAACTCTTCAATGGTAATGTATGCGGCTTTCTTTGCCCGTTTCATTAAGTCATATTGGGCAACATCGACTTCACCGTTTTCTGCCCGGCGATAAAGATTCTTCAAGGTCACCGGCGCGGGCAGCAGACCGCCCGGGAAACCGTCGGACAAGATGAAAGGCGGATCACTACCCCTGAATAGCTCAATCAACCCAGCTGCGCCTGAAAATCGCTTAAAACAGTCATGGCGTTCAGCGACCCAGCACAAATGCCCGAAAACAGTATCCGCATGCCAGGGCGTTACAAACCCGGACGGCACTTTTATTGTTATTTGATATGTTTGCATATCTAACTCATACCTCAAAAGGTTGATTATTTAATGTGAGCTTTTCAAATGTAATTTTTCCGTAACCGCGTGAGCCACTGCTTCCCAGATAGTCCTGCTGCATTAATAATAACCCTTCCTTAACTTTATTTTTAAACATATTGGTATCATCATTTTCGAAAATTCTGATGCTTATTTCAAAATCAAATCGTGTTCCTTCCGGTACGCGTTCCTGTGTGCGCAGTCCACCACGTCCAGCTTTTCCAGTGTTTCGATCTATCCAGTTTTCACTTTTTATGTCTGCAAAATTTAACCCTCTACCTTCTTGAGCTTCTCGAAGTAGTTTTTCTGATTCAGCTGCCATCATTGCATCGCGAAAAATCAGTCGTGTCATCTCACTTGACTTTTGCGGATCACCGCAACCAAATAAACGACAAATGTCACATTTACCGCAATTACAGGGACGTCCAGAATCTTTTTGGTATGATCCGGCCTTTATTTCCAAAAGTGATCGCATTTTACCTTTTAGTGATGAACCCGGAATGTATGGCAAGCTATTCACTGGGTGCCTGATAATTGGATTATCCATAGCGCCTATTTCAAGGGCATCTTTTGAACCACCGATTCTCAAACCAGATTCACAACGGATAATACCCTTCACAACTGCATATTCTTTTAGTTTCATTTTGAGTCCTCCTATATTAATTTTTGTCTTTGAAGTATGCGATCACACTTTGAAAATGTTCAATGAATGCATTGAAGTGTTCCGGATCTATTTTTGCTAAAGCAATATTGGCGTCAATAAATTTTGTAAATAATTCAGGCGTTACCCCTCTATTTTCCGTATATTTTACGTCACGACAAAACGAGTAAATATCTTGTCTAGTTTTATCGAAATCGTTTGATACCTTGTAGTTATGCTCAACAGCTCGCAATTTATTGAAAAAATTTCTGATTGCAGTCGGTGACAATCCTTCGCTCCGAAGGTCAGCGCTTACATCCTGCGCCCACTTGATGAAAACAGCTTCCTTGATGTAGTTCTTTCCATTCTTGATTTCAAAATAGCCGTCGGCAAGATAGCCGTCTCGTAATGTTTTGGCGTTCCTGTTCGATGATTGGTAGCCATTTGGCTTTCTTTTTTGAGCACAATCGCGGCATGTTGGAAATCCTGGGTCCTTACGCTTTCCGCAGCTGCAGCGGTCAGATGAACCCGCACTCTGACTAAAACTCTTTCCCATTTCACTTTTCATATCTCTCATAATCAACTCCTATTTGTTTGAATTGAATAATTTGCAATAAATGCAAGATGACGAAGATTGACACTTTGCAGATTCGTCAAATCCTGCGACCATTTTATGATTTCTGTTTCCCTTGCAGGAATATTTCTGGCAATGCTATATGAAAGCATCGGGATAAACCGCAAATGCCATGTGCTGCCTTCTCGTTTAAATATTTGAAAGTTTTCTGAACAGTTCAGCAGTAAATGGACAAAACCCATCGATACTTTTTTATTCTCCTGCCACTGGGCCAGTTTTTTTGCTTCATTGTGAATTGTCGGAAGCTTTTCCCATTTTACAATATCATCAAACACCGCCAACTGCTGTTTGGGAGCTTTCTCATCCATTGCTTTTTGATGTTTTGCTTTTTTCAACAGGTCTTCCGCTTGGCCGACTGCCGCATAAACTGGAAGATGTGCCTGTATAAATGCTATGCCGGCGGACAGAGAGAAAGCCGGATTTTTACAAGTAAAGCGACCGAATTCGGAATTTACCCTGCTTGCAAACTCCAGCATTTTGTTCCATGAGCCGATCATCAGCAAATCGTCGCCACCTGCATAAACGGTATAAATATCCGGATATTCAGTTTGCAGGATGTGCTGCAGCCTGCCTGTGAAGAAGTTTTCCAGAAGGCGGCTGAGTGTTGTAATTCTTGAAATGCACTTTTCTTCTTCGCTTGGAAATCCTGCAATGAAAATCAGGCCGAGATAATCAACATCCGCTTTGAACACACCCAGCATTTTTCTGCCGCTGCTTTCATTTGCCAGACATGTGAAATATTTTGGACTGCCGACGCTTGTATTATCTTTTTCACGGCAGGTCTTATGCCTCCCGCATTCATGACAGGTTTCTTTATTGAAAACCGGAACGGAATTGGCAAATGGCCGGGGACGAAGGGCGGCATTTCTGACATCAAACGACCAGTTGTTAAACACCTGCACCAGATAGGCCTGTGTCGAATATGAACGGCTATCTTTTACAATCGAGAAAGAATAATCATCAAAAGCTTTGTAACGACCGGTTTTCGCGTTATTGAAAAATTGCACGCCAACCGCCTGCGCCAAATCCGTCCCAAGCGCAATATCGTCATGGCAGTAATCACAAAGTTTAATGCCTTCATCTTTCCGGTGGATGCCGGGAAATTTCCTGCAACTCGGACAAAGCGATTCCTCATCTTCAAATTTGTGATCAGCCAGCATGAAATCATTCGATTTCCAACCGTCCTGAGCCGTCAGGATATTTAAAAATGCCTGCTCTTTTTCCCGTTGCAGGGCCTGATTGACGTTTTTTAATACCTCATTGAAGCTCATCAGCTTTCTGCAACTGAATTCCACATCAGCAATATTCAGAACGACTTCACCATTTAAATGATGCAACAGCCACTTGGCTGTACTGCTTTTGAATCGTTCAATGATGTCCTTTGTGTCCGGTAGGTCAGGCAGCATCAGATAAAACTTTCCGCCCGATGAAATAACCAGATTGGTTAAAGGCAGACCAAATGCATTCAATAGGGCGTGGCTTGCAATATCTGAGAGAACAGTTAAGTAAAATGATCTTGATCGCAGTCGCTTGGCCGTCCCGCCTACTCCGACATTTCGAATATTGAATATATATTCCTGAATACCGGAGAGGTCGCCCGCGAGGAGCCTGAATTTAAAGGTTTCATCTGTAGTTGACAAGCGCGCCGTTTCCAAATCGCCTCTGACGTTGTGGTGTTTGTATAAACAAACGGCAATTGCGGCGGTTGTTTTTGCGTGGTCAAATAGAGAAATATCCGGTCTGTTGACTGTAGAACTGGGAATGCACCAGGCATACTTCTCCAATAGAGAAAGCGTTGTCGATAAAAATTTCTCTTTATCCGCTACTTCAATTTTTTGCAGATCAGCCATGAATCCGTCCCATAACACACTATAGCTTGACGTCAGATTATCCCCATCTGAGGGTTGAAGCGCCGTCCTATGAACGGGAAAACAATTTTCCATTGCTTCATCCATGGGACGCAACTCATAACGATAATTTTTTTCGGGATTCATTTTATTATCGAGATGCATATAATCGAAAATGCAGTGCATCCGTGTTTTCTTGTATCCATCCCGATGCGTCAGCGTTTCTTCATCGTCTTGCCTTTCACTGCCTGAAGACAAACGGTCTGCCAATTGAATGAGCTCCTGTAGTTTTGACGATGGGTTATGATGGTAAGCTGCAAGATTTGGAATGCTATCCTGATCATAATCAGTCCCCAAATGAGGATGGTTCACCATAAGTTCAAAAAATTCATTCGTCCACAAAACATGTCGATAGGTGTAATTTCCCTTTTGCAACTTGCAGATCGAGCTTTCCAAACCTTGTGTGTTCGATGACAGAGGCACTTCCGCCCGCTGTGCAAACTTCCCAATGTCATGCAACAGACCGGCCAGAGCCACTTTTAAAACAGTATCATCCATAAAATTACTCCTCCGCTTCTTTGCTTTTGCTTATAGCAAGATTCCTTTTGTTATATCCAGTGTCGCAACGTTGCCGCAGCGGACGCCTATCAGATAATTATGCATATTTTCTCCCGCTCCAGCGCAATGCCGTAGCGCGTGTCGGGTCTTTTGCCTATGGCCGCAACGGCCAGAAGGTCTGCCGCCTGCGCGCCGAATGCTTTTTGAATGTCCTTGCGAATTTTGCTCACATAGGTCCGCAGTTCCTCAATTTCTAGGGCGCAAATGCCTTTGTGATCGACTGCGCCGCCAAGCCGGTGGTAAAAACCAGTGATGGCGTTTTGTTCTTCGCTGATTTGCCGGTAGTCCAGATAACAGGCCGTGCAATTGCGGCAGCTTGTCCGCAACCGGCTGCATTGCTGTTTCTGCAAGGCCAGAAAAGCATACAGCGCCAAGCGTGAGGGCATCATTTTAAGCTCCGCTTTTTTATAGAGAATTTTGCCTTGCCGTAAATCGATGATGAGCGGCTGTTTCTTTTCGCGGATTAGGTGGCGGAAAAGCTGTGCCGGGGTTTGGACACGGCCGGTTTTTCCGTCTTTTGTTGCTTTCCGTAATGAAATGAAGGGAATCGGCACGAGCGTGACTTTGGCATAAGAGGTATCCTTGAAGATTTTCTGCCCCTGTGCGTCGCGAAGCTCCAGCACGACGGGTTTGACGGGCGGGTAGAAAAAATCACGGTGTCCCTCATATTCCGGCGAGACGAGCACATGGTAAATCCGGTCCTGCGGGCGGGCGTACATCTGGGCGGCCACCATCAGGCAGGCGCTCATGGTTTTGCGCCCTCCGGCGATGGAGAAAAAAACGGCGTCTTGCGAATTTTTTGTCAACCGGTACGCCAGCGTCAGGCACATTTTGAGCAGGATTTCGTTTTCCTCTTCTCCGGTAATATCGGTGATGGAAGTTCCCTTGATGTCGCGAAGCACATGGATGGTATCGGCTGAGAAATGGATGGACGTAGGGTCAATACCGTATTCTTTGATGTAGCGGAAGTATTGGCCGTCATCAGGTGCCAGCAGTTGGGTGACAATGGCGTCTCTTCCGATTCTTGTGGCGATTACATGGATTTCATCAATGGCAACGCCGTCTTGATGCAGGGCATAAAGCGTTTCGGTGATCACCTGCGGGCTCAGACCCGCTATGGCAAGCAGAATGTTTGACATGCATTACACCTTCCCGATGTTTTTCCGAAAAAAATGCTTTACTTATTTTTGTATGACTTTAATTTTTCCCAATCCGAATGTTGTAGCCTTGCCCAGATGCGCCAACTCGCAAAATCTCAAAAGCGGCAGATACTCTCCCGTTACACCTGCATAATTTATTTTTCCAACCATGCCACCCATCATCATGGCCTGTTCCTGCCGGTTGGAGTAACGCCGCCAGTCGTACCAGCCGATATGAGATTCTGCCACGGCGATTTCTTTGGCGCGGGTGACAAGCCCACGATAGTCCAAAACAGGCTCGCCTTCGCCGTGGTACGCAAACAGCGATGAAATCCTTCTGAGGATCGCTCTAGTCAAAACATCAAACGAAAGGTCGGCATTTAGACCGTTTTGATATTTTAAACGGAGCGGCGTGATCAATTCCAACTCGATGTCAAACAGACCATCTTCAAGCGTTTCCGCAAATGTCTGGGCGCTTAATGTGCTTGTTGCGCTATGCTTTTTGATTTTGCCGTCTGTTTTTGAATAAATGATTTTATTGTCTGAACGAACTTCCCTGAGTGTAAACGCTGCGCTTTTCCCATTTACGCGCTTACCGATGCCGATACTGCCGATCTGTTCGAATGCGTAAATGAAGTAAGCAAGATTTTTGCAGGCATCGCCGAACAAAATCAGTGAGAAATCAAGGGAATCTCCCTGTAGATAGCGCGTTTTGGAATCATCCGGCGGTTCGATAACATAAGGATGGGGCGGCTGAGAAATTCTCTTGCGTCCGGATGTTTCGTTGACTGTTAAGGGTATTTCAAAGACTGTGGGATAAATACAACGGTCGGCTAGGAGACATTCCGTGCAGTCCTGCTTTTTTAGCGCGCAGACCACTTTCTTCAGGGCATGCCCGAATATTCCACGGAGCGTTGAACCTTTGTAGGGCGGTAAAACGGCATCATCTTCGATTAAACAGGAAAAAACGTATCGGCCATAATCCATGATTCTCAAGCATCCTAAATTGTTTAAGTATATCTCTTCTATGCTTTTATTCTTTGTCGTGCAGGATTCAGGTAGAACCTTTCCTTCTTTCTGCTTTTGTTATTCCAGCGCTTTTAAATCCAGCCCTTCAATCTCCTGAAGTGTTTTTCCGGCAATTCCCTGGAGATCACCAT
>ENA-UPTA01006181-UPTA01006181.1-activated-sludge-metagenome-genome-assembly--contig:-NODE-6181-length-10635-cov-4.451323_pt1 | contig 10635 bp, 9 predicted proteins | sample MGYA00238184_ERZ773361 | MGnify/ENA primary metagenome ERZ773361 (study PRJEB29100, sample SAMN05720205) | activated sludge metagenome | isolation source: anaerobic digester from wastewater...
GCATACCGCGTATTGTACGACGAAAACATCCGGACGTCAAGATTTTTTATTTTTTTTTGTTGTCCCTGGTCCTGCCGCAGGAAAATTTGTCCGCAGGATATATTGATTTTCTGGTTATTGGAGTGAGTTAATTGGGTGCTCAGAACGTTACATTTTCACGAAACTCCCAAATCCGGATTCTGGCATACATATTCCCTGGATCAGATATCACACGGCATTCAGGCGACAGTATGTGGCAGATTGTGACAAATCCCGCTTCTCACCGGAGGGAATCAGGTCGATTCGATCTCCACGGGTCCGCACCAGTCCCAGTTCGGCAAAAATAATCACGGCCAGATAAACCTCTTCCTTCGGAACTCCCAATTCCCCGGCTTTTTCATTCAGCAAGGCCCGAGACAGAAAACTGCCTTTTTCGAGATTCTGAATAAGACGGAAGATCTTGCCCAAGCGTTCCCGATCCAGTCTTGTTCCGGATTCAGGTTCCTTCGGCTCGGTTTCCACTCGGACCGGTTCATCCCGGTCGGATCGCACATCGACAATCCGTAATTGAATCGAGCGGATATCGCGAAACTCGTCGAAATAGGGGCTTCCAGCAATTTGAAGATTGTCCAGGCGCAGCTGGGAAAGCCGGTCTCCCATTCCGTATCCAATGGCCTCCATTCGCCCTCTCGAATGGGTAAGTGTCAACCTCAAATGATTGTTTCCGACAATCCGTCCGCCGCAGGTGGAAGCATCCCCTCGGAAGAGGAACACGGGCGAGGGATTGCCTTGCCCGAACGGAGCAAGAGCCGCCAGATCCTCGACCAGTCGTTCATCCACCTGTTCCAGGGGCAGTTCACCATCCAGCCATAGCGGAGGCGGCTCCGGCTGCCCTCCCCATTGTTCTTGGGCGCTTCGGATCAGAGTTTCGCACAATTCCTCATACTTCGACACATCCACCGATAGTCCCACCGCGTTCTCGTGTCCCCCGCCCGAAAGCAGCAGTGGCCGTGCTTCCTCGAGGACAGCCCCCAAGTTCATCGAGGGCAAGGATCGCCCGGAACCATGAAGAACTCCGTCCTCTTGCGACAGGAGGATCACCGGCACTCCGTACTGGTTCGCCAGATGAGAGGCCACGATTCCCAACACGCCCCGGTGCCACTTCTCCCCGTCGATAATGAACAAGGGCAAATTCCGGGTCAGGAGTCCTGCCTGAATGACCCGGTTTTGTGCATCGGACGAGACCTGTTTCTCCAGAGCCTGCCGTTTGGCATTCAAACGATGCATCTCGGTGGCAATTTCGAACGACCGCGCTGCATCCTGCGTTACAAGCAGCTCCACCGCGCTTCGCGGATCGGACAGACGTCCCAGTGCATTGATTCGCGGGCCGATTCGAAATGCAATCTGGTGCGTGTCGAGTCGCCTCGGATCGACTGAAGAAACCTCAAGGAGTGCCCGGATTCCGGGACGTGACGCCTCGCGCAAGAGAGAAATCCCCCGGCTGACCAGGGTTCGATTCTCATCCAGCAGAGAAACCACATCCGAGACCGTTCCCAGAGTTGCCAGGTCCAGTCCCATTTCCTCCGGAGAGGGCATCTCCAACAGCGTCTCACGCAGCGCACAGGCCAGTTTGTATGCAACCCCCGCACCGGCCAGATCCCGAAACGGATATTCCTCCTCATCCAGAATCGGATTGAGAACGGCTACAGCGGCGGGAATGGATTTCTCGGCGCGATGATGGTCCGTGACAATCACGTCCATACCTTTTCCATTGGCGAGCGCAATCTCTTCGGTGGAGGTGGTCCCGCAGTCCACCGTAATCATCAATTGAAACTGCCCGGCGAACTCGGCGATTCGGTCAATGCTGACTCCGTATCCCTCATCGATTCGGTGGGGAAGGAAATACTCGACATCCAGCCCCAATTCCCACAGAGTCTCCAGAAGAATGGCGGTTCCCGTGATCCCGTCCACATCATAGTCGCCATGAATCAACACCCGCTCGTTTCGCTCTCTGGCGTGGGCAATTCGCTCGATAGCCCGTTCCATCCCGTTGAACAGGAATGGGGAATGAAACACATCCTGGGACGGATTCAAAAAAACGCGGGCATCCCCGGATTCCGTGATTCCACGTTGAACCAGGAGACGAGCAATCAAAGGGGAAAGAGAAAGATCCCCTGCCAGGCGGTCCGCCTGATCGGAATCAAAAGGACGAATTTTCCACGCACGGGTCATTGAGATTCTGTCTTGGTTACTCCCGAAATCTCTCCCGAAAAAAGCCGTTTTGCGGTTTCAAGGGGCATTTCCATCTCTTTGCTTTCCGCGCCTCCAACCGGTTGATAATGTTCCACAGTCGGCGGTCTCGAGCCGAGCTGGGGAAAAAACCGGTACAGTCCACGGACTGCGAATCCGGCACCCACAGCCAGAGCGAGTGAAAGCAGTGTATAGAAAAGGGAGCGCTGACTCCACCAGGGTCGTGTACGAGGCGGACTCAGGTTGTCTCGGTCTTTCCGGCTTTCGAGAAACCGCTCTTTCGTGCTCTGGTGGACCCGGATGGAAGGTCGGTACTTCGTGTCCACGTTCAACCTCAACCCAATCAGTCAATGAGAATAAAAAAGGGCATTGCCCTCTTTCTTCTATAAGGGAACAGGGAACCGGAAGCCTGTCAAGTGGTGCGGAGTGAGAGGGAAGTCTGAACCATGATTCAGAGTCTCCATCGCGAAAGCACTAGGCAGGTCTTAAGGATATGCCTATGCTAACCGAAGGAAGATGAATCTCGCAATTCCATCGGAATCCCGGAAGGAGTCGGCCATGATTCAGGCGATCAAAGAAACGGTCCGAATCCAGCCTGGCGGCGTGATCGAAATCCGCCGCCCGCAGCTGCCGGAAGGCGCATTGGCTGAGGTGATCGTCATGTTGCAGAGCAACACTCCGATCCGGGATGACGAATCTTCCGTACCCCGCCTGACAGACTTCTTTGGAGCATGCAAAGGTATGTTCGCCTCAGCGGATGAGGCGGATAGATTCATCCGCGAACTGCGCGAGGAATGGGAACGGCCATGGTATCCTCGGAACGACTGAAGGGACAGCGTGTCTATCTGGACACCAACATTTTCATTTACCACTTGATCGGTTATGAACCGTTGCGACCCCAACTCGACGTGGTTTTCGGCCTGATCGATCGGGAGGAATTCCAGGCGGTTACAAGTGAATTGGCCCTGGCTGAGATCCTCGTGAAACCTTTCCGCGATGGAAATTCGGATCAGCAAGTGCAATGTCGCGACTTTCTGGAGTCAAATCCACGGATCAAACTCCATCCGATCACCCGCTCCATCCTGATTTCCGCTGCCCGGATTCGAGCCGAAAGTGCTCTCAAGTTGGCAGACGCGATTCATCTCGGCACGGCGCAGACTGCCGGATGCACCATTACCTTGACAAATGATCTACGTCTGGCAACGGCGGGTAATATGGAATTCGTTCTCCTGTCCGACGTTGAGCGGGTCTGAGGATGATGCCGCTGGCAAGACATCAGCGCCACGCAGAAATCCCCTCACCCCAGCCCTGCCTGGTGAAATCCATACCAAAACGGTAGACCTGCTGCCGCGCTCCACGGCGGTCCACCCAATTTGATCAATCATTCTCACCTCCCTGTGCCATATTGACACACAATCCCCTGTGACAATGTGAATGTAAGTTCATGCAAAACAAGTAATTACAAGAGTTCCTGCCAATCGGCACATCCGTTGCTCCTATAGAAAGAAACCGGACAAGAAAATCAAGAATCCTGAGAAGAGGAGGAACCGATCATGCCGACATTGAACCTGTTTCAAGAAGTCGAAAGCCTTCGGCGAGAGATGGACCGGATGGCGAGTGAATTGTTTCCATTCCACGGCAGGCGCCGTGGCGCTTTCCTGCCGGGCCGCGCAGCCCGTCAATACCCCCTGGTGAACGTATATGACGATGAGAAATCCATCTATGTGGAGGCACTCGCCCCCGGTCTGAATACCGAGAACCTGGAGGTCACCGTCGTCCACAATACGGTCACCATCTCCGGTGAGAAACTGCACACCGCGCCGGACGCCAGGCCGGAAGCGTACCACCGCAGCGAACGCGCCGCCGGACGGTTTGTCCGATCCATCGAACTGCCCACCGAGGTGGACGAAAACAAAGTAAGCGCCGATTACAGAAACGGCATTCTTCTCATCACCCTGCCCAAGGCGGAGAAAGCCCTCCCCCGTCGGATCTCCGTGAGGGTTGGCTGAGCGAACAAGATAAGGAGGATATGGCCATGGTTGAAAAAACTTACCCGACAACAACCGAGCAGCAGGATATTGCCCCGGATCGGGAAAGAACCCGAAACGAAGAACGATATATCGCCCCTCCGGTGGATATCTACGAGGAAAACGACACACTCAAGGTAGTCGCCGATTTGCCCGGTGTCGATAAGGATTGCGTCGGGATTCAGGTATATGACAATATCCTGACAATCCAGGGGAAGCCTGCGCACAAGGCTTCGGGCAACCCGGTGTATGGCGAATTCGAACTGGTGAACTTCTTCCGCCAATTCGAACTCTCGGAAGCCGTCGATAGCGAGCGCATCTCCGCAAACCTGGAGAACGGAGTCCTGACTCTTACGCTTCCCAAGGCGGAGAAAGCAAAACCCAGGCAGATTGCGGTGAGCGTTTCCTGAGCGAAGATCCCGTGCGACTGCGTGAATACGGCGGACCGTTTTGAAACTCCCACGGTCTGCCGGTTTCTTTTGTTGGGGGTTTTTCCAGAACCTTGGAAATCCTGCGGAACGATGGTACAAAGACAGGAGTCTGCAAAACCTCCTGTGGAGAGGAAACAATGAAATTCGCGATCTGCAACGAGACTTTCCAGAACTGGAGTTGGGAAAAGACGTGCCCGTTTGCCGCAAAGACCGGATATCACGGCATTGAGGTCGCTCCATTCACCCTGGCGGATTCCGTCCAGGAAATCTCACCCGCGCGCCGTAAGGAAATTGCCAGGGTCGCCGCCGATGTGGGAGTGGAGATTGTCGGATTACACTGGCTCCTGGTAAGTCCGAAGGGGTTGCACCTGAACCACCCGGAGGCGTCCATTCGAGAAAAAACCGCCGATTACGCCCGGGCGCTGATCGACTTCTGCGCGGATATCGGCGGCAGAATCATGGTATGGGGATCACCCCAGCAGCGAAACATGCTCGATGGTCAAACCTTCCGTGACACATGGCTGCGAACGGTAGACTTCTTCAAAGGAATCGTTCCTCATGCCGGGAATCGTGGGATTACGATCTGTTTCGAGCCGCTCACTCCATTCGAAACCAACATGATTACCTGTGCAGACCAGGCCAGAGCGTTGATCGACGCTGTGGGATCGCCTCATCTGTGCCTCCATCTGGATGTCAAGGCAATGTGTGGCGGGGAACGGGACACGATCCCGCAGGTGATCGAGAAGAACGCCGATCTTCTACGGCATTTTCACGCCAACGACCGGAACAAGCGCGGACCGGGATTCGGGGATGTGGATTTTAAACCGATTGCCGCCGCTCTGAAAAAAGTCGGGTACAGCGGATATGTCTCCGTGGAAGTGTTCGATTACTCTCCGGACCCGGAAACCATCGCGCGGGATAGCCTCGCCTATCTGCAAAAAGCATTTGCCTGACATGAAGCGGCAGGATCATCGATGAGCCTTCTCGACCATATCGTCAACATCATTCTGGTGTTGCTGGTGGTGCGGTTCTTCCTGGAAGAGTATCTCTATTTCGGTCTCGGCCCCGTATGGCAGACGGTGTTTCAGATCACCGATTTCTTCTGCAAGCCGATTCAATCCGCACTGGGTAATCCGACAGGGAAGTTGCAGCGCGCCGTCCCCTGGATCGTCATTGTGCTGATTCTGGTGATTCGGGGATTGTGGAGGGCGTTGCCCGCTTTCAGGGGAGGTCAAGCGGATATTTCGGTTATCCCGTTCGCCGTTTTGAGCAGCCTCGGTCAATTCGTGGATCTTGCGTACCTGCTGGTTGTCGGGTTGTTGCTGGTTTCCGTATTGTTGGCCAAAGGTGGAGTGGCTTTCTACAATAGCGTCGGATACCAGGCCTTTCAGCGCAACACCTTCCGAATTCTGCAAATCACCCAGAATTTCCTGCACACCTATGATCTCTGGCGTCTCTTCGGAGGCTCTGTGTTGTGGCTGGCGGGTCTGCACCTTGTCCTGCGGTCCGTGTTGTCTCTCACTTTTCTGGAAGGACCTCGTCTGCTGCTCGGACGGGAACTGGTCTTTCAAATGAGCACTGTAGTGACACTTCTCGGCTTTTATTATTTCGTTCTGTTGATCGCGATTATCATTTCATGGGTCAGTCCGGACCCCCAGAATCCGGTTGTCGCGGTAATTCGCGCCCTGGCCGAACCGTATCTGCGGCTGTTCCGGCGGATCTGCCCCTGGGCGAGAATCGGAATGCTGGATTTCTCGCCGATTTTGGCGTTCTTCGTGCTGCTTCTTGTACAACAGATGCTTGCTGAATTCACCATGTCCACTGATGCGTTCTTTTCAGCCTGATTGAAGTGCGGTGTCCCGATACCATGCCGCCCTCTTCTCCCTCTCCCACTGGGAGAGGGTCGGGGTGAGGGTCTTTGGAGCGATCAATGAGACAAAACCTCTCTTTTACATTACAATACGTTCCACACAGAACCGCAAAGTTGGGTACCCTTTTCCGTGTCGCGTAAAGACACGGCAGGGATAACGGGGATTTGATGAGAGATTTCTTCTCCCGCGTGTATGGTCTTCTGGTCTCGGAATTCGAGGAGCGACGATCCGATTGGCGTTCCGTCAGCGTCTTCCTCTTGGGCATCTGCCTTGCCATTGGGGCGCTGATGGTGTTCCGCACATCCGGATTGCTTTTTGAAAAAGACGATCTTCGGTTTCTCTGGTGGGCACATGAACGAAGCGCCCAGCCGTGGAAAGCGTTCGTCGATCCGCCGTTGTTCGCCAATTATTACCGCCCGGTGATCTCGCTGGTCTGGTGGTCTCATCTGCAACTATTCGGGGCAAGTCCGGCGGCGCACCAGGCAGCGATGGGGGTGTGGTGGCTTGCCATCGTTGGGTTGTTGTTTGCATGGGGAATCCGTCAGGGGTATGCGGTCATGGGGTTGGCGATCTGCCTGGTGTTTCTCTCCACCGGTCCCGGTCACAGCACCTTACTCTGGAAAAGCTGGCTGACTGCGATTTGTGCGATCGTGTTTCATTTGGCCACTCTCCACGCGCTTTGGAGGTACTTGCTCCAACCCTCGGGCATTCGGTTATCGCAATCCATCCTTTTCTTTCTCCTTGCCTCTTTCTCCAAAGAATCGGCGTTGTTCTGTCTGCCGTTCACGACCTCGGCATTGATTCTGACAACAGAGACCGTCTCCCGAAAAACCAAAAGGAATCTCCTTGTTGGAATTCTCTGCCTGGTGGGTGCATTGATTCTCGGTACTTCCACACTGAAAGGCATGTTCCTGCACCGCACCGGGATGCTGTTGGATCTGCCAAGCCTTTTCTATCATGCCTCTTTCTTCGCCCAATACTTGTGGAGTCCGGCTCATTGGAAAGACAACCATGCCGCTTTGAAGGTACTGGGAGTCGTCGCGGTCACAGCGCATTTTCTGATGGCCGGAAGAGGAGGGAGTTGGCGGTTTGGCCTGACGGTTCTGGCATCGGTCGGAGGATACTTCGGAGCACGGTCCATGAATGTGGAGCCGGTTCCCGCGCAATCCCTGGCGCTGATCATCTATCTGCACGGTCTTTGGCTGTCTCCCCGATGGCGGGAACTGGCGATGCCTCTGATCTGGCTAATGACTGCGTTCTGGCCGTTGCCGGTGTTGCGGACTCAGGCAGGTGGCTATGCAGCGGATGCCGGAGCGGCTTTCTCGCTCGTGTTGGGAATAGCGCTGTTCTATGCCGCAAAAGAGTCTATGGTCTTCAAGACAGGAAGCATTCGAGTCCTTAGACCGGCCGCTATCTGTGCGACTGTTGTTCCCCCGCTTCTGTTGTTTCCGTTCGCATTGACCGTCTCGTTCCGGGATCTGTACGGCTGGGCGACCTACGGCGAGGTTTCCTTTCATAACAATACGAAAGTGATTCACGACCGCGCGGTGGACGATCTGATCCCCTTCCTGATCTGGCGAAATCTGTATTTCCGATTGGGGGATCGGACTTCGTTCGAGACGGATCTTGCGCTGAGTCTGATCGATAAGAAGCTGTTCAATGTGCAAGTTGCAGGGCCGCCGTCAGAGAAATGCTATCGACTGGAAGCCTATACCGGTGCGAACTACCATATCCGCCCGGAGGATGACCCGTTGGATGTGTGGCTTCCGGCGGAAGTCGGTCCGCCGCCCGCCGTGTGTTTCGATGATCCCTATTTCGTGCCGGAGCAATGGCATCTCCAGATCCTGAGCACGTGCGATACGCCGGACGGATGGACCCCACCGGAGAAATACCAGCGATCCATCTACCCTCCGGCGCAAGGGGTGGCTCATGTAATTCATGATTTCAAACCTTCCCTGGGACCGATGGACCTGACCTTTCAAACCTCGATCAAACTGACCGTGCCGGACCGGGGGAACGAGTTCGTGGTGACATTCTGGCTCCTCACGACCCGTTGGGATTGGGTGGAATCCGTCTCAGCCGAAATCTCGTATCGGGGCCAACGGTATGCCTGGGATGGACTTGTGCCGAGAACCGTGAACTCGTTCTATGATTGGCGGCGCGTGCTTCTTCGAGGCACAGACGCAACCGTGTCCGAGGAATCGAGAACGGAAAATCCGTTCGATTTGCATATCCGTGTCGTTCCGCGTCAGGCTCCGGATGGCCTGGGCAGTACGCTGTGCGTGGATGAGGTCCGCATCGCGGTCCCAAAGGAGACGAATTGATATTGGGGAGAATCGGGAACCATGCTTGACAGCACCGCCGGGTGGGGCAGGATATGTGTATAATAAGGAATGCACAGGGATACGCCTGCACGAAATCACTCAGCAAAACAAAGACTGGAGAATACCCGCCATGGAAACAAGGAAAGAACTGAATCGCAGACAATTTATCGCACGAACCGCCAAGACGGCGGCGGGAGTCGGTTTGGCGGTCGCCGCTGGTCCGGCCATCAATGTCCTCGGCGCGAACGCGATGATCAATATTGGAGTGCTGGGACCGGGAAGCCGAGGACAGCACTTGATGAGTCAACTCTCGAAAATTGACGACAAACAGGTCCGGATTGTGGCGGTCGCGGACATTTTCGATGGTTCCTGGCGAGACAAGGCGTTGGCAATTGCCAGCGAGCGGTTTGAAGGTCGCGCCCCCGAGCAAATTGCAGTCTATAAACGTCACGAACCCCTGTTCGCGGATAAGAATGTCGATGCGGTGATTATCGCCACGCCGGAACACAGCCACCCCCGTCACCTGATCGCCGCCTGTGAAGCGGGAAAAGACGTGTACTGTGAGAAGCCGATGCTGCACCACTGGAAAGAAGGCGAAGCCGTTCTGAAAGCGGTTCAGAGCAGCAAACAAATCGTGCAGATCGGCACGCAGCGACGAAGCCTGCCCGTGTACAAGAAGGCCCAGGAATTGATCGAGGCCGGGGCGATCGGCAAGGTCACGCAGGTGGAGGGATTCTGGCACCGCAATTTCAATCCGGGTCAACCCGGCGCGGCCTGGCGGAGAGCCATCCCCGCCGACTTGGAGGAAAGCAAGGTCGACTGGAAGGAATTCCTCGGCACGGCCCCCTCTGTCCCCTTCAGCAAGGAACGGTATTGCCATTGGCGCTGCTATTGGGATTACTCCAACGGAATCGGCAGCGACCTGATGGTCCACCAGATCGACGCAACCATCATGGTGATGAAAGCACAAATGCCGAATACCGTGGTGGCCAGCGGCAACATTTACAACTGGGATGACGGCCGTACAACATGCGACACCTGGAGCACCATCATGGAATATCCGGGATTCCAGTTCAATTACAGCAGCATGTTCAGCAACCAGTTCACCGACTGTGGCGAGAAATTCTACGGGACGGATGGAACGATCTGGATCGACGGAAACAACGCCCAAAAAGGCCTGAAAATCATCCCGGAACCCGATAAGATCCGCACCAAAGACGTGGAAGAAGTGGAAATCCCCAATGAATACGGCGGCGAAGGCCAGGCGGATATGCATCACATCGCCAACTGGGTGGAATGCATGAGGTCCCGTCAGAAACCGAATTGCGACGCGCAGGACGGCTTCTACGGTGCAGCGGCGGCCTCGATGGCCATCACGTCCTATTTTGAAGGCCGACGGATTCGGTGGGATGCGGACCGCCAGGAGGCCGTCTGATCCGAACTTTTCAGACTCAAAAAGGGGATCTCAAATCGGGGTCCCTTTTTTGTGCAAAACAGGTGGGTTCCGGCAACAACGGGAAATATATGCGATACAATCGCGGCGGTTGAAGTCGAGACAAGGAGTCTTCTCATGCGCAGAAAAGGATTCACCCTGATTGAACTTCTGATCGTAGTTGCCATTATCGGCATCCTGGCGGCTATTGCGGTTCCGAATTTCTTGAACGCACAGATTCGCGCCAAGGTCAGTCGGTCACAGGCGAATGAAAATTCGCTTTACAAGGCCATGATGATGTATGTCATGGATCGAAACGCC
>ENA-UPTA01006182-UPTA01006182.1-activated-sludge-metagenome-genome-assembly--contig:-NODE-6182-length-10632-cov-8.246195_pt1 | contig 10632 bp, 10 predicted proteins | sample MGYA00238184_ERZ773361 | MGnify/ENA primary metagenome ERZ773361 (study PRJEB29100, sample SAMN05720205) | activated sludge metagenome | isolation source: anaerobic digester from wastewater...
TAATGTCTCGGCGGTGTAGCAATGTTGTTGGATTTAACTGAACACTGCATCTCATCAGAAACGATGGTATCTGGGGGGATGCTTACGGTAAAGCGAGACCAGGTTCTCTTGCCCAACGGAAATACTAGTCAGCGTGAGTATGTAATACATCCTGGTGCTGTGGTGGTGGTACCTGTATTGGAAGATGGTCATGTGGTGCTGGAAAAACAGTTTCGGTATCCGCTTCATCAGGTTTTTATTGAATTACCTGCTGGAAAGATTGACGCCGGTGAGGATGTCTTGATAACGGGGCAGCGTGAGCTATTAGAGGAGACGGGCTATCAAGCACAGCAATGGGTTAAGCTTGGCGCCATCCATCCCTGTATAGGATATTCCAATGAAGTCATTCACGTTTATCTTGCTTATGGATTGAGTAAAGGATTGCAGCAACGTGATGAAGATGAGGCTATGGAAGTGTTTATGTTGAGCATGCAGGAGCTGCTGGCAAAAGTTGACTCTGGTGAAATCACAGATGCAAAGACTATTTCTGCTTTATTTCTGGCAGAAAGATACATGAAGAATCATCCACTGTAAAAGACATGTTTCATACTCTAAAAAGTGGTCATAATTTTGTGCTATCAAATTCAAAGGTCTTACTATTTTGTGTGATTCTAGCTACTTCTTCACAGGTATTTTCTGGAGAAAAACTAGCTTATTCAGTCTGGCTACGCCAGCTTAAGCAAGATGCGATCGATGCAGGCATATCTAAAAAAACTGTAAAAGCCACCTTTAAGGATGCAAAGTTATTGCCAAAGGTTGTGCAAATGGATCGTGCCCAACCAGAGTTTATCTCGCCATTCCTGGTGTATTTGTCGAGGCAAGTAACGCCCAAAAAAATCGAGCAGGGCCGGCATATGCTGCAAGAATATGCAGAATTGCTAACAAGCACAGAAACACGATATGGCATTCCACCTAATATACTGGTGGCTTTTTGGGGCATGGAGACCAATTATGGTGCTCACCAAGGAGATTTTGGATTGCCATCAAGCTTGATGACGTTGGCTTATGATGGAAGGAGGGCGTCATTCTTTCGTGAACAGCTCATCGATGTGATGCGGATTGTAGAAGCCGGACATATGCCGGTTCAATCTATGCGCGGTTCCTGGGCGGGTGCTTTGGGGCATATGCAGTTCATGCCTTCCACCATGCTGCAACATGGTGTCGATGCTGATTCGGATGGTAAGGTGGATTTAAAGTACTCTATGCCAGATGCGTTTGCTTCTGCAGCTAATTACTTGCGTAATGTTGGTTGGAAAAAAAATGCGCCGATTATGCTTGAAGTTAGGTTGCCAGATGGATTTGATTATGCACAAGCGCAGTTGACATTAAAAAGGAGTACGGATGAATGGACTGCGCTTGGAGTGTCAGGTTTCCATGGCGAGGAACTGCCAAAAGAAGAAAGAGCTGCTATCTTGCTGCCCCAAGGCTGGCAGGGACCTGCTTTAATGGTATTCGCGAATTTTGAAGTAGTGATGGATTGGAATCGCTCAGTAAATTATGCTCTTTCTGTGGCTCATCTCGCTGAAAATTTAATCTCAGACACAGAGCTGGGCGGCGGCCAGGAAGCTGAAATAGGCGCTTTGAGTTTTAATCAAATGTGGGCTTTGCAAATGAAATTAAATGCGCTTGGCTATGACTGTGGTTCGCCAGACGGGTTCCCTGGCTTAAAAACACAAAATGCTATCAGACAATATCAAGCTAGCCAGCAACTGCCGCAAGATGGGTACGCTAGCCCAAGCTTGCTTGCCCGACTATTTTCAGATTAAGCGGTCGTCACGACGTCTAAACCATCCTGTTAAACTTAATCTGGGATAAATCGCCGGAAGTACCTCATGCCAGAAATCTCCTGACATGAACGTAACAAGCGTGCCGCCTTTAGGCAAGATTTCAACAGTGTTGTTGTTCGCCAGATATAAACGCAGCTGCCCACCAAATTCTTCGCGCCAGTCTTCGTTAAGATACAAAACACAGGTTACTTGCCTTAGAGAGTTTTTTCCTTGGTTGAATTGGTCAAGATGCTTGGCATAGCCTGTTCCAGGTGGATAGATTGCTAAGTGAGCTTCATACTCATGCAAATTAAGAAAAAACTGTCGGTTAAATTCATTTTTGAGAATATCCATTTTCTGGAAATAGGTACGAACACATTCTGCTTGATTGTATTCTTCTAGCCATAGGATTTTGTCGCCTCGGATCCTTTCGCTATTATTGATGATCGCCTTTGTGCCGGTAGCTGCATCCTTCAGTTGCCCTTTTTGCTCTTCTTCATGTGCTAACTTAGCAAGTGCGGAGATGGTTGTTGCAGGCAGAAAATTAGGACTGATTGCATAGCCTTGCTGCGATAGTGAGCTGATAATATGTTCTAAGTGGGTGATTTGCATTTATCAATTATACTAAGGATAAGTTTGCGCCTTAAGCTGCAATACGTTAAAATTCTCGCTCTTTAGTCGCGTAGCTCAGTTGGTTAGAGCACCACCTTGACATGGTGGGGGTCGTTGGTTCGAGTCCAATCGCGACTACCATCAGTTCCATTAATCTAAGCCGTTACTCTTCAAGATTATCGTTTACATCACGTAGAAGTTAGGCATAATATGCTTTGAATAAGCATAGTTGGTTTGGTAGCTGATCTTAACTAAAAGAATCGCATCAAGTTTATATGTATAAACTCATAGAGTGTAATCCTGGCTCAATATTATTTGCTTGTTGTCTGATTCTGGTTGCAACTCAATCGGCTGCCGAGTTTTCATCTGGTCAACACAAACCGATTAACACTCTTGAGCCTATATTGCTCAATGGGGTTGTTTTTACTGACGCGCCTATAGTTGGTGCAAATGTGGTAGTTAAATGTGCATCAGAGAACAACTCTGTATCGGTAAAAACAGATACATCTGGCAAGTATTCGGTTAAAGCTAATAATTCTAACTTCCCGTGCGTATTAGAGGCTGCAGGCGGCCGTGTAGACGGCGCTGAGAATGCATTAAAGCTTCATTCTGTAGCCTATCAAAGTGGCTTACATAACATCACACCCATTTCAGAATTATCATTGGCACATGCCGCAAAAAGGATGCCCGATGCGCTTTTTGATTCTCCAGTAAAACCATTATTTCCAGCCGAGTTAGATGTTAGCCAAGGCTTGGTTTATGTGAAAAAACAGCTAAATCTAACCCAATTAGGTTTGTTGCCAGATAATCTATCTTCAAAGGAGCTAGAAGAAGGTGATGCAGTGCATCAAGTCTTGAGAGCGTTGATGGAAAAGGTTGCGTTAAGTCAACACTCTTTGAAGGATTTGGTGGAGATTGCCACAAAAAGGGAAGATTGGCATGGTGTGTTGACAGCACCTCCAAATACTTGGAAATGGCGCTTACCATCAACTTTGCCAGAGCCGAAAGTGCCGGATAACAATCCGATGTCTGACGCTAAAATAGAATTGGGTAGATATCTCTTTTATGACGTCAGGTTATCTGGAAATAAAAAGTTTTCATGTTCTAGCTGTCATTTGCAAAATAAGGCTTTTACTGACGGTAAGGCTATGGCTGTAGGATCAACAGGTCAATTGCATCCGCGCAGTTCGCCTTCACTGGGTAACGCAGCCTACAACGCGCGGTTAACTTGGGCGAATCCCACAGAACAGCAACTGGAGGAGCAAATTGATGTTCCCTTGTTTGGTATGCACCCGATTGAGATGGGCGTTAATGACCAAAACAAACAAGAGGTGATTCAGCGCATACAGTTAGATACTTTTTACCAAAATCAATTCAAGCTTGCATTCCCCGGGCAGGATAATGTGATTCGTTGGGCAAATATCAAGAAAGCAATTTCTACATTCCAGCGCACATTGCTTACTGGCAACAGTCGTTATGACAGGCATTTAAGGCGTGAAAAAGGCATCGAATGGTCTCCTGCCGAACAAAGTGGATACACGCTTTTTTTTACTTCTGCCAAATGCTTTGTGTGCCATGGCAGCTTTAATTTTAATGATGCGGATACATTCAGGAACGGACCACCACCTGATATTCGTTTTCATAATACCGGCTTGTTTAATATTGGCGGCACTGGAGCCTTTCCTGAAAAAAATAGGGGTGTATTTGAATTTACCAAGGATCCTTCAGATATGGGCAAGTTCAGGGCGCCGAGCCTGCGCAACATTGCAGTGACAGCACCCTACATGCATGATGGGTCTATCCCTACTTTGGAGAAAGTGCTGGATTTTTATGCTACGCATGGCCGGAATATCAAAAAAGGCCCTTACGCAGGCGATGGTCGGCTGAATCCATACAAAAGTAAGGAGGTAGATGAAATCCATTTAAATGAAAAGGAGAAAGCAGATATCATTGCTTTCTTAAAGACGCTGACAGATGAGCAGTTCTTAAAAAATCCAAGGCTGGCAGACCCATTTAAACAGTAATAATGGGTTTAAGATGGAATAAATGCGTTGCAAAGATACAACATTTATTCAAATCAGAAACAACAACTATTTGCGACTTGATATAAGTCAAATTATGTTCGATTTAACCCCTATAATATGAGGGCTATTGAAAAGCAAGTTTTATACTAGTAAACAAAGGGAAACCAAATGATGAAAAAAGCGATTTTAGGGTTAGCGGTCGTAGCAGCATTGGCACCATCAATGGCCGCCGCAGAAGCTGGTGATTGGGTAGTACGTTTGCGTGCAGCACATGTTACTGCCAATGAAGACAGTAAATTGGGTAAACTGGTCAATCAAAATGTTGCACCAGTGATGTCTCCTGGGGCGGAGCTGAAAGTTGATAACAATACATTGCCAGAGCTTGATATCTCTTACTACTTCACCAAGAATATCGCGGCTGAATTGATTTTGGCGTTGGGCTCCAAACATGACGTACACGTGTCTAAGGAACCTGGCGCGGTTGTGCCTAACCAGTTGCTGGGTACAGTGGAAGTGCTTCCTCCAACATTGACTGCACAATGGCACTTCAACCCGGACGCAACCTTTGACCCATACGTAGGTGCCGGTATCAACTACACATTTATGCTGGATCGCAATTTGAATGTACGACAAGGCCCACTGGCTGGTACTAAAATTAAGATTGACCGTGATAGCTGGGGTCCAGCATTGCAAGCAGGTTTTGATGTCAATTTGAAAGATGGCTGGTTGATTAATGCCGATGTTAAATACATTTGGATGGATACCAAAGTTAAATTGAATGTGCCTGCTGGGGCATGGACAAAAATTGACTCCTTGGATATCAACCCATGGGTAATCGGTATCGGCGTAGGCAAAAAGTTCTAATCTAAAAGTATTCAGCTGGACGACCTAATCCGTCCACCCTCTTACCCCCATCCCCTAGATGGGGGTTTTTTTATACTATGTCAATAAACGCACCATATCTTGGTTTTGTGGAATAAGTCCATCCATATTGCCCATCCAGCTATCATGCATAACATCAGGCCAGCAAGCCGCATGCTGAGCGCATCATTCAAGAAATTGGAACCATTTTTCAATTTTAGCCATAGCCATGGACCTATCAATAGCGAAATGCTTGTACCGATAGCAAAAGTCAACATATTCAGTGCACCGCTGTAGATATTTGCGCTTACAGAAGAGACAAGCAAGGCAGAATAGAGTAGACCGCAAGGTAGAAGTCCCCACAAAACGCCAGTCGTAAATGTACCTCCTGGTAAATTAGAGAGCTTACGTATTTTTGACCAAATGTTCTGGCCAAGTTGATTTGCCCATGCCGGCTGTCGTGCATAAAAAACCAGCATGAGGCCCCAGAAAAAAATCAGGATGTGGAAGAATGTCCATAACGGATGTAAGGCAAGAGATTTTTCGGATAGCCAGGCAAGGCTTTTCACAGATGCCGCAGCAATGGCCCCCATGACAGCGTAACCTAACATGCGACCAGCATGGAATCTTGATATGTTCAAGATGCCGTCAGGCCCTTGTTGCAAGCCGCCACATACAGCGCCACACATGGCTATACAATGAGGACCGCCCGCCAGTCCCATCAAAAAAGTGGTGATGGCGAGAGATAGCTGCATGAAAAGTGCTTAGATGATTTTTGAGAAACGCGCTCGATTGCGATCGGATTGCAGATAGCGGTCAAACAGCATCGCGATGCCACGTACAAAAAACCAGCCCATCGAAGTAATTTGTATACCGCCATCTTCCAGTTCAACCATGCCAGTACTTTGCATATCTTCAATTGCTTGCAGTTCTGTAGCAAAGTACTTCTTGAAATCAATCATGTATGCAAGCTCAATTGATTCATATTGTAACCTGCCTTGACACATCAAGGCCATAATCACAGCTCGCCTGACCAAATCATCGTGTGAGAGCGCTAAGCCACGTATAACTGGGAAGCGGTTTTGATCTAATAAATCATAATATTCTTCAATCGTTTTTGCGTTTTGGCTATAAGTAGCTCCAATTTTTCCTATTGCCGAAACGCCTAACCCTATCAAATCGCAATCTGGCTGAGTACTGTACCCTTGGAAATTACGGTGTAATCTGCCTTGCCGTTTTGCTACGGAGAGTGTGTCGTTGGGTAAGGCGAAATGATCCATGCCTATGTAGACATAACCAGCGGCTATGAACGTTGCGATAGCATCTGACAGCATTGATATCTTATCAGAAGCAGTAGGTAAGTCTTCCGCATTTATTCTACGTTGTGGTTTGAATCTTTCAGGCAGATGTGCATAAGCATACAGTGCTATCCGGTCGGGCCTTAATTCCACCACTTGTGACAGTGTTCGTGAAAATGATTCAGCAGTTTGCTTTGGTAGTCCATATATCAAGTCAACATTGACAGACTCAAAATCTAATTGACGCGCAGATTTAACCAATGAGAAAACTTCTTTTGCGGGCTGTATACGATGTACGGCTTTTTGTACATCTTCATCAAAGTCCTGAACCCCAAAACTTAATCGGTTAAATCCTAATTTGGCCAAGTGGGCAAGACGTTTTTCATCAACAGTACGCGGGTCGACTTCGATTGAATATTCACCACCAGGGACGAGTGTAAAACTTCTTCTGAGCATGGACATCAACTCAGATAGTTCATCGTCAGTAAAAAAGGTGGGGGTTCCACCACCTAGATGAAGTTGGGAGATTGCCTGTCCTGTCCCTAAATGTTGTATGTGTAAGTCAATTTCCCGTTGGAGATATTTCAAGTACTCAACACTTCGCTCATGACGCTTAGTAACGATTTTATTGCAAGCACAATAGAAACACAGTGATTCACAGAATGGCACATGAACATATATAGATAAAGGCAAGGCAAGCCCGCCAACACGTCGTTGATCAAGGGCTTGCTGGTAGGAGATGTCTGTAAAAGCCTCAACAAACCGATCTGCAGTGGGGTAAGAGGTATATCTAGGGCCATTCACATCAAACTTCTGGATCAGTTCTGGTGTAATTAGCGGTGTATCCGGCAAATCTCTAGCTGAAGCCAAATTTGTTTTTCCATGCATGACGTCATAACCCCAATTTTTTTGCAAATTTTGCATTTTTTTCGCTTTCTTGTAATTGATACAAATCAAAAATATGGAAAAGACTATCAACCTATTTCAGAACAGGGTATTATCCGCGCTGATGTCACGAGTTTAATAATTTGTCTATGAACCAGGAAACAATCAAAGTCGCTTGCTCCAGTTGTAATCTGCGTGAACTGTGCATGCCAGTTGGTTTTGGCGCAGAAGAACTACAGAAACTGGATGATATCGTTGCGGTTCGCAAGAAAGTAAAGCAAGGTGGATTGTTATTTGGCAATGGTGACCCGTTTACCTCGCTTTATGCTATTCGGACAGGCTTTTTCAAAACTTGTGTATCTACTGAAGACGGTCGTGAACAGGTGACTGGCTTCCAGATGGCTGGCGAAATAATCGGTCTAGATGGCATTGTAACTGATCATCATAATTGTAATGCTGTAGCTCTTGAAGATGCAGAAGTTTGTGTGATGCCATTTGCAAGCGTTGAAGAGCTCTCAAGAGAGTTTCCTGCGCTGCAACGCCATGTACATAAAATCATGAGTCGCGAAATAGTACGAGAGAACAGCGTGATGATGTTATTGGGGAACATGCGCGCTGAAGAACGATTGGCAGCGTTCTTGCTCAATTTGGTACAAAGGCTGCATTCCCGTGGCTTTTCACAGTCTGAAGTAGTGCTGAGAATGACGCGTGAGGAAATCGGTAGCTATTTGGGGCTGAAACTGGAGACCGTTAGCCGTACATTCTCGAAATTTAGCGAGGAGGGCATCATTGATGTCAAACAGCGCTATGTGCAGATACTGAATCCAGAGGCGCTAAAAAAGATATTCAATCCCCAAGCCTGTTAGGCAACAGCGCTTTTAAAAACGTTTTAATCTGTTTTACTAGCCGCTATTCCAGTTGCGGCATGATTCCTTGCCTGCTGTGCTGGCGCCATGTTGTCGCGTTGAGCATCCAAGGTTTTGTTGATTTCTAACCCCTTGCGATAATAATCGTCTATGGCTGGATCAGGTGTTTTAATAGCTAAGTAAAGTGTATAGAAAGAGGCAATTACCACCATAAGTGGTCCACCAACAATTAGCCAGATATGCCATTTCTTCCACCATGCTGTTTTAATTGCTTTATCCATTATCTTGGTACCAGAAATACAGATTTTTCAGAAACAATCTCTTTTGTATCGACTGATTCGATATCAAAGTGTATTTGATGAGATCCGGGGGGTTGAGTTCCGTCTGGAATTTCCAATCGTACAGATATCCAGCGGGACTGGGCTGGATCGACGGAAACGGTTTGATTTGCATCCAGATTGTCTTCTTCGATACGAAGTTTATCTAAACCTCTTGCAGTGATTTTGTAATGTTGGAGAGCTTCTGTTGCGTTCATAATCTGTAACCGATATACATTTTCGAGTTCGCCTTTTTCGGTTAAACGAGCCATGACGCTTCGATCACGAACTACATCGGTACGGAATGAGGGTCGCAGAGCCAAACTTGTGAGCATGCCGATAACGAGTAATCCAAGTATGCTTGAATAGATAAGTACACGCGGCCTGAATATGTGCTGGAACATCTGTTTGCGTGTCCAATTATTTTTAAGGCCATTTTCTGTAGTGTATTTGACGAGCCCTCTTGCGTAACCCATCTTATCCATCACATCATCACAGACATCTGCACAAGCACCACAGCCGATGCACTCATATTGCAGCCCTTTGCGGATGTCAATCCCGGTAGGGCATACCTGAACACACAACGTACAGTCGATGCAGGCACCAAGATTGCTGGCTTTGAGATTTTTTTCTTCCAGCTTGCGGGAGCGGCTGCCACGCGGTTCTCCACGGTCTTTATCGTAAGTAACGATGAGTGTGTCTGCATCAAACATCGCGCTTTGGAACCGAGCATAAGGACACATATATTTGCAGACCTGCTCACGCATATAGCCAGCATTGCCATATGTCGCAAAACCATAAAATAGAATCCAAAATGTTTGCCATGGACCTAAATCTAAACTAATCACGCTGTTGAATAGCTCGCGAATGGGAGTGAAATAACCTACGAAAGTAAAACCGGTCCATAAAGCGAATATTATCCAGACAGCTTGCTTCGCAAATTTTTTCGCAAATTTTTGCTTAGACATGCTCGATTCATCGAGCCTCATGCGTGCTGGACGATCTCCCTCGATTTTGTGTTCTATCCACATGAATATCTCGGTGTAAACAGTCTGTGGACAGGTATAGCCACACCATAAACGACCTGCGACAGCAGTAAATAGAAATAGGGCTAGGGCAGAGATAATCAGCAGGAATGATAGATAAATCAAGTCCTGTGGGTAAAAAACCAGACCATAGATGTAGAAACGTCTGGCTTCGAGATCGAACAATAAGGCCTGGCGCTGGCCCCACATAATCCATGGCATACCATAAAAAAAGAGCTGGGTCACCCATACCATGACCCAGCGCCATTTGTCGTACAGACCGGAAACGCTACGCGCGTAAATCTTGCCTTCTGATCTATACAGAGACGCAACCACTTCATCTAAAGGTACTGCCGTCTCTTTAACTCCCGGTTGCGTCTCGCTCATAAATCTACCACTTTACTAAACTGAATCAGAAACTTAAGAGTTGGATTTGCTCCATACATACGCTGCTAACACACGAATCTGCTCAGGTGTAAACTTGGCACTCCATGCGGGCATTTGGTTGGTTTTGCCCTCGTGAATACGTTTGATGATAGCGGCTTCACCGGCGCCATGCAGCCATACATTATCTGTCAAGTTAGGTGCACCAATCGCTTGGTTGCCTTTACCTTCAGCGCCATGGCAGGCTGCACATACTGCAAATTTTTCCTGACCTAATTTTGCACGGGCAGCATCGTTTGATGAGCCAGAAAGGCTAAGCACATAGTTAGCTACGTTTTTCACATCTTCATCTGTTCCAATCGCTGCAGCCATTGGAGGCATCATGCCAATGCGACCATTGGTAATGGTTTCTACGATTTTGTCTGGTTCGCCACCATATAACCAATCGTTGTCAGCCAAGTTAGGAAAGCCTCGGCTACCACGCGCATCTGAACCATGGCACTGTGCACAGTTATTCATGAACAGACGTTGACCGATACCATTGGCTTCTTCATT
>ENA-UPTA01006188-UPTA01006188.1-activated-sludge-metagenome-genome-assembly--contig:-NODE-6188-length-10627-cov-5.064888_pt1 | contig 10627 bp, 4 predicted proteins | sample MGYA00238184_ERZ773361 | MGnify/ENA primary metagenome ERZ773361 (study PRJEB29100, sample SAMN05720205) | activated sludge metagenome | isolation source: anaerobic digester from wastewater...
TGCTGATCCACGGCCCACAGGCACTCTCCGTCCCAAGCGAGGCCGTGCGGATAGGGACCCGGTGCGTCCAGCACGACGAGCACGTCGCCGCTGTCCGGCTCGATCATGTAGATTTCGTCGGTCATGCGGTCGGAACACCAGAGGTAGACGCCGTCGAAGGCAAGCCCATTGGGCGATTGGGCCGGTGCGGCGAGGGTCTTCACGGCCGTCCCGTCACTCAGGTCGATCTTCATGATCTCGCGGCTCTTGGCGTCGCTCACCCACAGCGTCTTGCCGTCCCAGGCCAATCCCTCGAGATTCTCGGATGGTGCGTCGAGTGTCTTCAGGACGGTCCCGTCGACGGGATCGACCTCAAAGATCTTCTTCCTGCCCTTGTCCGCATTCCACAGGTGCGCGCCGTCCCACGCCAAACCCATGGGCCAGAAACCGGGCGACGGGATCGCCCGGAGGACCTTGCCCGTTTCAATATCCACCCGGAACAGCCTGTCCGCCTTGTAGTCCGCCACCCACAGGGCCCGACCGTCGAAGGTCAGCCCCGTGCAGAACTTCCCCGGCGAGGGGAAGTCGCGAACGACCTTTCCGGGATACGCGAGCAGGGAGGAACTGAGCGACAGCAGCAGGACGGCAACCGTCGCGAAGCATTTGCGCCACATCGTGAGTCTCCTTGTCCATGTTCGAGCGTGTCACGGCCGTCGGAAAAGCACAGGTCCGCGCCAGCAGACCATATCATGAGTTCGGGCCGTGACTCAAGGCAATTCCAAACCTCTGGGGGCCGCAGGCTGCCAATGCCTTTGTTGTCTCGCTTGTCAGATTCGTGTACTATCTCCTCGTGAGTATTGTTTCTGTGGATGGGGGCGTGGGGGTTGCGCCGTGTGTCATGAGCATTGTCGCTGTGTGTGAGGACGATATGGAACGACCAAGACCCTCGCTTGCCCTGATACAAGTGTTTGCCGTATTGATTGCCGTGGCAGCTTCTGCTTCGGCGGATGAATTGCGGGTCCCCGCTTTCACCGCCTACCTCGATCCCGATGTGGAGGGCGCAAGGGTGTCGCAGCGCATGGGCGTCAGCGGGTGGACCGATCCGAATCTGAAGGTCCTCTGGTTCGGCCGAATCGCAACGGCGGGCCAGCTCGACTGCTCCGCGACCCTGCGTCTGCCGAAAGACGCCACCTCGAAGCTGCGTTTGACGGTCGCAGGGCAGTCCGCAGAGGCAACCGTCGCGGGCGATGGGGCGAATCTCGTCACCGCCGGCTTTGGATCGTTCGAGATCCCGCAGTCGGGCTACCAGCGGTTCACGCTCGAATCGCTGAACCCGCCGGGCCAGCGGGCAGGCGACCTCGACGCCCTAATCCTCGGTGGCCCCGCGGCCACCGGCGCGCACTTCAATCTCAAGCCCCGCCGAAACGCCGCCTCGGTGCACTTGGTGTATCCGGTGGAGAGGGACGTGGAGGTGGCGGCCTTCTACTGCGAGATGACCGGCCTGGAGGACCCGATCTGGACCTACTACATGGCCTGCGGCTGGCATCGCGGCTACTTCGGGATGCAGGTGAACAGCCCGACCGAGCGCCGGATCATCTTCAGCGTCTGGGACAGCGGCAACGAGGCCATCGATCGCGGCAAAGTTGCCGACGAGGACCGTGTCAAGCTCATTGCCAAAGGCGAAGGCGTCTATTCGGGCGACTTCGGCAACGAAGGCACAGGCGGTCACAGTCACCTGAAATACCAGTGGAAGACGGGCGAACTGCAGCGGTTTCTCGTTACCGCCAAGCCCGCCGACGCGACGCACACGGTCTACTCCGGCTACTACTTCCACCCGGACAGGAGGCAATGGTTCCTGATCTCCAGTTGGAAGGCCCCGAAAGAGGGCGGCTACATGCGGGGCCTGTACTCCTTCAGCGAGAACTTCGGCGGCGCGAACGGCCACCTATTCCGCAAAGCGCTCTATGGCAACCAGTGGATTCGAACGCCCGACGGCCGGTGGATCGAGTTGGCGGAGGCGCTCTTCAGCCACGATCCGACGGGCAAGGCAGATCGCTTGGACCGCTTCATGGGCGTTGAGAACGAGCAGTTCTTCCTCGCCCACGGTGGTTTCGGCGAGGGCTTCACGCCATACCGCGAGAAGTTCACAAGACCACCGACAGGCAAAGCCCCTACGGATTTTGTATTGCCCGAGTAGGACGCGATTTGTTCATAATGGCGATGTCTTGTCATCCTGAGCGGAGCGAAGGATCTGGGCTACAACCGAGAGCGATCTCCCGGCCGTAAGCCAGATCCTTCGGCTACACCTCAGGATGACAAAATCAAGAATACTCCCGAACCCACTACTTGCGACCCGCCGTCACGCCGGGCCAGTCGTCCGTTCGGAAGGGGGACGCGGGCAGATCGGCCGTGTTGTACAGGTTGCAGACCGGGTTATCCGCCCAGGCGTAGCGCACCGCTACCGGCTCGGGCACCTTGTCGCTGCTGACCACGACCGTCTTGCCCTCGATCTTGGCGTCCGCCCAGACAAATTTGCGATCCGGTCCCGCGATGGCGAAGCCCTTCAACGGGCCGCCTTTGGCCACGAGCCCATCTCCGATACAGTCGAATCGCAGGACGATCTTGCCGTCGCGGGCTTTCATCGATTTGTACAATGGGCCTGAGTAGACGACGTTTTTCTTGTCATAGGTCTTGGCCAGCGCCCACAGCGCCAGGCGCTTGCCTACATCCTGCTTGTTCTTGGGATGGATGTCGTCGGCGGCGCCAATGTCGATGATGGTCGCCATGCCGGTGTCCTTCAGGGACAGGGTCATGGACTGGGCCTCGCGGAGTTCCGCCCAGGCGCTGTCGCCCGGCTCGGGCTTGGTGGCCATGAAGTTGGCCAGTTGGACGAACAGGAACGGGAAGCTCTTCACGCCCCAGCTCTGACGCCAGTCTTTGATCATGTCCGGGAACAGCTTACGGTATTGGTAGGCCCGGTCGGCGTTCGACTCGCCCTGGTACCAGATCGCGCCGCGAATCCCGAATGGGACCAGCGGGGCGATCATGCCATTGTACAGAACGGTCGGGGCGTTGGGATTGTTGGCCCAGGCCGGTGGTTGGGGCTGCGGCGGCATGGACGCCAGGTCCATCGCGACCTTGTACCGCCACTTGCCAGCCAGGGAGATGGCCGTGTCGTCGGCCCCACCGGCCGGCTTGATCTGCATTTGTCCGGGCTGGCCGTAGATCCCGCCGCCGCCACCAGTGTCGAGGACACGGACCACGATTACGTTGCGGCCGGCCCGGATGACATCGGCGCCGACCTTGTACTGCCGCACGAGCTGCCACTGATTGGACTGCATATGGGCGCCAACCTTGATGCCGTTGACCCAGGTCGTGTCCATGTCGTCGATCGGTCCCAGCTCGAGCGTCAGCTCCTTGCCGACCCAGGAATCGGGGACGTCGATAGTCTTGCGGAACCAGACGAGGCCGTCGAAATTGCCCAGCGCCGCCTGCTCCCACAGCACGGGCAGCTCCATTTCCTGCCACGCGGAATCGTCGAGATCGGATGTCGTGTACCCGGCGCCTTGACTCCCGGCCGATTCGATCTGCTTGTGCCATTGGGCGAGCGCGTCCTGGTATTTCTTCATCGAGGCATCCGGGTTGGCCCTGGCCTCGGCGATCTGATCGATCCGCGCCTTGAACTCTGGATACTTCGCCAGTGTCCCTTCGCTTGTCCACGCCTCCGCGACGGTCCCGCCCCAACTGGTATTGATCAGCCCGACCGGGACATTCAGTTCCTTGTGCAGATATCTGCCGAAGAAGTACCCGACAGCGGAGAACCCGCCCACCGTCTGGGGACTGCACTCGGTCCACTGGCCCACGCAGTCCGCCTGCGGGGTGTCGGCGATCTTCTTCTGCACGGTGAACAGCCGGATCTTCGCGAAATCGGCCGCGGCGACCTCCTGTTCGCCCGAGGCTGCGGCCGCCGTGGGCCATTCCATGTTCGACTGGCCCGAGCAGACCCAGACCTCGCCGCACAGGATGTTTTTGAGCGTGATCGTGTTCTTGCCCGTGAGTGCCATTTCATAAGGCCCGCCTGCCTTCGGAGCCTTGACCTTGAGCGTCCACTTGCCGTCCTGTCCGGCAACGACACGCGGCTGGGCGGACTGCCAGCTCATGCGGATAGTGACCTGTTCGCCCGGATCGGCCCAACCCCAGATCGCGACTTTCCCTCCGCTTTGCAGGACCATGTTGTCGCCGACGACGGCGGGCAGTCGGATGTCGGCGGCCCCGACGCTCACCAGCAGCAGGATCAACGCAGAAACGGCACGCACGTTTCGCAAGCAGTGTGTTCTCTGATAACCCATTCTCAACTCCTTATGCATACGTCCCTGGCCTTTGTCTTTTCTACTCGGTACATCATCCGCGTGAAGGACATGCTACCACGGTCGTCGAAGGGCGTAAAGAACCTGTCCTTGACCCGGCCCGGACCCCTTGTATGATGGCAACGTTGATGGAAGGTCTTTTCAAGGAGATCGAAGATGAATGTGCGATTGATGCTGCGGGCGGCTTTCGTAGGGTGTTTCCTGGTTGTTTCGGCCTGGGCCGAGACGCCCGACTGGGAGGATGAACTCATCATCGGGATCAACAAGGAGCCGGGCCGCGCGACCGGCGTGCCTTATCCCGATGTTCGGTCTGCCGTCCGCGCGTATTCACTGAGATCGGGGAAGAACGCACTGAAGACATGGCAGAATTCGCAGTACTACCATTGTCTCAACGGGCAGTGGAAGTTTCACTGGGTCAAGTCGCCCGACGAGCGTCCCGTGGATTTCTATCAGCCGGATTTCGACGTCAGCGGCTGGGCCGAGATCCCGGTCCCGTCCAACTGGGAGATCCAGGGCTACGGCACGCCGATCTACTCGAACATACGCTATCCGCATGTCCGTCAGCCCCCGAAGATTATCGGCCCGCTCCCGACGGACTACACGGCCGCTCACGAGCCCAATCCGGTGGGCAGCTATCGGACGGTTTTCGACGTGCCCAAGGCTTGGAACGGCCGCGAGGTCTTCATCCATTTCGACGGCGTAGCCTCGGCGTTCTACCTCTGGATCAACGGGCAGAAGGTCGGGTACAGCGAGGGCAGCCGGACGCCCGCGGAGTTCAACATCACCAAGTACCTTCAGATCGGAGACAACGTCCTGGCGGTCGAAGTCTATCGCTGGTGCGACGGCAGTTATCTGGAGGACCAGGATTTCTGGCGGCTCAGCGGCATCTTCCGCGATGTGTACCTGATCGACACGCCGCGAGTCCATGTGCGGGACCTGTTTGTCCAAAGCGACCTCGATGGCGAGTACAAGGATGCCCAGGTCAACATCACGGCCAAGGTGCGGAACCTCTCGACCGGCCAGGCCGAGCGCCGTGTCCGTGCGAGTCTGTTCTATACGCCGGAAAAAATGACGCCGCTCGGCGAATCCGAACTTGCGAAGGTGGAGCCGGGAGAAGAGGTGGAGTTGAGGATCAGCAGCGAGGTGAAAGACCCGCTCAAATGGACGTCGGAGACGCCCAATCTCTACGTCGTCGTCTTGGAACTACTCGATGCAGAGGGCAAGACCAAGGAGGTCAAAGCTTGCCGATTCGGGTTCCGCAAGATCGAGTTGAAGGACCGCCAGTTCCTCGTCAACGGTGTCTCGATCAAGCTCAAGGGCGTCAACCGTCACGAGCACGACCCGGATCGCGGCCAGGCCCTGGAGATCGGCTCGATGATCCGCGACATCGAGCTGATGAAGCAGAACAACATCAACACCGTTCGCACGTGCCATTATCCGGATCACCCGGTCTGGTACGACCTGTGCGACCTGTATGGCATCTTCATCATCGACGAGGCGAACGTCGAATCGCACGGCATGGGCTACGGCCGCGAGACGCTCGGCGCCGTCGAGAGCTGGAAGACCGCGCACGTGGACCGCAACGTCCGCATGGTAGAGCGGGATAAGAACCATCCGTGCGTGGTCATTTGGTCGCTGGGCAACGAGGCCGGAGGCGGGCCGAATTTCGAAGCCGCAGCCCAGGCGATTCGCAGCCTGGATACCTCGCGTCCCATCCACTACGAGCGTATGAACTCCGTCGCGGATATCGACAGCGTGATGTACCCGTCCGTCGAGGGCCTGATCGCGCAGGGTCGCAGTGATTCACCCAAGCCCTTCATCATGTGTGAGTACGGGCACGGGATGGGCAACGCGATTGGCAATCTGCAGGAATACTGGGACGCCATCGAGAGCCATCCGCGCCTGATCGGGGGGTGTATTTGGGACTGGGTGGATCAGGGGCTCCGCAAGTACACGGGCGCGACGAATCCGGACGGGTCCAGGCAGTGGTTCTTCGCCTACGGCGGCGACTACGGCGACCGGCCCAACGACAACAATTTCTGCTGTAACGGCGTCGTCGATCCGGACCGGTCCGACACCGCGAAGCTGCGGGAGGTCAGGAAGGTCTATCAGTATGTCGGCTTTGCCCTGGGCGAGGTCACGAACCAGAGCGTGACAGTCGAACTGACGAACAAGTACTTCTTCACGGACCTGGATCAGTTTGGCCTGCAATGGCAGCTCGTCGAGGACGGCCGCGTCGTGAAGAAGGGTCGTGAGAAGCTCGCGAGCGTTGCGCCGGGCCAGTCCGTGCGGATGACTCTGCGCGTGTCGCAGCCGAAGCTCAAGCCGGGCGCCGAGTACTTCCTGAATGTCAGCCTGACGCAGAACCACGACGAGCTATACGCCAAGGCCGGCCACGCGGTCGCCTGCGAACAGTTCAAGTTGCCCATCAGGACACCGGAAGCGCCGTCGCTCGATCTGGACCATCTCCCGGCCCTGACCATGGCGGACGAGGGCGATTCGATCACCGTCACGGGCAAGGATCTCAAGGCGGTCTTCAGCCGATCCGCCGGAACGCTGTCATCGCTCACCTACAAAGGCGTGGAGACCCTCGCCGACGGTGACGGCCCCAGGCTGAATCTCTACCGCGCCCCGGTGGACAACGACAACTGGCTGCGACGCGATATCGAGCGGACGGGGATCGCCAATCTGTCCTATTCGACCCAGAACGTTGCGGTCGAGCAACCGACCCCCGGCATCGTTCGAGTGCGCTGTGCCGTGGATTGCGCCGGCAAGTCCGAAACGGGAATGATCCACACGGCGACGTTCACCGTCTTCGGGGATGGCTCGGTCGATGTGACCAACCAGGTCGAGCCCTATGGCAATCTCACGGTCCTGCCGAAGCTCGGCGTGAGCCTCGTCCTGCCCAAGGCGCTCGACAACCTCACCTGGCTGGGCCGGGGGCCGCACGAGAGCTATGTGGACCGCAAACGCAGCGCCGACGTCGGGCTGTACAGCGGCAAGGTGGCCGATCAGTACGAGCGTTATGTCCGACCCCAGGAGAACGGCAACAAGACCGATGTCCGGTGGGCGACCTTGACCGACAAGAAGGGCAAGGGTCTGCTCGTCGTCACGGACGGCACGTATTCGATCAGCGCCCATCACAACACCGCGGCCGACTACGACCAGGCGAAGCATATCGACAAGGTCGTCCCGCGAGACGAGGTCTACCTGTGCATCGACGCAGCCCACATGGGTCTCGGCGGGGCCAGTTGCGGCCCGCGGCCGATGAACAAGTACATCCTGAACGCCGGTCCCACCCGATTCCGCTATTCCCTCCGGCCTGCCACGGCGAACGCAAAGACCCAACTGCCCAACCTGGGGGCGCCCCTGGTCACTCGGGACAAAGGCGGGACAGTCCGGATCGACGCGAGTATCTCCGGCAGGGCGGAGTATCGGCTCAACGACGGGGTGTGGATGGACTACACGCAGCCCTTTGAACTGAGCGACGGAGGCACAATCGAGGCACGGGTCAATCTGGGCGACCATCTGGTCAGCGACACCGCCCACGTGGAATTCGAGAAGATCATCCCGCTCCAGGAGTTGGACAAATCCACGTGGAACGTCGTGCACGTGGACAGCTTCGAGCCGGGGGAAGGAGACGCCCCGCACGCGATCGACAGCGACGCCGCGACCTTCTGGCACACAAGCTGGTCGGCCTCGCAGCCTGCACATCCACACGAGATCCAGGTCGATCTGGGCAAGTCCGTCACACTTCTCGGCTTCACGCAGTTGCCCCGGCAGGGCGGCAATTCGAACGGGCGAATCCGCACGTACGAATTCTCCGTGAGCGCCGACGGCAAGCAGTGGGAACCCGTCGTGAAGGAAGGCCGCTTCCCGAACAGCGACCAGGTCCAGACCGTTCGATTCGAGAAACCGGTGACCGGTCGCTTCATCCGCCTGGTGGCGTTGAGCGAGTGGTCGCGTCAGCCGTTCACGACGATTGCGGAGCTCGACGTCATGGCGGCCAAGTAACCAGATCTGAAAGGGGACAGATTATGAGAGCGTCGTGGGTATTCTTCGCGGCTGTTGCGTTCGCATATCTTCCGGTGACGGTATCCGTGGCCATAGCGGAACCGCCCGCGGTCTATGTCACGTTCTGGTTCGATACGGAGGACTTCATCCTGCCGCAGGCGGATGACGCCGCGAAGCGACTCGCCGAGATGTTCAGCGAAAGGCACGTCCAGGCCACGTTCAAGATCGTCGGCGAGAAGGCCCGAGTCCTCGAAGAGCGCGGGCGAGACGACGTGATCCTGGCCCTGGCAAAGAACGACATCGCCTACCACTCGACATACCACAGCGTTCATCCGACGCCCTCGGAGTACTGCCGGGACCTGAACTGGCAGGAAGGCGTCTCGGAGTTCATCCGTCGCGAGGGCGCGGGCCTGGAAACGCTGCGGCGTGTGTTCGGCGTCAACGCCTCCTGCTACGGCCAGCCGGGCGGGTCGTGGACCCCGCAGAGCTACGGCGCGCTCCACGCATTCCAGATCCCACTGTATCTGGACGAGACGTCGCACGTGAACGTGAACAACCGGCCCTTCTGGTATTGCGGCGTGCTGAACATCCTGCGGCTCGGCGACTGCGTCATGCGCACCGGCTGGGCGGACGACGAGATAGAAGAGGCCTGTGCGAGATTCGACCGAGTCCAGGAGAGGCTGGCCCGCGAAGGCGGCGGCATCATCAGCATCTACTATCACCCCTGCGAGTTCGTGCACAGGCAGTTCTGGGACGGCGTCAATTTCTCGCACGGCGCCAATCCGCCCCGGTCCGAATGGAAGCTCCCGCCGATGAAGTCGCCCGAGGAGCAGGAGCAGGCGTTCGATGCCTTCGAAGCCTACCTGGACCACATCGCGCGCCGTCCCGGCGTGCGGCTCGTAACGGCCAGGGAGATCCCCACGCTGTACCCCGACCGAGTCTATTCCCACCCCTTCGCGCGACGAGACATTCGAGCCATTGCCAAGGCCTTCGAGAAGGAGCTCTCCTACGTCGATCTCGGCACGAGGATTGTCTCGGCCGCCGAAGGGCTCCTGGTGATGTGTGAACTGATGGCCGGCGGGGCAGAGGAGGTCAGGCTTGATTTTGCGTATGGCCCGGCCTCATCACCAGAGCGATTCATCAAGGAAGGGACGTTCTCCCGGGACGCACTCCGGCAGGCCACACGGGAGACCCTGGACATCGTCAACGCGACGAGCCAACTACCTTCGGTCGTCTGGGTGGCCGGCCGGCCCGTGCGTCCCGAAGATTTCGCTGTCACGCTGGCGTCGGTGATTGCCTCGGAACGCGATTCCGGCGATGTCACGCTCCGGCAGGGCGAACTGGCGGCAAGGAGATATGTCGCGGACGATTCGTCGGGCCTCTGGGGCTGGGTGATCTTCCCCGAGGATTTCAACGCGCCGCACATGATGGACATCGCCAAGCTGCAAGCCTGGACAATCAAGCCGGCGGTTCTGCGGAAGATGAATTAGGCTTCGCCGTGGCGCGAAGCGCCGCCTGGACCAGTGACAAAAACAACACCGGCGAAGTCCGTTGCTGTGGGACTTCACCGGCGGATTCACAACGAAGTGACAATCCAATGTGTCCGGGGCTATGTCACACGCCCCGACGCAGTCTCAGTCCAGCAGCCCCCAGACCGAGCATGCCCAGCAGCACCGCGCCAGGTACCGGCACATACGCTGTGTCTGGCACGGCGATCTTCCACGGGTGTGTCTCTGCATCATACTCATAGAGGAAATCTGTGTTGTAGGCGTAGACGTCAACTGTGCCTTTGTCGTCAGTGCCGTCCTTCGCATAGAAATTGCCCCACATGGGGAGGCGAAAGCTGTCAAACTCCACCGCGAACGCGGTCGTCTCTGTCCCTGGAGTGAATTTCAGGCCGAAGAGGTCTCCCAGCAGGCCAGGATTACTGTTGCCCGGATCGTCGGGGCTGTACGTTTGCGGATCACCATCGGCCGGATTCGGACCATTGAAGTAGTCCGGATAACCCAAGCGGAGACCATCGGAGACTTCCAGGATGAGGTGGCTCAAATTCTTAGAGGCAGTCGTCCACATGTATTTGTAGTGCAACGATCCATCCCTCGTATTCGTTGTGATATCCCATGTGATCATCGTGACGGCGCTGGCCCATCCGCCAGTTGCATAGATGCCGCCGTCGGTTCCTGCGTTGAGGGAGCCGGAATAGAGATCGGCCAGACACGGCAATGGGGACAACGCCACCATGCACAAACCAACTGCGAGCACACCTT
>ENA-UPTA01006195-UPTA01006195.1-activated-sludge-metagenome-genome-assembly--contig:-NODE-6195-length-10621-cov-8.220613_pt1 | contig 10621 bp, 7 predicted proteins | sample MGYA00238184_ERZ773361 | MGnify/ENA primary metagenome ERZ773361 (study PRJEB29100, sample SAMN05720205) | activated sludge metagenome | isolation source: anaerobic digester from wastewater...
TTCGTTATAAGCTGTCAAGTCAGCATTCTCGAAGCGTATTTCAACTACAATATCGTTTTTCACAATAAGCGTGTTCGACTGTGCGTCGTAGGTAAATGGGTTAATGCTAAGCCGGGCTAACTGAACGCCTCTCATTTTACTTAGCAACGTAACCGAAACTGTTTCAGGTGAATACGCAGATACTCCATTATATGTGTTTTCGTCTTTATAAAAAACCAATTGCGAGGGGTCCTGATTCTTGAAAACCGAAGGCTGACATGGCATCAATTGATATTGAAACCCGTATTCGTCAAGAGATATGACCTGTTCATTGTAAGCAACAATATTGACAGCAATTTTGGCTCCGTAAGGAACTTCAATAATTCGGTTCAAATTTGGAAGCTCGGGCATCCCATAATCGGTGTTTGGAGTATATCCGGGTAGATAAATTCTTGAATATATTCCGTCTTTGGTTTTAACTTCCTGCAACGGAATAATGCTTATATCACTTTGAAAAACAAGCCGTGTATCGGTGTTTTCGGTTATAATTGCACCGGATGCGTTTGGTTTCAAATAAATGCCTTCCTGCGCAAACAGACCAGCCACCATTAAAAATAATACGCTAAAGATAAAAAGGGATTTTTTCATTATTATTCTGTTTTTAATTTTAATAAATCTTTATGGGTTCAAAGATAATACTTATATGAACATGGATTTAGATAATTTTCGAAGGAGGTTCTGAAAATTATTTTTGTTTTTTAACAAATGTTAACAATGTAGAAATATCAACCCAGTCTTAAATGAAAAGGTCGCGGAAAAACCCGCGTTTTTTATTGTCATTGTTCCTTTTCACATTGTTGTTTCTGTTGATATTCGGTGAATCGGGTAAAAGCCACTCTCGAATTTTTTCCCACCCCGGAAAACCACCCACATTCCTATCGTCGATATAAATATCAGCATTAATTTTCCGGCTCATATATTTATTAAATTCCTCGTTTGGCGAGCTTTGGTTAACAGCATAAAACATTATACCATTGCTCAGACAATATTCGACTGCATCTTTCAGATATTCACCATCTCTGAAAGTCCATAGAATCAAACGATATCCGGCTTCCTGCATTTCACGTAGCACCTCAAACGCAAGAGGCATTTCTTTTCCTATAGAAGGGTATTTGTGTTCAACAATTGTCCCGTCGAAATCAACAGCCACAATGTATCTTCTCTCAGCAATATCATTCATTATCAATCACTTTATGCATTACAACCTTTGAGTTGGAGCTTTCGCTCATAGGACTCATCACCAGATTGGTTTTTGTAAGTTCAAGTATTCTGCTTTTTTCTTCCGCTTCTTTTCCTATCATTTTAACAATAACCAATGTCCCGTCGTTACTTATGCTCCAGGTACCTTTCGTTGATTGTCCCTTAGCAACTCTTTCGTACGTATAGTCGTTCCGAAAATAAAAAACAGTACTGTCTTTCAGTTCCCGAAACTTCTGGTCGTATAATTCCTTATAATCGCCCAGATTAATGTTTTCTTTCAAATAGATGGTATCCATTTTCCAGGTGCCTACCATCAGTTTCTCGTTGTAAACACACAAATCGCTTTTTGCTTTATTTTGTGTGTATCCGATCGAGGACGCAAAAATATATATTAATATTATTATGAACAAAGATTTTTTCATTCGTAAATATTTAAAATGTTACTTTCAATATCAATATGCGACAACATGTTTCTAATCCTTTTCTCATCGGTATCCGTGATGAATATTTGTCCAAACTGTTCTCCCGACACAATATTCATAATATTACCCACCCGCTCATGATCCAGCTTATCAAAGATATCATCCAACAGCAAAATTGGTGCTAAACCCGTTTTATTTTTAATAAAATCGAATTGTGCAAATTTTAATGCTGCAACAAACGACTTTTGCTGCCCCTGTGATCCGGTACTCCTAAGCGCGTGTTTCTCAATATTAAAAATCAGTTCATCCCTGTGAACCCCAGTAGTAGTATACTGTAATACACTATCCCGATGAAACGATTTTTTGAGCAGTGTAAGAGGGTTTTCTGAAGCCAGTTGACTCTCATAGATTAATTCCACGGTTTCGTTTCCACCCGATATTAGCTCAAAGTATTTTTGAAAACTACTTAAGAACCCATTAATAAAATCGTTGCGGACCTTATAAATATAGGCTGATTTCTCAGAAAGGAAATCATCCCACACTTCGAAACTAAGATTATCGAATTTACTTTCGCGTGCAGCATCTTTAAGCATTTTGTTTCGTTGCTCTATCCCGTGGTTATAAGCTATCAACTCGTTCAGATAATTGTGATCGAATTGAGAAATCACCTGATCGATAAACCGGCGCCGCTGTTCGCTCCCAGCGAAAATCATGGTAGAGTCAGATGGCAAAGCATATACTAAGGGAATAAATCCAATATGATCGGACATTTTCTCGTATTCCTTGCCATTGTGTCTCAATACTTTTTTCTGCCCTGATTTAAATGCGCAATATATTTTTTCAGAACTTCCATTTCTCTCATAATCACCCTGAATAAGAAACATTTCCTCCCCATGGGTTATGTTGAGGCGATCAGAATAATTTATAAAGCTCTTAGAAAACGACAAATAATGAATGGCTTCAAGTAGGTTGGTTTTTCCAACTCCATTATTACCAACAAAGCAATTTATGCGCTGCGAAGCATCGTAGCCGAACGACCGAAAATTTCTAAAATTTACAAGAGTAAGCGTTTTAAGATACATTCATTCATATTTGTTTCAAAAATAAAACAAAATGAAATGCCTCCAACTTTTAGCATCCAAAAAACACATCCCTGTGGCTTTTAGAATTTTCGTACAACTTTTTTAAATTTAATTTTATAATTATTCATAAAAAGTTACCTTTGCGTTCTCAAAAAACTTTATTCAAAATGAGCAAGGAAAAAAAGATACAAAAACAAGCAGAAAGCAATATCGGCACGGTGCAGAATGCCCTTAGCAGAACTGAACAGTTTATTGAAAACAATCAGAAAATAATAATATATGTTATTGTTGGATTGGTAGTGGTGGTTGGTGGATATCTGGCTTACCGTTCATTTATTCAACAGCCCCGCGAAAAAAGAGCTTCAGCAGAAATGTACACAGCACAATACTATTTTGAGCTTGACTCCTTTAAACTGGCTTTGCAAGGTGATGGTAAAAATGCAGGTTTCCTAAATATTATTGATGATTACGGCAGCACTAAAGCAGGCAATGTGGCTAATTATTATGCCGGAGTTTGCTATATGAGGCTTGGAGAATATAATACCGCCATCGGTTATCTGGAAGACTTCGACTCCGACGACAAAATATTAAAACCAATTTCCATTGGTTTAATTGGGGATGCAAATGCTGAACTCGGAAAACTTGACCTTGCCATCGAAAAGTATCTGGAAGCAGCTGATCAGGCATCAAACGACTTTGTTTCTCCAATCTATCTTATGCGTGCAGGCATAGCATACGAAAGCCTTAATAAATGGAACGAAGCCCTCGAAATTTATAATCGTATTGATAAAGAATATTATGGCACCAGTGAGCAACGCAATATTGAAAAATATATTACCAGAGCAAAACTAAAAGCCGGGAAATAATTAAATGAAAAGAGGGGCTATGCCTCTTTTTTTTTATTTTTACAAAAATCTACAGTATGTCGAGTGCATTAAATAAATCGCCTTTGTCTGGTACAGAAGTGTTGCCCAAAGGCATTCATGCCCAGATTGGGATTGTTGTTTCGAAATGGAATAGCGAAATTACCGACAAACTTCTTGCAGGGGCAATTCAAACCCTGACAGAGAAAGGTATCTCAGAGGATTGCATTAAGGTAGAATTTGTTCCGGGTAGTTTTGAGATACCTCTAGCAGCTCAATGGCTTATTGAGACCTACGGATGCGATTCGGTAATTTGTTTGGGATGTGTTATTCAAGGCGAAACTCGTCATTTCGATTTTATTTGCAATAGCGTTGCCAACGGAATAATGGACCTTAACCTGAAGTTTGGAATTCCTGTGATCTTTGGTGTTCTCACAACAAACAACATGCATCAGGCAATCGACCGCTCCGGAGGTAAATACGGCAACAAAGGAATTGAGGCTGCTAGCACAGCCATTTCGATGATATCCCTAAAATTCAAATGCAGTTTGTGAAAACACTGCTTATTTTTGGAATAAGTATTCTGTTACTGTTGTATTACAACATCTCCCCTGCGCAAAATTTAAAATGGGTTGAAGCTGAATTGGTATATAACAATGGAGGCAGACAAAACGGCCTCATAAAAGCAAGAAAAAACAGTTGCTTTGCTTTTATGAAATGTAAAACAGATACCGAAAGCAAAGCATTTGTTGTTCATCCCGACGAAGTAAACGAAGTAATTACCGATGCGTTTCATTTCTTCAGTATTCATTTTAATGAAAGCGATCACTTTATTAAGTCGAGCAGTTTCGGGATATTGCATGGCGGCAACGAAGTAAAACTACTCGAAACCACATTCTTCTATAAAAGCTGTAGTTGCAACAGCAGGGGCTCATACCGGCGGGGGTACTTTCTTTGGAGTGACAACGATTATATGTATGTAAAACTGCATGCCGGAAATATAGTTTCGAACCCAGGAGAGTTGAATATCTTTTTGTCAAAACACAATTTCGAAGTGTTCAGTAATACTTCATCAACATCGCTGAACGACTTACTTAATCATTTGAACCGCAATTAGGACTTACTTTTTCCAGAAAACTGGTGTGAAAATTATCAGGATTGTAAACAATTCAAGCCTCCCTAAAAGCATTAATGCCGACAATGTCCATTTTGAAATATCGTTTAAAAAAGAAAATGTGTAAGCAGGACCCAATTGGTTGATACCCGGCCCGATATTGCCCAGGCATGTGGCTGATGCTCCCATAGCGCTGTCAAGGTCAAGTCCGTTAATTGCCAGAATTATTGTGCCTGCACCAAAAATAATGAAGTATATTATTACAAATGCCATTACATTAGTTATAATTCCCGAGCTTACACTCTGTCCGTTATACCGTACAGGTATTACCGCGTTGGGATGAATAAGCCTTTTAAGCTCGAGATAACTATTACGTAAAATGAGATGAATTCTTACCGCTTTGATTCCTCCGCCTGTTGATCCTGACGACCCACCAACAAACATCAAAAGAAAAATTATTACCCAAAGGTATGGGGGAACCCATAGCATATAATCGGCGGTAATAAAGCCTGTGGTGGTAATAATTGAAACCACTTGAAACAACGCATCCCTCACTGCTTTTTCAAAAGGTAAATTCATATAAAACATCAATCCCAATGCAACAAAAACAGCCGAAACAATAGTAATCAGCGTGTAAAATCTAAATTCATTATTGCGAATCAACTTTCGGAATTGCCCTTTGAATGCGTAAAAGATTAAAGAAAAGTTCACACCGGCCAAAAACATAAAAAATATTATCACATATTGAATAAACGGGGAATTATAAAATGCAATACTGGCCTGTTTGGTGGAATACCCTCCGGTGGCCATTGTAGTAAATGAGTGGTTTACGGCATCATACAACGTCATCCCACCTAAAGTAAGCAGTATAATTTCAGCTGCTGTTAATCCAATGTAAATCAGCCATAGCCTTTTGGCAGTGCCTTTAATGCGGGGATGAAGTTTATCGTAAGTAACACCTGGAACTTCAGCAACAAAAAGCTGAAATCCTCCCACTTTAATAAGTGGAAATACCGCTATCGACAATACAATAATACCCATGCCACCCATCCATTGCGTGATGCTTCTCCAAAACAATAATCCATGCGGAACCGATTCAATATCATTTAATATGGTAGCACCTGTAGTAGTAAAGCCGGACACTGTTTCGAAAAACGCATCAGTATAAGAAGGAATACAGCCATGAAAAACAAAGGGTAAGGCACCAACAGCAGAAAGAACAATCCAACTCAAAGCAACTATCAGGTAAGACTCCTTTTTGCTGATTTCACGCTTTGTTTTTCTGCTGAATAAGAAGAGCGATATTCCGAGAATCAAGGATATTGCGGTTACCAGAAAAAGTGAAAAAATATCATTACCTTTATATATTACTGCTATTATGCCTGAGAGAGCCAGAAAAATGCTCTCAACCGCCAGTAGAATTCCCAGCACAAGTAATATTTTACGTATCTGAATCAAGCTTAATAATTTTCGTCAAATTTAAAAAATTAGCACATGAATTTGATATTAACCAAAACTTATTATTTTTGCACCTCAATTTTATAGTTGAATGTGCTGTTAAAATAAAACAGTACGGGGTATAGCGCAGTCCGGTTAGCGCACCTGGTTTGGGACCAGGGGGTCGCAGGTTCGAATCCTGCTACCCCGACAATAAAAAAAGCCTGATGAATTTCTCGTCAGGCTTAATTTTTGAAATATTATTCTTTGCTTTAAAATTCATTTTTTATTTTTCCAATTGAGCTTTTAGACAACTAAAATTACTATTTAATTGTCTTTTATTTAATTAAGGTATTTTAAATATGAGATATTTAAATATTTTTGTGTGTAAGGTTAACAAAATGTAAAAAAACGATCATATGAAATTTATTATTAAGGCTATACTGGCAGGTTCATTAATACTTTCGTCAACTGCTTTATTTAGTCAAAATGAGTGTTCTAATGCTGTGAATCTGCCTTTTGAGAGTTATTCAACATGTGGTAATCTTGCGATGCAGTCTATAAACCTTGCTACTGCAACCCATTCCTCTACAACCCCAGATCCCGGGTGCGCCAGTTTTGGAAGTTCTACCAAAGATTTTTGGTACACCATTACTGTACCCGCCGGAATTAACACTCTGGCATTTCATATGTTTAATTCCAATGTTACACCGTTTCTTAACAGTTCCCAGCCTGGAATGGCAGTTTACCGCGGCACCAGTTGTACCAGCCTTACATTGCTTGATTGTTTCGAATCGTCAGGTGGCTTCATGGAAAACGGAGAAATCAGGTTTGAACAAATAAGCGGGCTTGTTCCAGGAGAAACTCTGTATATAAGAGTTTGGGATGAGAACAATGTGTCGCAACAAATTTTTCTAATTGTTTCCGAATTACTGAGCTTACCCGAAGATGATTGCTCAACACCGGTGCCTTTAGGCACAGGCGGGTGTAATATTCTTTCCACCGGAGGCGACATTACGGCTCCGGAAGATTGCGGCTGGAACACAACAGATAACTCCATATTCTATTATTTTACTGTTTACCCCGATGACCCCCAACCTTACACCATCACTGCCGAAAACGGTGAGTGCTGGGCAAACTCAGGCGGGGAGAACCCCGAAATTCAGTTTGCCGTGTATAGCTGGAACGGGTCGAACTGTAACGGCATCGGTGGTTCTGGAAGCAGCTATCAGGGTTGCGCCAATGGGACAGGTGTGGTTACCTTTTCCGAAAATCTGCCTCCCGGAAATTATATTCTCGCCTTCGACGGATATAGCATGATGTCAGGAAACTCGCTTTGCATATTCGGATTCGAAGCACCATTCATTACACCGGAACTTACAGTAACACTGAATACGACGAATGCTATCTGCGGATCAAGCGGGTCGGCCTCTATAACAGTAGTTGAATCCTGCACAGGCAACCCAGTAATTTCGTGGAGCAACAGTGCTTCGGGCTACACAGTGCAAAATCTTGCACCCGGCAATTACTCGGTAACGGTTGCCGATGGGGTGGAATGTGGTGATACAGTAATTAACTTCACGATTACCGATTCCGGATCACTCTCAGTAGATGCAACCGTCTCAGGAGAATCCTGTGAAGGCGATATGAGTGCAACAGCAACTGTGACAGGGGCAGACCCCGGTCAGTGTAACTTCGCGTGGAACACCACACCTCCACAATATACCCAAACTGTTACAGATCTATCGGCTGGAACCTATACTGTTACTGTTTCACTCGGATCATGTACAGCTACTGATCAGGTATTGGTTACCGTATATGATAACATCACTGTAAATAATCTTACCACAGATTGTAACTCCACCAATACGGAGTTTACAGTCAGCTTTACGGTTACCGGCTCTTCAGGGGGGCCGGCGCCTTTCAATGCAAACTGGGGGAGCGGGAACCAGAGCTTTACAGGGTCGTTCTCACAGAACTTTACATCTCCCGGGACATACAATATCACAGTTACCGACAATAACAACTGCGATGAATTTGTGCTTACCGGAAATATCGACTGCGGGTGTCAGACATATGCAGGAACCATGAGCAGCCTGCAGCCAATTCACCTGTGTCAGGAAGAATGCACTGATGCTGTCAGTCATAATGGTGATCAGGCACTGGACAGCGACGATACCTTTGAATTTATCATTCACACAGGAGGCTTTCCTGCAACCATTCTCGGCAGAAGCAACGATCCGGTTTTTTGCCTCAACGACATTCAGGGAGGCGGTAGTTTTGAAACAGTATACTATATTTCATCAGTTGCAGGAAATAATTCTGGCGGACATGTGAGCCAAAGTGATCAATGCTATAGTCAATCCGTGGGAACCCCCGTAATATGGCACCAAAACCCCATTGCCTACATCAATGGGACCGAATTGGAAACCTGCGGTAATATAATTCATCTCAGTGCTATGGCACCACCTTCGGGAATGATTGCATACTGGTCGTCGGAATCACAATTTGTACCTATTGGTGGAAGCATGTTATCAAGTCCCGAAATTAATGTCTTGGTTAATACTTACGGAGATATCACTTTTTACTGGAATGTTCAAAACCAGCAATGCACGGGCCGCGACAGCATTCTCGTTCATTTCTACCAAACCCCAAGTGCCTATGCCGGGGAAGATATGACCGTTTGTGGAAATACAGTTGATCTGGAAGCAGTGCTCAGCCTTGAAACATCAAACGGACTTTGGAGCGGTAATGGCGCTACATTTTCACAGGGAACTAACCCTGAAAGCAATGTTATTGTTTCAAACTTCGGAACGTATGTTTTCACCTGGTCGGAATTCAACGGTACATGCTTTGATCAGGACAATGTTACCATAAATTTCATTCAAACCCCAACTCCTACTGTCTCGATGAATCACGATACCATTTGTGGAGTGAGCTACAATTTACATGTATATAATGTTACCGGTGAAGGTATTTGGACTGCATTTGATGACGGTGTTCCGATTACTCCAACATATGTTCCTCCTTCAACGCCTTATAGCCCTGATGCAGTTGTGGTTGTGCCTGCTTATTCCGGCCTTTACAACACCATTGAATTCTGCTGGACAGAAATTAATGACGTAAACGGAATTCAGTGCACTGCTCAGGCTTGCATTGAAGTAACTTTCTCAAGAGAGCCATCAGCCAGTGTTGGACCTGACAGCTGGGAACAGGTTTGCGGCAATGTATTCACTTTCGCAGCCGATACTTTAGGCTCTGGCTGGGCTTTCGGGACATGGATTTGCACAGAATTAATCGCTTCGTTTGACGACATTAATGACCCACATGCTACAGTTACCATCGATTCTCTCGGGAGTTTCGGAGACTCTGCTTATGTTGAAGCTGCATTTTTGTGGGTAATGAATAATACCGGTTGCACTTCTATCGACACTATGCATGTTACATTCTACGATGCTCCTTACGCAAATGCCGGTGTAAACGATTCCATCTGTGGTTTCGAATACGAATTGCATGCATATTACAGCATACCATTGTCAGGTGGATATACTCCCACAGGCTGGTGGTATTTCCACGACGGGCCGGGTGTTCCATCAATTCTGAATCAAAGCAACCCTGTTACCAGCGTTACGGTTTCAGCTCCGGGAACATACCGATTTGTGTGGCAAGAGGCAAACACCAACTTACCGAGCTGCTATTCAACTGACACAGTCACAATTAAATTTTTTGAAATACCATTGATTTACGCCGGTGACGATTTTAACGTCTGTGGTCAATGTACAACCCTGAACTGTACCAGTGCAGGGTTCCCTGCAATTTGGCAACCATTGCCGGGTGTTACCTGGGGTAATACCAGTGATCCACATACCACTATCTGCTCACAGCAGTACGGACCACGGGAGTTTATCTGGCAGGAAGCAAACGGTATGTGTACAAACCGCGACACGGTTGTGGTTACTTTCTGGCGCGTTCCAACAGCTGAGATCCTTACCGACCCTGCTGACTCCACCGCTTGTGGATTGTGCTTTAACCGCTTACAGGCAGGTATCCCGGGTGAAGGCATAACCGGTTCATGGCGCGACCTGAACGAACCCAGTGCCAACTTCATGGACGAATTCCAGGGTAATCCCGATTCTGTGTGTGTTACCCAATATGGCATCCACAATTTTATTTGGGTTGAAGAAACAGGCGTTGAATCGGAACCTCCCGGATTCTGCACCGATACAGCAGGACCACTGCCGATACGTTTCATTCGCAAGCCCGAAGCCAATGCAGGACCCGATACCACTTTCTGCGGGTATTCAGGGTATCTGAATGCCATTCCTTCGTATGGCACAGGCACATGGACAACACCTTCAACTGCCAATATTTTATTTGAAGATACTCACGATGGAAATACCTATCTCGAAACCAACGTGCTGAACCCCACACCCACACACCCGAATTACCTGCTGGTGTGGACAG